>ERZ1740058.1197-NODE-1197-length-13388-cov-5.757744_pt1 | contig 13388 bp, 6 predicted proteins | sample MGYA00581745_ERZ1740058 | MGnify/ENA primary metagenome ERZ1740058 (study PRJEB43018, sample SAMN04849742) | marine metagenome | isolation source: floating plastic debris | place: Pacific Ocean | collected 2008-08-30 | study: EMG produced TPA metagenomics... | reverse complement strand
CATTACGCGGGAACCGGAGCAGGTGAAGGCGTTTCGAGATACCTGGCGGGACGGGAATCACTCGTATTTGACCTATCTCAGGGATCGCTTGACGGTAGCGAGAGATTTATTAGCGGACAGTGGCTCAATTTTTGTGCAGATTGGAGACGAGAATGTCCATCGAGTTCGCTCTCTCCTTGATGAAGTTTTCAGAGACGAGAACCTTGTCGCAGAGGTCTTATTTAAAACAACAAGCTCGTTTACTAGCAACACCTTATCCAGATCTTTTGATTATGTTCTTTGGTATGCCAAAAGCATTGAGGATGCAAAATATCGCCCAATTTTTCAAGCAAAGACTCTAGCAGATGACAAAGGTGGTCGTTTCACTCGTCTTCAGGAAGGCAACGGTCTACGTCGTTTCATGAACTCAGATGAACGAGTCAGTGAGAACCATATACCTAATGATGCAAGCATTTATCGCCATGACAATGCGTGGTCACAAGGACGAGCAAAAGATCCTCAACTCCTCTGTTTTCAAGGTTATTCTTTCGATCCTTGGCCTAAAAACTCACATTGGAAGTGTCAGCACCCAGATGGCGTAACTCGTTTAGGACGTGCCGACAGACTGGCGTTGCCATCATCAAGGTCAATAGCTTATGTTCGCTTCCTCAATGATTTTAGTGTTCAAAACATGGCAAATGTTTGGACAGATACTCAAACAGGAGCTTTTACCGACGATAAAGTCTACGTAGTTCAGACTAATGCAAAAGTAATCGAGCGCTGTTTGCTAATGGCAACAGACACAGGTGATCTTGTTCTAGATCCCACCTGCGGTTCTGGCACTACCGCCTATGTAGCTGAACAATGGGGTCGCCGTTGGATCACCATTGACACCTCCCGCGTTTCTCTTGCCCTCGCCCGTGCCCGCATCATGGGTGCTCGCTATCCCTACTATCTGCTGGCAGATTCCAAAGCGGGCCAGGAAAAAGAAGCCTCAGTCACCCGCACCGTCGTTTCTGATGCCCCCACCTACGACAACATCCGTCAGGGCTTTGTCTATGAGCGCGTGCCCCACATCACCCTCAAGGCCATTGCTAACAACACCGAAATTGACACCATCTGGGAGCAGTTTCAGCTCCCGGTCGAGCAAGCATTAGCGGATCTCAATGCTGCCCTCCAAGGTCATAGTAAACCTTTCCCAGTCACTACAGGCGGCAGGGATGGCAAGAAGATTGACTTCACCGCCAGCGGCACGGTCAAGCTCCCTTCCGGCGAGTCAGCCCCCGCCAATGCCCTGCTGGAATGGGAAGTGCCCCGCGAGGCTCCTGCCGATTGGCCCCAGGCTGCCCAGGCTCCCTTGAAGGCATTCTGGAAAGCCCGCATTGCCCGCCAGCAGGAGATCGATGCTTCCATTGCCGCCAAAGCTGATCAGGAATATCTCTACGACAAGCCCTACGAAGACAAGAACATCGTCCGAGTAGCAGGCCCTTTCACCGTTGAGAGCCTATCGCCCCATCGGGTGCTGGTGGTGGATGAAAATGACGAACTGGTAGACCCCAACCTCACCAAGCCAGACAGGAGCACCGAGGAGGCCAAGTTTGCCGATGTCATCCTAGAAACCCTCAAAACCGCTGGGGTGCAGCAGGCCCACAAAGAAGACAAGATCAACTTCACCTTCATTTCTGGCTGGCCGGGTCAATACATCTGTGCCGAAGGCCGCTACATCGAAGCCGAGAGCGACACCGAGAAACGGGCAGGCATCTTCATCGGCCCGGAGTTCGGCACCGTCTCCAGAGCCGACCTGATCGCCGCCGCCCGCGAAGCCGGAGACGCCCGCTTTGATGTCCTCATTTCCTGTGCCTTCAGCTACGACGCCCACTGCGCTGACACCCAGCATCTAGGCCGCGTCCGCATCCTCAAAGCCCGCATGAATGCCGACCTCCACATGGCCGACACCCTCAAAAATACGGGCACAGGCAACCTCTTCGTTATCTTCGGTGAGCCGGATATCGACATCAACGCCGTGGAAGACGACCACATCCAGGTCAAAATCTACGGCATCGATGTCTTCCATCCCCAGTCTGGCGAGGTGCGATCGAGCAGCCCCGACGAAATCGCCTGCTGGTTCATTGACACCGACTACAACGAAGAAAGCTTCTTCGTCCGCCACGCCTATTTCCTCGGGGCCAGCGACCCCTACAAAGCTCTCAAAACCACCCTCAAAGCTGAAATCGACGAAGAAGCCTGGGACACGCTCTACAGCGACACCTCCCGCCCCTTCTCCAAGCCCTCCTCTGGCCGCATCGCCGTCAAAGTCATCAACCACCTCGGCGATGAAGTCATGAAAGTTTTTAGCACTAACTGACCAAGAAAAATGACTCAAAACAAAAAACTAGATCCTCGAAAAATCAAGAGATTGGTCGAGACCGAGAATAAAACATTCTTCTTGCTCGAAGAGACAGAAGCCTCTTCAGAAATCACCTTGTCAGATAGAAAGGCTTTCATAAAATTACTCGACTCATTAATTGAAGAATTCAAGGCAATCAGAAAAGATCGTGAGCTTTTTGATTACATTCGCTCTAACAAACCAGAATCTGAAACTGAAATAGAGGAGATAATTAGAATTGAAAGTCGCTTAAATAAATTTTTGATGCTGGAGAAGGAAAGCCTGATTACTGTAGGCTTAGACCCTCATCTTGCAGATGAAGCCCAAAAAACGACAGTGAGCATCATTCAAGAAATAAAAAAATCTAAAGGTGAACCCTTATTTTGGCCTCCACCTTGGAATAGAAAAGGTCGAGAAAAAAGAGCAACAAAGCTGAGATCTCAAGTTTCGGACTTGATATATATACTTGAGGAGACTCAGAAATTGGCAAGAAAAGAATATTCAGAAAAGCAGTGGAAGAACATAAGAAGTATCACTCAAAAAGCATTGACTTCTGCTTTAGGTATTACAACAATTTTTTGTAATGGTAGTTTCCTCGCATCATCAGCAGGGCTTACCTCTGGTGCTTCTGCTGTATCAATATTTATCGGGGGGCGCATGGTGATTAAAGCAATGGAAAGCAAGGAGATTTCTTGATTTTCTAACTTTTAGCGTCAAAGCCATCAACCACCTAAGCGATGAACTATTGAAAGTCTTCAGTGTGAATTGAATTGTAGGTCTAAGTATGCTCAAGCAATTTCTGCCACTAGCCACATTTATCACCGCTATCTTCGCCGCATTACCAGCATCCGCAGAACTCATTCTGCCTGGAAGATGCCACATGGGTATGTGCTGGGATCAAAAGTTTCTTGGGAAGACCCTGATTGATCAAAGTGCTGATGGCAAATTATATGAGGTTGAGCTAGCTTCTCGGTCTTGGCCGATGGAGTCCGAGCCACCCAATACTTTTGAAACGCCCCGTACTAACTATGTCTTCTGCTCAACCGATCGGCCAGCTTACATTTTTGAATCAGACGGTACCTATTTCGCTCATCTGCTCAATCCAGGCGGTGACTGGTATGGGTATAACGTGTCTGACTATCCGGTTTATTGGGCGACTTGCCACAACTTTGTTGGCCCCAACTTCTTCTCTGAGGAGATGACCAACCGCGCCATCCAGCTGGGATACCCTCTTGATCTTCCTTCAGATCAGATAGAGCTTGCTAATGTGCGAGACATCATGAACTAGCTTTCGTAGCCTAACAGCTGCGCTGTAGCTAAAGTCATTAACCACCTCGGCGACGAAGTCATAAAAGTTTTTAGTACAAGTTAAAAACGCTATGGCAAAGCAATATTGGCTTCAGTATCACAGTTTTGAGCGATATGGCCCTCCTGGGTTTGCAGGCATTGACACCAACAAAGACGAGTTTTTATCGAGGATGCGTTGGGGGCAATACCAAGACATCATTTTACTGATGGTTGGCTTAAAACCCACCGAAAATAACCTTCTCGAATGTGGGCTTCCTCTATCCGTGCGAGAACAAATCAACACCGATCAGCGAATGTATGTGCTCTGGGAAAAGTTCATTGCTGAAAGTTATGAATATATAGGGGAGAAACAGTTTGGCGGATTTGACTACTCCATTTTTGGGAATGAAAAAGACTGCGTTGATCTCCGAAGTCGTTCCATCGTGTTCCAGTCGCCAGAATTCACAGATTTTTGGGCCAGCTATAATCGTCACGGCCTAATCTGTTTATCAGATCACGGAATCCCTTTTCCTGAACTAGAAAAGATAGGTGAGGGCTTAGTTTACCGCCCCAGAAAAGTTACCCAGAAATCTAATTTAGAAATCTCAGAGAAAGTTTCTGTCTCTCCTGAAGTTTGGAAAGGCATTGAATTCATCAGACAGCGGTTACCAAAACATCAACTAGCTAATTTAGCCGAGGCATGTAGCGTTCTTCAACGCTATGGATATAGCGCTACTGAAGATTGGATCAAGAAGCATCCCAAAGACTATCTAGGCGGCTGTAAATTTGGTTTTAATGTACAACCATCGGTGATATAAATGCCAACACAAGGGGACTCAGAAAAAGCTCTATTAGAAACATTCAAGCGAGTGTCTTCCAGGTACTATGAGCTGCTGTCAATGGGCGATCCTGAATTTAGATGCGATTTTTTGACTTTTACATATAAGACAAACTCTACTCATCCAATTTGGGCTTCATACGAAGAGGAGTTCACAAGAACAATCGTCAATCAATTCAATGAATTTGCATCTTGCCTCTACAGACTTCATCTTTTAGAGAAAATCATTGGTGAATATGATGACAGCAAAATTCAAATAAATCTGAGAGCCGAGTTTACACATATACCGCTTCATTACGCTCTACACAAGCCTTCAGAGATCTCTAGCAGAGTTAAATTTTCTTGCATTCATTTAAGCCATCAGGCAAACTGCGCTGTTCATGGTGACAAAGATGAAATTGTGAACGACAAAAAACTTAACTTCGATCACCTTAAAAGACTTGTTTCAAAATGGCCCTCGGGAGCAGAATTAATAGTGGCTCTGAATTCTGTTGGAAATCAAAATCCGAATTTCGTTGAAGCCACACAAGATTTTAGAAACAAGTCTCAACATAGACTTCCTCCTAGCCTCGAAATGGGTTTAACAAATCGAGTCAGACGGCAAGTGGTTAATACTGACGATTTTCTTCCAGAAATAGTCAGACAAAACTTTGGTATTGAATCCAATAAGCAAGTAGTTTCTTATGGTTTTGGTAGCGCACCTCCACTAAAAACGAAAGATATGATTCCTATTCTGCTAGAGCAGCATGAGGCCTTGCGAAATTTATTTTTTCGCTACTGGGATCTAGTTCAAGAGCAGGATAGAGCCATTTCAGCACTAGAAAGCTAAGATTGTGAAACCAACAGAAGAAAGATAAAACAAATAAGACAAGCTATATACAGATAAGGCTCTGTTTTTCTGTCACAAACTTATTCGGATGCTGCTGCTGAATTTAGCTTAGGGAAAAATCCTCTCAATGTTCCAGTTTCTTGATCACTGGAGATCAATTAAATGCTAACTCCATCGTAGACATCTATTTGCCATGACTAACAACATATCTATTAGAGCTTATGAAGATTCTGACAAGAAAAAGGTATTTGAAATTTACGATAATGCTTCTAAGAGAGCACATCATTTTCTCTCCGATAAGGAGAGATCAAAACAAAGGCGAAGCATGGAAAAAACATTGCCTTTGCCTAATTGCGAAACTTTCGTAGTGGAAAGATATGGGCATGTTGTTGGATTTGCCTCAGTCATTGATGGGGATAAGTTGGCAGCTATCTTTGTGAAGCCTGGGTCGCAAAGGAAAGGGATTGGCAAAGCATTGATGAACCACTTAAAAGAGTCGCAAGAAAACGTGAATTTGGCAGTTTATGTAAAAAATTATGATGCTGTTCGTTTTTATGAAGGGCAAGGTTTCGAGAAATCTGAATCCAAACTCGATCAAGAAACCAAGCAACAGTATGTGGAAATGAATTGGAAAAAGGACTTGGAAGAAGTCGAAGAGTGAAATATGGAATTCCGCATCTCTGACACCTTCACCGACAGCCTCACAAAGCTGACCAGCCAGGAACAAAAAGTCGTCAAAACCACTGCGTTTGACCTGCAACTGAATCCAGCTAGTTCCGGCCTGCGATTCCATAAACTTGATCGCGTCAAAGACCCCAACTTCTGGTCCGTCAGCGTCAACATGGACATCCGCATCATCGTCCATCGCACCGCTGCCAGCCTTATGCTCTGCTACGTCGATCATCACGACAACGCCTACACCTGGGCACAAAAGCGCAAGATCGAGCGCCACCCCAAAACTGGAGCCGCTCAACTGGTCGAGGTGCGCGAAACCATTGAAGAAGTGATCATTCAGCAGCCCGTCATGGTGCCAGCAGCGGCCCCACCCCAGCGCCGCCCCTTTGCCGATATTCCCGATGATGACCTCCTGGCCTACGGCATCCCTCAAGAGTGGCTAGAAGATGTGCAGCAGGCTACCGAAGACACCCTGTTCGATGTCGCCATCCACCTGCCTCAAGAAGCCGCTGAAGCCCTGCTAGAACTCGCCACTGGCGGCACCCCCCAGAAGCCTGCCAGCATTCCTGATGACACCGATCCCTTCAGCCATCCCGACGCCCAGCGCCGTTTCCGCATCATGAGCAACGTCGAGGAACTAGAGCGGGCGCTGGAATACCCCTGGGAAAAGTGGACCGTCTTTCTCCATCCGGGTCAGCGATCGCTGACCCGGATGGAGAAAGACGGTCCACTTTTCCCAGGGGTATTCCAGCGCCCGCTCTAGTTCCTCGACGTTGCTCATGATGCGGAAACGGCGCTGGGCGTCGGGATGGCTGAAGGGATCGGTGTCATCAGGAATGCTGGCAGGCTTCTGGGGGGTGCCGCCAGTGGCGAGTTCTAGCAGGGCTTCAGCGGCTTCTTGAGGCAGGTGGATGGCGACATCGAACAGGGTGTCTTCGGTAGCCTGCTGCACATCTTCTAGCCACTCTTGAGGGATGCCGTAGGCCAGGAGGTCATCATCGGGAATATCGGCAAAGGGGCGGCGCTGGGGTGGGGCCGCTGCTGGCACCATGACGGGCTGCTGAATGATCACTTCTTCAATGGTTTCGCGCACCTCGACCAGTTGAGCGGCTCCAGTTTTGGGGTGGCGCTCGATCTTGCGCTTTTGTGCCCAGGTGTAGGCGTTGTCGTGATGATCGACGTAGCAGAGCATAAGGCTGGCAGCGGTGCGATGGACGATGATGCGGATGTCCATGTTGACGCTGACGGACCAGAAGTTGGGGTCTTTGACGCGATCAAGTTTATGGAATCGCAGGCCGGAACTAGCTGGATTCAGTTGCAGGTCAAACGCAGTGGTTTTGACGACTTTTTGTTCCTGGCTGGTCAGCTTTGTGAGGCTGTCGGTGAAGGTGTCAGAGATGCGGAATTCCATATTTCACTCTTCGACTTCTTCCAAGTCCTTTTTCCAATTCATTTCCACATACTGTTGCTTGGTTTCTTGATCGAGTTTGGATTCAGATTTCTCGAAACCTTGCCCTTCATAAAAACGAACAGCATCATAATTTTTTACATAAACTGCCAAATTCACGTTTTCTTGCGACTCTTTTAAGTGGTTCATCAATGCTTTGCCAATCCCTTTCCTTTGCGACCCAGGCTTCACAAAGATAGCTGCCAACTTATCCCCATCAATGACTGAGGCAAATCCAACAACATGCCCATATCTTTCCACTACGAAAGTTTCGCAATTAGGCAAAGGCAATGTTTTTTCCATGCTTCGCCTTTGTTTTGATCTCTCCTTATCGGAGAGAAAATGATGTGCTCTCTTAGAAGCATTATCGTAAATTTCAAATACCTTTTTCTTGTCAGAATCTTCATAAGCTCTAATAGATATGTTGTTAGTCATGGCAAATAGATGTCTACGATGGAGTTAGCATTTAATTGATCTCCAGTGATCAAGAAACTGGAACATTGAGAGGATTTTTCCCTAAGCTAAATTCAGCAGCAGCATCCGAATAAGTTTGTGACAGAAAAACAGAGCCTTATCTGTATATAGCTTGTCTTATTTGTTTTATCTTTCTTCTGTTGGTTTCACAATCTTAGCTTTCTAGTGCTGAAATGGCTCTATCCTGCTCTTGAACTAGATCCCAGTAGCGAAAAAATAAATTTCGCAAGGCCTCATGCTGCTCTAGCAGAATAGGAATCATATCTTTCGTTTTTAGTGGAGGTGCGCTACCAAAACCATAAGAAACTACTTGCTTATTGGATTCAATACCAAAGTTTTGTCTGACTATTTCTGGAAGAAAATCGTCAGTATTAACCACTTGCCGTCTGACTCGATTTGTTAAACCCATTTCGAGGCTAGGAGGAAGTCTATGTTGAGACTTGTTTCTAAAATCTTGTGTGGCTTCAACGAAATTCGGATTTTGATTTCCAACAGAATTCAGAGCCACTATTAATTCTGCTCCCGAGGGCCATTTTGAAACAAGTCTTTTAAGGTGATCGAAGTTAAGTTTTTTGTCGTTCACAATTTCATCTTTGTCACCATGAACAGCGCAGTTTGCCTGATGGCTTAAATGAATGCAAGAAAATTTAACTCTGCTAGAGATCTCTGAAGGCTTGTGTAGAGCGTAATGAAGCGGTATATGTGTAAACTCGGCTCTCAGATTTATTTGAATTTTGCTGTCATCATATTCACCAATGATTTTCTCTAAAAGATGAAGTCTGTAGAGGCAAGATGCAAATTCATTGAATTGATTGACGATTGTTCTTGTGAACTCCTCTTCGTATGAAGCCCAAATTGGATGAGTAGAGTTTGTCTTATATGTAAAAGTCAAAAAATCGCATCTAAATTCAGGATCGCCCATTGACAGCAGCTCATAGTACCTGGAAGACACTCGCTTGAATGTTTCTAATAGAGCTTTTTCTGAGTCCCCTTGTGTTGGCATTTATATCACCGATGGTTGTACATTAAAACCAAATTTACAGCCGCCTAGATAGTCTTTGGGATGCTTCTTGATCCAATCTTCAGTAGCGCTATATCCATAGCGTTGAAGAACGCTACATGCCTCGGCTAAATTAGCTAGTTGATGTTTTGGTAACCGCTGTCTGATGAATTCAATGCCTTTCCAAACTTCAGGAGAGACAGAAACTTTCTCTGAGATTTCTAAATTAGATTTCTGGGTAACTTTTCTGGGGCGGTAAACTAAGCCCTCACCTATCTTTTCTAGTTCAGGAAAAGGGATTCCGTGATCTGATAAACAGATTAGGCCGTGACGATTATAGCTGGCCCAAAAATCTGTGAATTCTGGCGACTGGAACACGATGGAACGACTTCGGAGATCAACGCAGTCTTTTTCATTCCCAAAAATGGAGTAGTCAAATCCGCCAAACTGTTTCTCCCCTATATATTCATAACTTTCAGCAATGAACTTTTCCCAGAGCACATACATTCGCTGATCGGTGTTGATTTGTTCTCGCACGGATAGAGGAAGCCCACATTCGAGAAGGTTATTTTCGGTGGGTTTTAAGCCAACCATCAGTAAAATGATGTCTTGGTATTGCCCCCAACGCATCCTCGATAAAAACTCGTCTTTGTTGGTGTCAATGCCTGCAAACCCAGGAGGGCCATATCGCTCAAAACTGTGATACTGAAGCCAATATTGCTTTGCCATAGCGTTTTTAACTTGTACTAAAAACTTTTATGACTTCGTCGCCGAGGTGGTTAATGACTTTAGCTACAGCGCAGCTGTTAGGCTACGAAAGCTAGTTCATGATGTCTCGCACATTAGCAAGCTCTATCTGATCTGAAGGAAGATCAAGAGGGTATCCCAGCTGGATGGCGCGGTTGGTCATCTCCTCAGAGAAGAAGTTGGGGCCAACAAAGTTGTGGCAAGTCGCCCAATAAACCGGATAGTCAGACACGTTATACCCATACCAGTCACCGCCTGGATTGAGCAGATGAGCGAAATAGGTACCGTCTGATTCAAAAATGTAAGCTGGCCGATCGGTTGAGCAGAAGACATAGTTAGTACGGGGCGTTTCAAAAGTATTGGGTGGCTCGGACTCCATCGGCCAAGACCGAGAAGCTAGCTCAACCTCATATAATTTGCCATCAGCACTTTGATCAATCAGGGTCTTCCCAAGAAACTTTTGATCCCAGCACATACCCATGTGGCATCTTCCAGGCAGAATGAGTTCTGCGGATGCTGGTAATGCGGCGAAGATAGCGGTGATAAATGTGGCTAGTGGCAGAAATTGCTTGAGCATACTTAGACCTACAATTCAATTCACACTGAAGACTTTCAATAGTTCATCGCTTAGGTGGTTGATGGCTTTGACGCTAAAAGTTAGAAAATCAAGAAATCTCCTTGCTTTCCATTGCTTTAATCACCATGCGCCCCCCGATAAATATTGATACAGCAGAAGCACCAGAGGTAAGCCCTGCTGATGATGCGAGGAAACTACCATTACAAAAAATTGTTGTAATACCTAAAGCAGAAGTCAATGCTTTTTGAGTGATACTTCTTATGTTCTTCCACTGCTTTTCTGAATATTCTTTTCTTGCCAATTTCTGAGTCTCCTCAAGTATATATATCAAGTCCGAAACTTGAGATCTCAGCTTTGTTGCTCTTTTTTCTCGACCTTTTCTATTCCAAGGTGGAGGCCAAAATAAGGGTTCACCTTTAGATTTTTTTATTTCTTGAATGATGCTCACTGTCGTTTTTTGGGCTTCATCTGCAAGATGAGGGTCTAAGCCTACAGTAATCAGGCTTTCCTTCTCCAGCATCAAAAATTTATTTAAGCGACTTTCAATTCTAATTATCTCCTCTATTTCAGTTTCAGATTCTGGTTTGTTAGAGCGAATGTAATCAAAAAGCTCACGATCTTTTCTGATTGCCTTGAATTCTTCAATTAATGAGTCGAGTAATTTTATGAAAGCCTTTCTATCTGACAAGGTGATTTCTGAAGAGGCTTCTGTCTCTTCGAGCAAGAAGAATGTTTTATTCTCGGTCTCGACCAATCTCTTGATTTTTCGAGGATCTAGTTTTTTGTTTTGAGTCATTTTTCTTGGTCAGTTAGTGCTAAAAACTTTCATGACTTCATCGCCGAGGTGGTTGATGACTTTGACGGCGATGCGGCCAGAGGAGGGCTTGGAGAAGGGGCGGGAGGTGTCGCTGTAGAGCGTGTCCCAGGCTTCTTCGTCGATTTCAGCTTTGAGGGTGGTTTTGAGAGCTTTGTAGGGGTCGCTGGCCCCGAGGAAATAGGCGTGGCGGACGAAGAAGCTTTCTTCGTTGTAGTCGGTGTCAATGAACCAGCAGGCGATTTCGTCGGGGCTGCTCGATCGCACCTCGCCAGACTGGGGATGGAAGACATCGATGCCGTAGATTTTGACCTGGATGTGGTCGTCTTCCACGGCGTTGATGTCGATATCCGGCTCACCGAAGATAACGAAGAGGTTGCCTGTGCCCGTATTTTTGAGGGTGTCGGCCATGTGGAGGTCGGCATTCATGCGGGCTTTGAGGATGCGGACGCGGCCTAGATGCTGGGTGTCAGCGCAGTGGGCGTCGTAGCTGAAGGCACAGGAAATGAGGACATCAAAGCGGGCGTCTCCGGCTTCGCGGGCGGCGGCGATCAGGTCGGCTCTGGAGACGGTGCCGAACTCCGGGCCGATGAAGATGCCTGCCCGTTTCTCGGTGTCGCTCTCGGCTTCGATGTAGCGGCCTTCGGCACAGATGTATTGACCCGGCCAGCCAGAAATGAAGGTGAAGTTGATCTTGTCTTCTTTGTGGGCCTGCTGCACCCCAGCGGTTTTGAGGGTTTCTAGGATGACATCGGCAAACTTGGCCTCCTCGGTGCTCCTGTCTGGCTTGGTGAGGTTGGGGTCTACCAGTTCGTCATTTTCATCCACCACCAGCACCCGATGGGGCGATAGGCTCTCAACGGTGAAAGGGCCTGCTACTCGGACGATGTTCTTGTCTTCGTAGGGCTTGTCGTAGAGATATTCCTGATCAGCTTTGGCGGCAATGGAAGCATCGATCTCCTGCTGGCGGGCAATGCGGGCTTTCCAGAATGCCTTCAAGGGAGCCTGGGCAGCCTGGGGCCAATCGGCAGGAGCCTCGCGGGGCACTTCCCATTCCAGCAGGGCATTGGCGGGGGCTGACTCGCCGGAAGGGAGCTTGACCGTGCCGCTGGCGGTGAAGTCAATCTTCTTGCCATCCCTGCCGCCTGTAGTGACTGGGAAAGGTTTACTATGACCTTGGAGGGCAGCATTGAGATCCGCTAATGCTTGCTCGACCGGGAGCTGAAACTGCTCCCAGATGGTGTCAATTTCGGTGTTGTTAGCAATGGCCTTGAGGGTGATGTGGGGCACGCGCTCATAGACAAAGCCCTGACGGATGTTGTCGTAGGTGGGGGCATCAGAAACGACGGTGCGGGTGACTGAGGCTTCTTTTTCCTGGCCCGCTTTGGAATCTGCCAGCAGATAGTAGGGATAGCGAGCACCCATGATGCGGGCACGGGCGAGGGCAAGAGAAACGCGGGAGGTGTCAATGGTGATCCAACGGCGACCCCATTGTTCAGCTACATAGGCGGTAGTGCCAGAACCGCAGGTGGGATCTAGAACAAGATCACCTGTGTCTGTTGCCATTAGCAAACAGCGCTCGATTACTTTTGCATTAGTCTGAACTACGTAGACTTTATCGTCGGTAAAAGCTCCTGTTTGAGTATCTGTCCAAACATTTGCCATGTTTTGAACACTAAAATCATTGAGGAAGCGAACATAAGCTATTGACCTTGATGATGGCAACGCCAGTCTGTCGGCACGTCCTAAACGAGTTACGCCATCTGGGTGCTGACACTTCCAATGTGAGTTTTTAGGCCAAGGATCGAAAGAATAACCTTGAAAACAGAGGAGTTGAGGATCTTTTGCTCGTCCTTGTGACCACGCATTGTCATGGCGATAAATGCTTGCATCATTAGGTATATGGTTCTCACTGACTCGTTCATCTGAGTTCATGAAACGACGTAGACCGTTGCCTTCCTGAAGACGAGTGAAACGACCACCTTTGTCATCTGCTAGAGTCTTTGCTTGAAAAATTGGGCGATATTTTGCATCCTCAATGCTTTTGGCATACCAAAGAACATAATCAAAAGATCTGGATAAGGTGTTGCTAGTAAACGAGCTTGTTGTTTTAAATAAGACCTCTGCGACAAGGTTCTCGTCTCTGAAAACTTCATCAAGGAGAGAGCGAACTCGATGGACATTCTCGTCTCCAATCTGCACAAAAATTGAGCCACTGTCCGCTAATAAATCTCTCGCTACCGTCAAGCGATCCCTGAGATAGGTCAAATACGAGTGATTCCCGTCCCGCCAGGTATCTCGAAACGCCTTCACCTGCTCCGGTTCCCGCGTAATG
>ERZ1740058.1195-NODE-1195-length-13407-cov-12.161848_pt1 | contig 13407 bp, 9 predicted proteins | sample MGYA00581745_ERZ1740058 | MGnify/ENA primary metagenome ERZ1740058 (study PRJEB43018, sample SAMN04849742) | marine metagenome | isolation source: floating plastic debris | place: Pacific Ocean | collected 2008-08-30 | study: EMG produced TPA metagenomics... | reverse complement strand
GCTATAGCCTGAAACCCTAGCACGCTATGGCTTGTATGGGAATGAAATGGCCCTGCCAGGGCATTGGTGAGCCTGGCCGTTATCTATAAGACGCATGGTGCATGGTGTGCTCCCTAATTCTGACCCCATTGCCTTAGCGAGTGGGGAAACGAGATGCGTCAGACAGTGGACAACCCAATTCAATCGGAACTTCGTGAGTGGGGGCGGGAACAATTGTGACTGCTCCTGAGCGATCGCAACTTAATAGTCGTGCCACGGGTTCGATCCAGTTTTGATAGCCTCTCCGTTCATAGCCACCGTGGTCGATATTTTGGGTATTTTCATTTACCTGAGCACCGCTAAGCTGCTACTAGGACTTTGACATCTTGGGTAAGGAGCGGGTGAAGAATGGCACTGTTACTGTATTCGCTGATCGCGCTGCTGCCGATCGCCACGGTGTTTCTTCTGCTCGTCATTGCCCGACGTCCGGCGGGTCAAGCCATGCCGATGGCTTACCTGGTGACGGTAGGCATCGCGTTATGGGTGTGGCAGGTGCCGTTTGTAGAGGTGGCCGCAGCCAGTGTGCAAGGCATCATTGCGGCAGCGGAGATTTTATATATCGTCTTTGGGGCGATTTTATTGCTGAATACGCTGCAAGAGTCGGGGGCGATCGCGGCGATTCGTCAGAGTTTAAAGGGGAATTAACGCGATCGCCGGGTGCAGGTGAGCATCATTGCCTGGTTGTTTGGCAGCTTTATTGAAGGTGCATCGGGCTTCGGAACACCAGCGGTGATTACAGTGCCGCTGCTCGTGGCGATCGGCTTTCCGGCCATGGCTGCAGTTACCGCCGCTTTAATCATTCAAAGCACCCCGTCCACCTTTGGAGCCGTCGGCACCCCGATTTTGATTGGGGTCGAGGCTGGGCTGGAGGGCGTGCCCGGTGTACAACAGCAGCTGACTGAACTGGGTCTAACCCAAGCTGACTATTTGATTGCAGTAGGACGCTGGGCAGGCATTTTTCACGCTTTGATCGGCACGTTTTTGCCCCTGGTCTTGGTGGTGGTGATCACGGCGGGCTTTGGGGGCGATCGCGCCTGGAAAGCTGGATTAGTCATTTGGCGGTTTGCGCTCTTTGCCGGGCTGGCCTTCACCGTGCCCTATCTCCTCACGGCCTTGTTGTTGGGACCGGAGTTTCCCACCTTGATTGGCGGGCTAGTCGGCTTAGCCATTGTCGTACCGGCAGCGCGGCGCGGCTTTTGGGTACCCACTGAGCCCTGGGATTTTCCCCCAGCAGCACAATGGCCGAGTGCCTGGTCCGGGCCAGAAACCCACCAGCAAGCCCCAGCGAGCAGTCGGTTATCGGCTCGTCAGGCTTGGTTGCCGTATGTGTTGTTGGGGCTATTATTGATGCTGTCTCGACTCGAGTTTTTGCCCCTGCGAGGGTGGCTGCAAGCGGTGACGTTGAGTTGGGTCAATATCTTTGGCACCGATGTCACGGCCAGTACCCAACCGTTCTATCTACCGCCCACTCTCTTTCTGGTGGTGGTCAGCATTACCTTCTTCCTACATAAGATGCAGCCACCGGCCTTACGAACCGCGATCGCGAATGCAGTGCCGTTACTGCAAAAAACGACCCTGGCACTGGGGTCAGCAGTGCTGATGGCTCGGGTGTTTATCAATTCTGGCGTGAATACCTCGGGCTTAAGCAGTATGCCGTTGACCTTGGCCGATGGCATGTCGAGTTTGGCGGGGCAGACCTGGCCGTTGTTTGCGCCGCTGGTGGGGGCGATCGGCTCCTTTGTCGCGGGCAGCGTCACCGTCAGCAATATGATGTTTTCGCTGTTTCAATTTGGGGTGGCGATGCAGATTGGCGTTTCGACGGCCATGGTGCTGGGGTTACAGTGCGTGGGGGCATCGGCAGGTAACATGATTTGCGTTTCCAACATTGTGGCGGCAGAAGCAACCGTCGGATTAATCGGCCGTGAAGGGGTGTTAATTCGCCAGGTGCTCTGGCCAACGCTTTACTATGTTGGCTTTGCCGGGATTTTAGGGATTTTATTGGCTTTTTTGCTTGCTTAATTAACGCCAGTTCAGGTTAAGCCAACCTCCGTTTCTTTCCCCTCTGAGGAAGGGCTAATGGGGTGGCTTGCACAACTCTCAGTAGGATAATCGATACCTACCCCGCCTTTGGCACCCTTCCCCAGAGGGGATTGTAGCCTCAATAGGCTGGTAAGAGCGCATCCCGAACTCAGGTTAATTAAGCTCAGGCGATTTTGCAAACCACTCTCAACCAGAGGTTAATCATGATTGAACTGTTAGAGATGTCCAGCGATCGCGTGATCGGTGTCAAAATTGACGGCAAGATTGAGAAAACCGATATTCAGGAGATCGAGCAAGCCTTTGTCGCGCAGTTTGAACAGTTTGACAAAGTTGCCATTTATGTCGAGGTCGCAAATCTCGGTGGCATTACCCTAGATGCCCTGATCGAAGACTTAAAATTTGGGTTGAGCAACTTGAAACGGTTCGAGAAGAAAGCCGTTGTCTCTGAGCACCATTGGATGGACAAGCTTGCCCCCTTGGGCGATAAGCTCTTTCCCAGTTTGGCTGTAAAACATTTCACCGTGGCAGAGAAGGACGCAGCGATCGCCTGGGTGAGTGAACCCCGTGAGGAGACCGTCCCCTCATAAAGAGCACGTATAAGATTAGCGCAGCTGCCCGACAGCACCTAACGGCTGCCCTTCGGATCGAGAGCGTCGCGCAGGCCATCGCCCAACAGGTTGAATGCCAGCACTGTGAGGGTAATAAACAAACCGGGAAACAGAATCGTCCACGGGGCAGAAAGGGAGTAGCCGCCCTTAAAAGCGTCCGAGAGCATCGTGCCCAGTTCTGGCGTGGGCGGTTGCGCCCCCAGACCTAAAAAGCCCAGCCCGGCAGCTTCTAACGTAGCGGTGCCGATCGCCAGGGTAGACTGCACCACGATCGGCGCGAGGCTGGCGGGCAAAATGTGCAGAAAAATGATGCGCGGCGGCTGAGCCCCAAAGGCGCGGACGGTTTGCACAAATTCCTGTTCGCGCAGCGAGAGCACCATGCTGCGCGTCAGGCGAATAAATTTGGGGATTTGCACGATGCCGACAGCCATCATGACGCTGACCACGCTAGGGCCGGTGATGGTGACGACGGCGATCGCCAGCAAAATGGAGGGAAACGCCAGCATCACATCGGTTAACCAGCCCACGATGCCTTCGATCCAGCCACGAAAGTAACCCGCCGCGAGGCCGAGGCTGACCCCAATGATTAAGCCCAACAGCACCGATACTAGGCCAATTACCAACGACGTTCTGAGGCCGTACCAAACCAGAGTCAAAATGTCGCGGCCCAAGCCGTCAGCGCCAAACCAATGTTCCCAACTAGGGCCTTGCAGGCGAGCGGCATAGTCGCGATCGGTGGTCGGATCGTAGGGATTTAGCACCGGGGCCAGCAGCGCCGCCAATCCAATGAAGATCGTCAGCCCCAGGCCAATTAAGCCCGAGGTCGATTCACAAAATCGTTGGACGGCGCGATTGTTTTTGAATCGAGTGAGGCGGCTGGGGGCGATCGTGGTGGTCATGGGCGTTTGGGGGTGTGGATGGATGGATGGAGGTGCAGGGCTTGGAGGGGCGAGGCATGGTCGGAATCACACACTGCATAAATCTAAAATGTACTGGCGACCATGCCTCGCCCGTACGGAATATGTCGAATATGCGTTTTGGCCTGAACCGAAATATATGGGCGACCATGCCTCGCCCGTACGGGGTGGGTGAATAGCGGGAGGGTGCCGGGTGGATGGGTCGGCGGGTAGAAGAGTCGGTGAGCGGAAGAAAGATAGTTGGTTAGGCATCCTGCCTGACCTGGGAAAATCATTATTTGTATTGAATTCGCGGATCGAGAAAAGCGTAGGAAATATCGACCAGGAGGTTCACCAGCACAAACACAAAGGCCACAAACACGATGCCGCCCTGCACCACCGGATAGTCGCGTAGCAAAATGCCTTCATAAATCCACTTGCCGATGCCCGGCCAAGAAAAGATCGTTTCCGTCAAAATGGCCCCGCCGAGCAGGGTGCCAAACTCCAGGCCGACAATGGTGACCACCGGCAGCATGGCGTTTTTGAGCGCATGTTTAGCCACCACCCAAAACTCCACCACGCCCTTGGCGCGAGCCGTGCGAATGTAATCTTGAGACAGCACTTCGAGCATGGCACTGCGAGTGATGCGAGCCAAAATCGCCAAGGGAATGGTGCTCAGCGTCACGGCAGGCAAAACCAGGTGCGACAGGATATTGCTCAAGGCCGCAAAGTCGCCCTGAATCAACGCATCAAAGATGAAAAAGCCCGTGATCGGCTCAAAGGTGTAGCCCACATCCACCCCAAGACGACCGCTGGCGGGCAACCACTGCAGGTTCACCGCGAACAGGTATACCAGCAGCAGCCCCAGCCAATACACCGGCATCGAGACCCCCAGCAGCGAACCGCTCATCATTACGTTATCGACCAGGCTGTTTTTGCGGACGGCGGCGATCACCCCAGCAGGGATACCCACCACCAGCGCAATGAGCATGGCGATGACGGAGAGTTCAAAGGTGGCCGGCCAGCGCAGCAAGATTTCGTCCCAAATGGGCACGCCAGTAAAAATGCTGGTGCCCAGATTAAAGCTCAGCAAGTTGCCCAAAAAGGCCGCGAACTGTAGGGGCAAGGGTTCGTTTAACCCCATCCGCTCGCGCAGGATCTCGACCTGCTCAGGCGTGGCGCGATCGCCCAGCATCGTCACCGCCGGGTCACCGGGAATCAGATGCAAAAACAAAAAGACCAGTAGAGAAATGCCCAACAAGACGGGAATCAGCCGCAGTAAGCGGGCAAAGATATAGCGACCCATAGTTGATGTACTCAGTCAGGACTTTGAGGACTTGAAAAACTCGGTTGCACTGGGACTGTTTCCCATTTTTGTCAGTTAGGCATCTTGCCTGACCCGGGATAGCCGAGACGGCTAGTATCTGTTTAGCGTGATCGTAGTATCCCCCGCTGTCGCCGCCCCTACGCCCTCCGGGCAGGCTGCGCCACAGAAAAAGGGGCTATGTCAGATTTTCCGCTGTGCAAGGGTTTCCCCCTTTTTCTACGCGCAGCCATGCCCGCAGGGCTTTAGGGGGATTGAGGGGGATCGGCAGTAGCTGGACGCTAAACACGTACGACGGCTATCCCACGCTGTTGAGTTTCTGTTGTCTAGCTTTTTTCCACAGTGGAGAAGAACTCCGAGCCGAGCGGACTGGGGGTCCAGCCTGTAACGTTGGTGCGCTGCGCCAGCAGCGGCTGAGAATGCACGATGGGAATCCGCAGGGCACTGTCAAACAGCTTGGCATCGACATCCTTATAAATCTGCTCGCGCTCGGCTGGGTCACTGGCGACCCGCGCTTTGTTCAGCATGTCGAACAGCTCAGCATCTTCATAACCGCCGAGATCCTGCGTGGCCCCCGGCCCAAAGTGCGCATAGAGGAAGTTGTCGGGGTCGCCGTAATCCCCCGTCCAGCCCAGCATGAAGGATTGGAATCCTGGTGCCGTATTGCGGTCTTCCAGATAAGCGCCCCAGTCCTTGGTTTGCAGGTTGACTTGAATGCCGATTTGGCTCAGCTCCGCTGCAAAGGCTTCGGCAATGGGCTTGGGATTGGGGAAGTAGGGTCGACTCACCGGCATGTACCACAGATCGAGCTCAAAGCCGTCGGGATAGCCCGCCTCAGCGATCGCCGCTTGGGCCGCTTCTGGGTCGTATTCGTAATCCTCGACGTCATCGCTGGTGTAGTTTGCCAACGATGAAGGCACGAAGTGACCGTCGGTTTGGCCCAGCTCACCCCAAAAGGCATCCACGATCGCCGCTTTGTTGATGGCTTGGGCGATCGCCTGCCGCACTTCCACTGAGGCCAAGGGCTCATAGGTGGGATTCAGCGCCAGGTAGCCGACGTTAAACGAGGGTCGAAAGACCGCTTCTAATGCCGGATCTGACTCGATTTCCGGTAGCTGATCGGGCGTGAGATCCACGGTGAAATCGAGGGTGCCCGCCCGCAACTGCGCCAATCGCGCTGCCGGATCTTCCACAAAGCTAATCACCAGCTGTTCGGTCGCGGGGGGGCCGTCCCAATAGTCGGCAAAGCTGGAAAGCAGGATGCGATCGCCACTGCGCCACTCTTCAAACACAAAGGGGCCAGTGCCGACGGCCAGCCCGGAAGGCGTGCCGTAGCTTGGACCCGCTTCCTGCATAGCGGTGGGGCTGGCAATGCCGAAATATCCCGACGAAATCGCGGCCGGAAACGCGGCAAAGGGTTCGGCTAGGTCGAACTCGACGGTGAGGTCATCGACAGCCCGCATGTCCACCAGCGTGGAATTTTCATCCCCCTTAAAGCCGCCGAACAGGTCGGTCCAAATTTCGTAGAGGTTGCCCTCGGCCCGAAAGCCAAATTCAAACTCAGGATCCCACCAGCGCTGCACGTTAAACACCACGGCTTCGGCGTTGAAGTCGGTGCCGTCGTGAAACTTAACGCCCTCGCGCAGCGTAAAGGTCCAGGTTAGGGCATCCTCCGAAGCCGTCCAATCAGTCACCAATTCTGGCTGCAAATCGGTCGTGCCCGGCACGGTACCAATCAGGTAGTTGTAAATCTGGCGCTGCACATAAATTGAGTTGCCGTCGGTAATGTCGCCCGGCGTCAGGCTAACCGGTTGCCCACCCGACCCAAATACCAGCGCTCCGGTGTCGGCTGGGGTCGCTGCCTCATCCGGGACGGCCGAATCGCCTGCTTCCTCGGGGGTACCACCACAGTTGGCCAATACCAGGGCCAGGGTCATCGCGCAGGCCGCTAGTAATAGTCGCCGCAGATACCGTCGCCACAAACGGGAGTTGCTCACCATAGTCAGCTCCTGATTCCACAAGATTAAGGTTGAATAAACAGCACTCTAAGGGATGTCTTAGTAACCTGTGTTCGAGATGGTATAGAACTTAATTGAATCTCTCAGCGCAAAAGTGAGTACTCTGATACAGTTATCGCCGGATTGCTGCTCCATGCTGCGTCTACAGAGGTGACCCAGAGCCCCCTTTAGATCATCAGTAGAAAGTCCTCGTTAAATGATGCTGAGGGGGTGTTGTGGCCACAGCTCAATGCACCGCCTGGATTTGTTTTCGTGCGTCATCGCTGAACGTGACGCCCTCGACGATTGCACATGGGCATAAAGTCGGTCGGCCCTAGGGAGAGATTTGATGTCAGCGCAGTCCTTGTCACGATAGTTTTTGGAACCTTGGTCATGGCCCCTTCCGCTGCTCCAATTCTTGACGTCCGCGACCTCTGCGTCACCTTTTTGACCAAAGCGGGGCCGGTACCGGCGGTCAAGTCCATCTCATTTGACCTGTCATCGGGCGAGACGCTGGGCCTCGTAGGCGAATCCGGCTCGGGCAAATCGGTCACCTCGCTGGCGCTGATCGGCCTGTTGGATCAAGGGGCTGAGCTGTCGGGCGAAATCTGGTTTCGGGATCCGCGTGAGCCGGAAGCGGCCCCGATCGATTTGCTGCAGCTTTCCCCCGAGGCCCGCCGTCAGTATCGCGGCAAGCTGATCTCGATGATTTTTCAGGAGCCGCTGACGTCGCTCAACCCGGTGTATACCTGCGGTGCTCAAGTGATCGAAGCGCTGCGCCTGCACCAGGGGTTGAAGGCGGATGCGGCCAAAGCGCAGGCGATCGCCCTGTTTGAGGAAGTCAAACTGCCGAATCCCGCCGAGATTTTGGGCCGCTATCCCCATCAGCTGTCGGGCGGCCAGCAGCAGCGGGTGATGGTGGCGATCGCCCTGGCCGGCAATCCTGCCGTGCTCATTGCGGACGAACCCACGACGGCCCTGGATGTCACCATTCAAGCCACCATTTTGGATCTGCTGCGCGATTTGCAGACGACTCGCGGCACCGCTACCGTCTTCATCACCCATGACATGGGCGTCGTTTCGGAAATTGCCGATCGCGTTGCCGTCATGTACCACGGCGATCTGGTGGAAATTGCCTCGGTGTATGACCTGTTTGCTGAGCCGCAGCATCCCTACACCCAGGGCTTGCTGAACTGTCGACCGCGGCCTCAGCAGCAATTGCGCCGACTGCCCACCGTTAGTGACTTTATGGAAGAGCAGCCTACTGACGGCGGCGGCGTGCAAGTGGTCTCGAAGGTGCGCACCCCAGCCGAAAAAGCGGAACTGCTCGCTGAAGTGAGTCCCGAAGAAATTGCTCAGAAGCGACTGGTTCTGCAAGAGCAAGCACCCCTGTTGCAAGTCAAAAACCTGACCAAGGCGTTTCCCATGCGGCAAGGGTTTTTCGGCAGCAAAACCGAATTTCGGGCCGTCGATGACGTCAGTTTTGACGTGTATCCCGGCGAAACGCTGGGGCTGGTGGGCGAGTCGGGCTGCGGTAAATCGACCCTGAGCCGCTGCCTACTCAGGTTGATTGAGCCGACTCGGGGCGCTGTACATTTTGAGGGGCGCTCCGTTTTAGAGATGCTGCCCACCGAGATGCGCCAGCTGCGACAGTCAATGCAAATTGTGTTTCAAAACCCCTATGGCTCTTTAGATGCCCGCCAAACCATCGGCTCAGCGATTATGGAACCGATGCAGATCCACGGCTTGGGCGGGAGTGCAGCGGAGCGGCAGGCGCGGGCCACCGATTTGCTCGAACGAGTGGGGTTGGATGGCAGTGCGCTGCGGCGGATGCCCCATGAATTTTCGGGCGGGCAGCGGCAGCGCATTTGCATTGCTCGCACCCTCGCCTGCGAGCCGAAGTTCATCATTTGTGATGAGTCGGTCTCGGCGCTGGATGTGTCGGTGCAGGCTCAGGTGCTGAACTTGCTCAAGGATCTACAGCAGGAATTCAACCTGACCTATATCTTTATCTCTCACGATCTAAGTGTGGTGAAGTTCGTCAGCGATCGCATCGTGGTGATGAATCACGGACGCATTGAAGAAATCGGCCCCGCTGAAGTGATCTACAATTCGCCGCAGCAACCCTACACCCAGCAGCTGATCGCCGCCATCCCCGATGCCACTCTTGATGACATTCAGCAGCGGCAAACGGTGTTGAGTTAGGGGTCGTGGGGCAGAATACCCTTTGGGAAGGACAAGAGCCTAAGGAGTACAGAATTGGCAATCGGAGTTAGAGAGTCTATCAGATGTTGATTTCGTGAACCTGAGACCAAAGAAGGCAAGCGTGATCGCAGCAACCCGTCCTGGCATTTCCTTCAAGCTGCAGCCACTGCTAGCGATTAGAGAAAAGTGCGCAACAGCGCCGCCGTTGCCTTCCCCGTTTGCTGCCAGCTAAACTCAGCAGCCCGCTGCAGCCCCGCCGTGCTCAACTGCTGACGGAGTTGGGCGTCATTGGCCACCGCCTGCATCTGCTGGGCGATCGCCGCCGCCTCGGTCGGATTCACCAGCAGCGCCGCCCCCCCCGCCACTTCTGGTATCGAGGCGAGATTAGACGCAATCACCGGCGTACCGCAGGCCATCGCCTCTAGCACCGGCAGGCCAAACCCTTCCCACAGACTAGGCATGACCAGCGCCAGCGCCTGATTCAGCAAGACCGGCAGTTGCGCATAGGGGACATAGTCTAAAAATTTGACCTGCGGCGTCAGGCCCAATGCCTGCACCTGCTGTTTTAGATCGGGGGTATAGCGCGGGTCAGACGGCCCCGCTATCCACAGCTCATAGTCATCGCCCTGGCGATCGCGCAGTTGCGCCAACGCTTGCAGCACCACAGCATAGTTTTTGTAGGGGGCGTGACGGCCCAGCAGCAAAAAATAGTGGCGCTGCGGCAAGTTCAACGGCCGAAAGTGGTCGGCATCATAGGCCAGCAAAATCGGCGTGATCTGCTTGGCCCTCAAACCATAAAACTGCATCAGGTCATCTGCTGTGGCCTGCGAGTTGCAGATAACATGCTCAGCCGCTGCCAACACGCGCGGAATGTAATAACGATGTAGCCAAGTCTGCGCCTTAGAAATGGGAAACCGCAGCGGAATCAGATCGTGAATCGTCACGACAAACCGGCAGCGGGTAAATAGAGGTGCTTCCGCGATCGGGCAGAAGAGCAGATCGGCCGCCCGCTGTTGCGCCACCTGCTGTCGATAAAGCTGAGGCAAGCGCAACTGCGTCCACAGTAGCCGCCGCAGATGCCCCGAGAGGCCAGATTCCGCCGTTAGGTTGGGCGGCACTGCGATGTATTCATCCTCACCGAGTCCGCTCGCGGCTGTGGCTAAATAGCAGGGATTTAACGGCGTCAAATGCGGCAGTAGGTTGAGTGCGTAGTTGGTGGTGCCGGTGGGTTTGCGAAGCAGGTAGGCCAGGTTGACGAGCATCAGCGGCAAGGCAGTGGAATGAATTCGCCTCTCACCCTATCCTGTTACGTCCGGGTTGGAGAGGGTGCATCAAAATTGGTGGAATGGATGGATGCGATCGCGCGGCTATGTTAGGGTATGTGATGACCACATCGGGATGTAGCGCAGCTTGGTAGCGCACTTCGTTCGGGACGAAGGCTTTAACCCTTAATTTCCTTAGTTCTGGCTGCCTTATTTTAACTTTTCTACCACTCTTCTACCAACTAATTTTCTACCCTAAACGATTGATTAGCTACAGAGAGAGCAGTCATAAAAGTCAGGCTTCTTTACTCATCATAGCTAACGGCATCAAGCACTCAGAATCTTAGGTCCAGAGCATCGTGAGCAAGGTGGCAGCACTCACACACAACCACTCCTACCAAAACTCAAAAGCCATACACACACATACCTAACCTTTACCTTACTTTTTCACCACACCTTTAGATTCAAGACTCAAAGCGCTTTGTGGGCTAAATGAAGGTTTTTGAATAGGAAGCTTAGGTAAGATTTTCAGAAAACCATCTCAATCAGAGACGATGTAGATTACTGCATAGTGATTACATAGAAATCACATAGGCAATTTCATATACAGCAAAGCAGCTAGAACGCAAGCTGGATTCGAAAGAGAAGAGCACAGCTAGACTCTCCCATGCTGACTAGATGATGACCGCCAGTAGATCCAGTTCATAGGCAAGCTGTGACAGTGGAAAAGTGGTGTGCCTTATTGACTCCCTGTAAAATCTAGCTCTTAAAACTTTCTACTACACCAAAACTCAATCCTCAACTACACATATAGTGATTCCAGTTAAGAGTGAGAACAGAACGCCGTTGTAAGCCTTGATATGCCGTTCCCCTTATTCTCAAACTTATGTCGAATGACTATACAACGTCAACTTTCACCTGACTTTTCAACTCATCTTGAGATTCAAGGATGAAGTCACGTTTGTAGACTCCGAGAGCTTGTACCGAAAGACTGCTAGACGCTTCTAAGGTTGAGAGAAGGTTTTAGACTCGTTAGCTTAGCTCAGAATTGCTCAGAATCTTCTCGGTCAAGATTTACGTAAGCAATTACACAAGAGTTACACAAACTAGATCGCACATGGTAAAGCAGTCAAAATGCAGGGCATGATTCACAAGGAACATACGAGTCAAAAAGCTACTCGTTTTGAACTCTTTATCTATGCCTGCTTCTGAGGATATATCTCTTTATATTTCTCGGCTATCTTGTCTACCATTAATGCTTGCTTATAGTGCTGCTTATCTGCTAAATCCATTTCAGACATTTCTATTACTTCTGCAGCCTTAGAGAATAGATCGATACACTGCTGATAATCTAGCAATTTCTCAATAATAGGTTTGCAATACTCATCCATTTTTTTGTGACTTGTAAATTGAGGTGGATCACATTCCTCAGCCAGGAATCTGCAAACCATAAGAATGTGAAATTTAACTTTTCTAAATTTTCCGTCAATTGCTCCAGACCGAAAAAGTGAATCAAGCTTATAAAACGCCAAGCCTGACAAATAATAGGGTGCATAACTATGATCTGCGAGAAAAATAGAGGCACCTTGCGAACTGATCTTCTTTGCTATGGTCCCAAAAAAGCTTGTGACCATATGAGGATTCTCAAGAAACATTGCCGAAAAAGACTTGATTTGATTGGCAACAGTGATTATTCTATTCTTTATAACGGTGCTGTCATTACTATATTGCTTGGCCCGCCTTTCATAATAAAGTTTTCCATCACCTTCAGTAGAGGCATAGTAAAGTTCAAGATTCCTCTGAAAGTCGGACAAGACGGCTAATTGCTCAGTTTTGATAGCTGTTTGACTATTTGTAGCTAATGTTATCTGACTTTTTACCCCGTCATTCTCAGTGACTATTAAACGAAATGGAACATGCAAAGCTTGAACATAAACATTATCTCTTTTTTGATATAAAACATTACTGGTCTGGCAGCCATTAACTATCTGAAAATCAGAAATAATAAATTTATTTCCAGATGTCTTTAACGACCTTGCTACGACAGTCACTCCATTATTTAACACAACGAATTTTTCGCTGTCCTTTCCTTCTAGGGTTGATCTTATTTTGCTATTTACAGGATTATCAATCCCCTGGAAATCCCTTACGTTGTCATCAAATATGCTTCTGATTTTATCATTGTCGTCAACAAGTATTTTTCTGAACTCAGAAAAGTCTAAAATTCCATAGTATGCTTCACTTATTCCCCTGGTTTCAGGCAACGTGACTTTCTCACTGAATACAAACTCTGCTGTATTTGGATTTTTGGTTTGTCTGTACAACTTTGAGAGATCAGATGCCCCCACTGGAAAAAAGTCAATTTCTCCGAATATATTATAAGTATAGAGATCACTTTTAGTCGCTTCAATAACAACTGAACTGTCATTACCCCCTTGCCATCTCCCCGTAGTTACATAATACATTTTGCATTTTGGATCATCCTTGAAGTCAGCAACATTGGAAAGGATAAAGTCAGAAATATCTCCGAATTTTGTCACGTCATCATTTCGCTTTAGTCCTGGATTTTCCGAAAACAAGTCTTTGACTCCAAAGCAAAAAGATCCTATCTCTTTGGAGGTAAAAGATGATGATGTTTTTGCTTGAATAAATACATATGTTACTTCCAAATATCCGTTTTGCTCTAGCAAATCAGATACTTCATCAACATCTTCAACCAAATAACCGTTGACAATTATTCCTATTCCATCAATGCCAGTGTCATTGCCAGAACCAATTGTAAAAGTTCTAGGATCGAATGTCCGATTATATTCTTTAGACAAAACACAATAATTAGCAAAAATCTCAAAGTCTTTATCAACACCTTTTGAAGAGATTTCTTGAGATTTTAGGAAGTCACTTACAAGTTGCTTTGTGATTCTGTCCATATTGAAAACCAATTTGGCTAACGAGTTTCCATCTATCGTACCCAAAGCCTATTGGATGCGTGTCAGGTTAAGACGTTGCATCAGTAGTCAAGGGGTCGAAAAAAGGATA
>ERZ1740058.1194-NODE-1194-length-13418-cov-8.188880_pt1 | contig 13418 bp, 11 predicted proteins | sample MGYA00581745_ERZ1740058 | MGnify/ENA primary metagenome ERZ1740058 (study PRJEB43018, sample SAMN04849742) | marine metagenome | isolation source: floating plastic debris | place: Pacific Ocean | collected 2008-08-30 | study: EMG produced TPA metagenomics... | reverse complement strand
ACGAAATTAATCTTCTTACTCTAACAATTCACGGCTGTGTAAGGTAATTGCCAAAATTACAACCCTGCGGAAGTAGAAATCTCGAGTATATAAGTTTCTTTATCATATTTTGCTGATAGGCAGCGATATACTTCACAATATCTTTCTATTCCGGCTGACAACTCGTAGTGCTTTATTGCTTGTTTTCGTAAATTTATTGGCGTATAGGTACTATTCGTAAGTTTATGAATAGTATTGTTAAAATGCCCTTCCGTTAAATCTTCTACTACTAGGCCGCTTTCTACCTCACTTACGGTCGCTTCTATGTCTCCCCAACCCGAGTTAGTGATGAATGGAACACCCATACTCATAATTTCCCCCATTTTAGTAGCAGAAGAGGCCTGCTTAGAAAATACAGGTTTAATGAAAAAGATAGACCAACTACTCAGGCTCAAATACAGCGGCACCTTAGCCCGAGTTGCTGGGGTTATAATGATACTATCAGTTTGTACTCCCAGCTTATGACAAAGTTGCCAGATTTCTTCGGGATTTTCTTTGGTAAGAAACAGAAAAATAGCAGCAGGCTTTGTTTCCAACAATACTTTGTAAAAAATCAACATCTCTTCCACCATATACCAAGTACCTAAAGAACCTAAGTATGAGAGCACAAATGCCCCCTCGGGCATACCTAACTTCTTACGTAAATTTTGTTGATCTGAAACGACTATTTTCTCTGGGTCAAATAGTTCAGTATCAACACAACAGGGTATTACCTGAATAGAAATGGGCTGGCTCTTTATTTCCTTCCATTCATGAATAATATCTTTGGCTTTGTGAGTCAGCGTGATGGTATAATCTGTTGCCTGAAGTAGCTGCTTTTCTTTTCGTTTAAAGTATTGATATACGAAGCGATAAATAGGATTACTCAGTTTCCAAAGCCCACCCTCAACTCGCTCATCCGCCCAGAAGCCCCGCATGTCAAAGATAAACTTCACGCCGAACTTCTGCTTTATTACCATGCCTATAAGTGCCGGAATGTAAGATCGGCAATGCACAACCTGAAAACTTTGCTCCCGATGCAATGCAAATGCCTTTTTTCTAAGGACGTAAATATCATATAGAGTCGCGAGTACTGGAGGAGTTTTGTGGTAAGTCAGTGGAGTCCAGCTAATATTTGCGTCATCAAGCAGGTTCTGTATTTGGTCTTTAGATTTTTGGTAACGTTCCTTCTTCTCAAAACTAATGATGGTAAATCGATATCCCTTCTGGGCAAGCCCTTCCAGATAAGGAATTACCTGCGATTGTCCTAAGGGATCTGTCATGCCATCGTAGGATAAATACAATACATTAACCATCAGCACAAACTTTTTGATAAACATTATCCAACTCTTGTATATAGCTCGTGCGATTAAACTTTTCTGCCCTACGCTTACTCAACCCTTTTAGATGGTTCAATTTTTGAAAGTCTTGGAAAATAGCCCGTATCTCTTTTTCTAGTGATTGTGGATCGGTTGGGTTAAAATAAATGACCGTTTCTCCGGCTACCTCCCGATGAGTGGCAATATTTGAGACTACACAGGGTAAACCAGAAGCCATTGCTTCAGCTAAGGCAATACCAAAACCTTCAAAGAGAGATGCTGCAATATAAAAGTCATATTGCTGAAGGACGCTACTTGGTTGGTCTACCCAACCTTTTAATTTTATGCGCTTTTCAAGCTGGTGTTCACAAATCAACTTTTGCAACGTACTCTTCTGACTCCCTTCTCCGTATATATCCATCTGAAAATTTTGGTCTGATTGGTTTGCCAATGCCTTTATCACAAATGGATAGTTTTTTTCAGGTCTTAGATTACCTAACATTACTATACGGATTGGGGAAGACTCATTTGATATGGCATTGCTATTTTCGGTGAAGTATTGATCTCCTACATAATTATAGAGCACATTGTAATTCCCTCTAATTCCTACCTTTTGACATACTAATTGCTGTACAGCTGTTGACACAAACAATAGATAATAGTAAGGTCGGTATGTCAAGCGATCCAGCAACAGCAATTTATTACTAAATTGCGCCTTATTCGCAGGGTCATAAAGAAGGCTATGGTAAGAAGAAATCAATTTTACACGAGGGGGGCATGCTAACCTTGCAATAATGGTAGAGTAATATAGATGAGAATGTATAATATTTACGCAATGGCGGGCAATTATTCTTTTTAACCCTATCACAACCTTAGGTAGCAATACCCAACTCTGAAAGTCAAGGTAGTATACTTTTGTATGCTTGAGGATATGTTGGTAAACATTAGGTTCTCTAAGATGGACTACAATATGCTCATATCCCGGAAGGGTGATATTGGCATGAATAAGTAGGGTTTCTGCCCCTCCTACTCCTAGTGAGTCAATGATATGCAAAATTGATCTTTTACTCATTTAATCGCCAAACAATTAATTATTGCTCATGATACCCTTCATACACGTAAGCACCATATAGTAAATTCACTAGAAAGAAATACACTCTGTCTAAGGCCTCAATATTGGGTACCCAATTCAAAGCCTTTAGTAGTAGCTGTTTTTTAAATAGTACCATCTGATATAATCCGGATTTCAACCTGCCATAATGTAGCGTTAGCTCACTATATCCCATTCTCACGGCCACTTGCCTAGTTTCCCCCCCTCGCTTTCTCCTGGCTAACCACTGGTCCACCACACTTCTATCAGCTTCGTTGTGATAAGCCATAGTAGTAGGGTGAATAAAAATTGTGATTTGATGCTGCTTTAGACGCCGTGCTAAATCATAGTCTTCAAACCCGGCGAAAGGAAAATTTTCATTATACCCATCAAAGCCGAAAAAAATATCTTTGCGTATAAAAAGGAATTGGCTAGTTACTGTTTCTACTGAGAAGACCTTTTCGCTATTCCAATGTCCGTTTTTATGCCACCCTTCAAAGGATGTAAAACCGTAATGATTGAGAAATCGACCAAATTGTGAAGCGGGCAATTTTTGCTTGAGCGTAGCTGGGTACTCCCAGTTTATATTGTAACAGGCTTTTGGTTGCTGCTCTGCTAAAGAGAATACTTCTTGTATATTGTTCGCCTGAATAAGCATATCATCATCTAGAAACAGTAACCATTTACCTCTAGCCGATGAAGCCCCATAATTTCTAGCCGATGCTACTCCCTGTCCAGGATTTTTAACAACCCTAGCTTCCGGGCTTAAAATTTCATTAGTTAATTTCAACCCCTCCTCTGAATCGTTTACTATAATTATCTCATGCTCAAAGGAGGCTAATGCTTTCTGAGCATACGTTAGGGTTTGTTTTAATAAACTCAGCCTATCCTTTGTTGGTATAATAAGGCTAATCATCATCAGCTTTTTCGCATTAGTTGTAATAAGGAAATTGGAACATAAGCATTTCTAAATTTCAACTTACCCAGCAGCTTTCTATCATGCTCTTTAAGATATGCGGGATTAACCATACTTAAGCAGTCTTTTGCCTTTTTTCGTTCATCAATTGCGTAAAACTCATCGGCTCTTTTCAGGAAATAATAATTCAGTACTCTCCTGATTTTTTTTTCCTCAATAGTATCAGGTATGCTTAGAATGAATTCTTCATTTATCTTACAGACATTCTTGATTTGTTCTTTTTCCTCCTGCAAATGATACTGATGAGCCATGGAGTAAAAAAAGCTATCGTGGTCTATCTGAAATCTGGTGCTTTGGGATACAGTCTTGGATAGGTCGTGTAATCGGAAATTGATTAAAATATCCGGATTTGTTTTGACACCACTCAACCCAAACGACAACAAATACCTAATCCATAGATCTCTATCCATTAAGTAATGAAGGCCATCGTTTAAGGTGCCTATTGTTTGAAATACCGATCTCCGGAAGAACGTTTCCGGTTGATCCATCCGAGCCCAACCTATAGTCTTAGCTAAATTGTTATCATAAACATCTGTTCCCCTAGAGTATCTTACCAGTTTTCCATTAGCCTTTATAATCTTTCCTCGCCCGCATACTACGTTTGTGGTTTTATCACGAAAAGCCTCAGCAACCACCTTCAACGCTTTTGGCTCATAGTAGTCATCTGAATTAATCCAGTTTACAATCTCTCCGGTAGCTCTTTGCAATCCTTTGTTAATAGCATTACTCTGCCCGTTGTCTTTTTCCGTAACCCAATAAGCCAAATATTTTTCATATTTCTTAATAATTTCAACCGACTGATCAGTACTACCACCATCAATGACAATATACTCTATGTTGGAATAATTCTGTGAGAGTACGGAATCTATAGTTTGTTCAAGATAATGTCCTTGATTATAAGAAGGGGTAATTATGGTTATTTTTGGGTTCATTGAGTGTATACAGTAAGAATTTCTCTATTTTCAGCCACATATATAACATGTGTGGTAGTACTTATCTGGTAGTATGATTTTTTCATTAGACCTTATCTTAACAATAGCATTCTATATACGAAATTCCAGGTTATAGCTTCAGCAAGTAATTTCCTTTTAAACTGCCTCAAAATCTATCTTATATGATATTACTCGAAAAATTAATCAGTCTCACTTCTTCTTTAGGTTATTATCACATAGCAAACGTTGCCGCTCTAAAGTTTTATCTTAATTTTCTATCAATTAAAAACAAATCTAAATTTTCAGACCTGAGCAAAACAATTATCATTACAGGGTCTCCCCGAAGTGGCACCACTTGGTTAGTTGAATTATACCAGAAATACCTCGATCCTTTTTATATACACGAGCCTCTTTTTAAAGGAAGAACCCAACAGTGGGATCAACTAAATTTAGGCTGGGAGCAATTCTTTCCTGATGATTTTCAAAACGAGACCATTAAGAAAGTGATGAAAGATCTACTAAGTGGAGTAATTTTGAATCCAGCATTAGTTCAACATAATAAACTTAAACAAAGTGATCGTAAACAGTTTTTAATGACTAAGTTCGTCCGAGGAAACCTGCTGCTGCCCTGGCTAACAGCTAGTTTCCCATTTGTAATTAAGCCTGTTTATGTAATCCGACATCCATGTGCTGTGATAAGTTCAATGCTTAAGCATGAGGCCTGGAATTATCGTCACCAAATTTCATTTCCGCTTAAATGGAAGCCCGAACAAACATTATTTTCAAATCGATTTCATTCTATCGTTACAGCTCTCCCCGCTTTACACACTGTTGAAGAGCTATTCGCTTTACAATGGTGTTTGAACGCATACCCAGTTTACCATTCCAGGAATAACCAAGACTGGCATTCTGTAGCTTATGAAGACCTCATTCAGAGTGATACTGAAACACTCCGCAAAATTGGTTTAAGTTCTCTCCCTGAGGAAGCGTTCAACAAAGCCAGCTTTTCTGCTCTAGATCATAATCAGAATGTTCATAAACAAATTTCAAAATGGAAGCAAGCCCTTACCCATGAGCAGATTGAGCGCATTTTTCGAATTATTAGAGTTTTTAATATAAAACTTTATCAGAAGAACAATGAATATCCTGACAAAAAGATCTTGCTTGCCAGTAATAACTACAGTCAGCTTTTTCGATCACTATCATTTAACTCGTAGCGAATGGTTCATAAAAACTCTCTGGAATCTTAGATGCCGCTAGTATTCTGGTAATGTTATCAATCTCTTCCTCTTTTAATGATGCTTTATATTTCAATTGTTGGTTGTGTACAAGAGGGGTAATAACCGACTTAGATTCAATATTAGGATTCACCTCTCGTTGACTACTAATTCCTAACTTTTTTAACAGATTTTTCATTTCTATCTGAGGATCAACAAACAATCTCTCATACTGTACTGTAATCCAGTTATGTGCTGCGCTATTATTTATAATACTTTCGTTTTGAAGAACCCACATAGCTGTGAACATCTCAACTCTATTTCTGACGATACTAAATAACGGCTGATACTGGGAATAAAAAACGTCATAGTAGCGGAATTTTGGTATTGCAACAGGAAAGGTTGTGCGTTTACTGTACCAGGCTGGATGATTTAGTTGAGAAGCAACTACCGAATAAGGGTTTCTAAGGATAAAGATTGGTTTATAACTGAGCCTGAAGTTTTGTATCACCCAAGGCATCAGTAGGTTGCCTCCAATAAATCGATAAAGCAACGTGTGCTTCTGACAATAGTCAATGAGTGAGCCTTTTAAATGGTTGGGGTTAATTGTCTTTCCGTTCAACAAATCTTCAAAGAACAAAAAAGCTTCTGACCAATTGGTATCCTGTTCAGGAATATATTGCCCCCAACCCGTAAACCCTACCTCTTGTACCCTTTTAGAATTATTAACTTTTAAAGGTTCATGAATAACCACTGCTTCAATAGATTGGGCTATTAAATCACTTACCCAATTAGTACCACTTCTCCCCGAACCAAAAACAAAAATTTTATCCTTGTCAACTATTTTTTTTCTGCTATTAGTCAAGCGAATTATCTTGTTTTTTACCTGCCACTTAACCTTATTATAGACCTTATTCATGACCTAGCTATTTTAAGATACAGCATGATTTTTTCAAACAGCGTATTTAATAAATTCTTACCAAGGAGGAATCAATAATGTTGTAACGCTTAATAAACGGCATCCAATAATTCTCTAAATGTAGAGTATAGGTATTTCTCTCCATTAAGGCCTAGGAATTTGTCCCACTTTGGATGTATGCTTATTTCCTTTTGTGAAATTTTTCGGAGTGCTTGCAGCGTTTCCGAAGGGTTCTCGCCTTTTACAGTCAACCCCAAATCATATTTCTGAATGTTCTCTCCGATCCAGTAAGAATTTATTCCTACCGCCAGCTTTTTAAAGATGGCTGCTTTGGTTAGGAAGTTACTAGAGCTTTTAAAGTTGTTATAGACCAGATACACAATACTAAACGCTGATATCAATGAGTTAATGGCTGACCCTTCAGGAATGTAATCTGGGTAATAATAAACATTGTCTGGTTGCTGAACGATAATTTTCTTTATACGCTCTTGTTCCTGTAGTGAATATTGTTCATAAGGCACCTTTCCTGCCAGAAAGTAAAAAAACTGCTGGTCTACATCCTCCCCAATTACATCCAATAAATGCAATACTCCTTTTCGTTTCGCCAACCCAATCAAGCCAATAATAGGTTTGCCGTTGGCTTTTTCTTTCAATGCTTCGGTCACTTCAAAATTCTTCATGGGTGAACTACCATCGGCTATTTCTGGAAAGTACAGAACTGGCTTCCTCACTCTGTTTTTAAGCTTTACCCGAAGCGTTTCATCGTGCACTCCACATCCAATACATCTTTTCGCCCTTAAAACATTATCCTGGCTAGAGATAGAAACGTTATTATAGTTGGTATTAAACAAATACCACGGGTGAAAATACAAGCCAGCCCACTGATAAGGAAAAACTAAATCTACTAGTATATAAGGCAGGTAGTTGGTAACGTAATTGTCAAGCCAGCAGAAGAAAACTACATCAACTTGCTGTTTACTTTTCTTCTCTACCGCTTTGACTAACCTTTTTGTAGCAAGCCACAGTAAAAAGGCGTTGAAGGCAGGGTCTATTTTTTTATGAATTCTAATTTTTGAAATTTGGTTGACACTTAAGTTTATTGGAAATAAATGCTCAATTATTTCTGGCTCACTTTCAGTAAGTTCTTCCTTAATTTGCTCAGTTTTTTCAGGTAATACTAATATGACCTTATAGTTCAACCTTAGCAAATACTTGCAGAAAAGCTTAGCAAAAGCATATTTATGCCCAACAATACTATTATCCAATAATAGAATCGTCTTCATCGTCTTCTAGATAGATACAGAATGGCCAGTAAGCAGTGCAGTCTGCGCTTCGTAAATCTCTCGCATTATATCCTCTAGACTATAGTTCCAGCTCCATTTTGGATAGTGCTTTTTAAACTTGGTTACATCTGAAATCCACCATATATGATCACCAGTACGGTTTTGTTCAGCATATCGATATTGGAATCGATTTCCAGTAATTTCCTCTGACAGTGAGATCGCTTCTAAAATTGAGCAGTTTGAATGACGCCCACCACCAGCATTGTATACCTCACCCGGTCTGGGGTTTTGGTAAAAATGCCAAAACATATTGATTAAATCAGCACTGTGAATATTATCCCGTACCTGTTTTCCCTGATACCCAAAAATAGTGTATTCTTTATTGGTAATGGCACACTTCATTAAGTATGATAAAAAACCGTGAAGTTGCGCCCCGCTATGGCCAGGTCCTGTTAAACACCCCCCCCGAAATATCCCTACATTCATTCCAAAGTACTTACCGTATTCCTGCGCCATCACATCAGCAGCCACTTTTGATGCCCCAAAAACCGAATGCTTAGTATCATCAATAGACATTGACTCATCTATACCGTTCTGGTAAAACTCATGCGAGGTATCTATTTCAAATCTCTTTTCTAACTCTACCAGTGGTAAATAATTAGGGCGGTCACCGTAAACTTTGTTGGTAGAAGTGAAAATAAAGACTGCTTCTGGAGTATACTTTCGGGTCATTTCCAACAGGTTAATAGTACCGTTGGCATTCACCTGAAAATCTAAAATCGGGTCTTTTGCCGCCCAGTCATGACTTGGCTGAGCCGCCGCATGTACTATCAATTGAATATTATCACCATATTCGCCGAATACTCGTCCAAGCTCATCGAGATCACGGATGTCTATATTCTTATGCTCGTAATTTCCCAGTTCAGCCTGAAGTTTATCTATGTTCCAGGATACTGACCCATCTTCACCAAAGAAATAGCTTCTAAGATTATTATCAATACCGATTACCTTATCGAATTTTGTACAAAAAAACCGCACTGCTTCGCTGCCAATTAATCCACCAGCTCCAGTTACTAATGCTATTCTCATTACTTTATGAGTTATTTTAAAATATGTTTTAAAACAGACTCTTCTTTTTCTATCCAATCAAAAATATCCTGAAGTACATCCTGGGGAGAAAATCGCGGCCTCCAGCCTAATGCTTGATTTACTTTTTGATTATTGGTTAGATAAATTCTAAGGTCTGCTACTCGATTCTCCGGTACTGAAGAAATGTTTACTTGGTGTTCGCTGATCTCCTGGCAAAGTGCCGTTAGTTCCTTTAAAGAAATACTATTATTTTTTCCACCACCCACATTGAAAATTTCACCGCTAACAGTATCGAGCTGGTGTAGCTGTAAATCAATCAGTTCAAACAAATCTTGAATGTGCAATACGTCCCTTACTTGTTTGCCAGTCCCACCGTAACCAAAATAGCCTAGTTCTCCCTTCCAGAAATGACGAGCTACCCAGAGCACAATTACCCCCTGATCTACCTTCCCCATCTGATAAGGCCCACTAATTACCCCGCAACGGTTAATTACCGTATTAAGCCCTCCCAATTCCTGGTATTCCTGTATTAGAAGCTCCGATGCTAACTTGGTGGTACCGTAAAATGAACGAGAACCTCGTAAAGTAAATCTCTCGTCGACCCCCTCGGCTGATATACCTACTTGGTCTTGTGTATCTGTCCATTCGAAGCGAGAATCTAGTTCCTGGAAAGCTGACTTTTCCAATGCTTTGATTGGATAAACCCGGCTAGTGGATAGAAATATAAAGTTAGCTCGATATTTCTTGGCTAGCTCTAAGCAATTTACCGTCCCCAGTAGGTTATTATTAACCACCTGTGCTACCGGAGAAGTAATTCCTGCTAAAACTGAAGGCTCAGCCGAGGCATCAATCATACAATCAAACGGCGGAATTTCTGCAAGGTCTTCAGCATTACGTATATCACCATGAATGAAATTGATATCATAACTTTTCAGCCTGGGTAAATTTAGCTCCGAACCTCTTCTTTTAAGATTATCCAAACAATTGACTGCGTATAAAGGGTATTTTTCCTTAAGCTTAATAGCTAAATTAGATCCTACAAAACCAGCACCGCCTGTAATAAGTATTTTCATCTGTTAATTATATTCCTCTACCCACTCGAACTTGGGGTGTAGCCTTACATCTTCAAAGCTACCCTCAATCTCAAAGGAAATTCTTACCCCTTCCCCTTTTTTTATTAGAGGCTTAATTTGATGCAGTACACTAAAAAACTCAATAGTGTATTTTCCTTTGTTAAGAAAATTGGGAGGGATTTTAGTCCTTAGTTTAAAATCTCCACTGGTGTCTAGCCTATACTCAGAGGAGGAGTGGTCTTTAAGCCAAGACCAAAACAAGATACTGTTACCATGATAAATTGCATATCCTATATTCAGTGCAGGATCGACCTTAAATATCTTACCTTCTACTGTAATATTTATTGCCGTCGAGTTGGGAATAACACGTGTCAAAAGATCACTTTTTTCGTTATTTAGCTCGATTTTATCAATAGAATGATACTCATTAGAAAATAACTTCTCGTTGTAATCAATCCACCTACAATATTCATCATCCGCCCCAGCATCCTCAAATTTTGAAAGATATCTACCAATGATATCTATGGTTTCGTATCCGTCTAAAAAGACTCCTCCCGTTTCAAGATATATGACTCTATCACACAGATGTTCAACTGCACCCATATTATGACTCACAAATATCACCGTCCTTCCCTCCCCTGTCACATCTTCCATCTTGCCTAAGCACTTTTTCTGAAATTCAGCATCGCCTGCCGCTAGTACTTCATCAATAATCAATATCTCGGGTTCCAGGTGAGCAGCCACGGCAAAGGCGAGACGTACTTGCATACCGCTGCTGTAGTGCTTTACAGGAGTGTCAATAAACTTTTCTACTCCCGAGAAGGCTACAATCTCATCAAACTTAGCCTTTACCTCCCAGCGCTTCATTCCTAAAATGGTTCCGTTAAGATAGACATTCTCTCGCCCGGTCAGTTCGGGGTGGAAACCAGTACCTACTTCTAGTAGTGAAGATACCCTGCCAAATATTTCGTAACGTCCTTTGGTAGGTTCAGTAATGCGAGAGAGTATCTTGAGCAGCGTACTCTTTCCCGCTCCATTGCGTCCTATAATACCGACCGCTTCCCCCCGCTTAATTTCAAAATTGATATCTTTCAAGGCCCAGAAAGCGGAGTCCGGAGTCTGAAGACCGGAGTCTGAATTAACCACTTCCGGTCTCCCATTTCCGGACTGCGGTTTCCGGAACATCCGTGACAGGCTTTCGCGGAACGAACCAGATTTCTGGCCTCCTAGCTTATATCTTTTTCCTAAATTCTCTACCCGGATGGCAATATCAGACATGCTTTGTGGTATCAGGTACTTTTTACAAACTTAGCCAAAAAACAGAGAAGAAAAAGAGGGAGTTCTGGCAAGTTCAGCGCAAATATTACTTAGCACCGATATGCCAATTTGGCTTTATTATTAAAATAAATCAGGAAGAATAGGAGATGTTCTTAAGAATTAGTCACTCTTTTTAGGTAATAAGTTCAGTTAATCCGAAAAATGATACATCAGAACAATTTTTTAATATCAATTAATATTCTTTTAGCCTTTTCTAAACTTCTTTTACCAACCAGGCATTTCGCTTGGCTCTCACTCAACCTTTCTAGGTCAAAAGATGCCTAAGTTGGGGGTTAGCAAAGCCTTCCTGAATGGATGTTTGAACCTTGTTATGCCTCGCAGCCCCAAAGGAATAACTTATCTAAATGTCCTTAAGCATTATCGGATCTACTTCAGGGTCAATAAGGCCTACTTCTGATCACGATTGCCCAGCTACCAGGGTAATGAGATAACGTTTGCTAATTTGGAGAAAGCTGCTCGGCCAGAAAATAACCACAAGAACGTCCAAATGTAATGGTTGGGTTCTTGGTAAGCTGATTTTATATTCTACTTGCGCTCAAAGTGCTTACGTAAGTCTTCATATACTGCAGGTCAGTTTATTTTAGAGGCCTGCATAATGATATCATTAGCGCCTGACAAAGCCGCTCTCCCTGCGGATAGATTTACGTCAGATTTTCTACTATTAGTAGATCAATCGCTAGCTTGTCTACTTCCATAAAAGGCGAGGTGAATTACGGCTCAGACTTGGTGTACTCTACTGTCCTTTCTACAAAGAGTAATGAATTATTGCTCATCTTCATTCCACGCTTGCGGTCTTCGGGGCTAAGAGTAACTAAAAAGGAATTATAGTCAATAATTTAATCACCAACAAAAACATTTGCTCTATGAGGAAGCCGAAAACATATTTAAATGATGTGACTTAACTCCCTCAGGACTAAACAATATCCGCCATTACCCGCTCTACCCGCTTGAAGTAAAATAAGCCGGATACAAGTAAGACAGCCACTAAGCTAAAGGAAAGAAAAGCATACTGACTGGGCGGAGTTCCGCCTAATAGGCACCAACGGAAGCCTTCTACTACTCCTGCCATTGGATTAAGATAGTAAATCACAGTAGCCCACTTGGGCAAATTATCAATAATGGCTGAAGCCGGATAAGCCGTAGGAGTGGCATACAAGCCAAACTGTACTAAAAAAGGCACTACATGCTGAAAGTCACGATAACGGATAGTAAGCGCGCTGAGCCAAATACCTACTGATAAAGCTGAAAAAATAGTAAGTAGGATAAATACTGGAAGAAACACCAGCTGAGGCACCAATGGATACTGGTAAACCAGCATCAGAATTGTCATGAAGAGCAGGGCAATCCCAAAGTCTACAAACCCAACGACGGCCTTAGAAAGCGGAATCACTAGGCGGGGAAAATAGATCTTTTTAACCATTCCTTGAGCGCTAATGATAGAGTTGCCTGATTCCTTCATCACAAAGGCAAAGTACGTCCAGGCCGCCATACCTGTAATGGCAAATAGTGGATACGGAACTCCACCTGTATCAACCTTCACCGCCCGACCGAATACGATCGTAAAAATAGTTAGGGTTGCTAGCGGTTGCAGTACTGCCCACAGCAGCCCCAGGAAGGTTTGAGCGTAACGCACCCGCAGGTCGCGATAAGCCAAAATGTAGAATAGATCGCGGTAGTGAAGAAGCTCTCGCAAGTTAAGTAAGCGTGAGCGTTTCTCTGAATCAACAACAAGATGAACCATGCTGCGAATTACAAATAACCCTGTGACAATAAAAAGCAAGAAGAGGTGAAATCTTACAGGCCCTAGCAGGGGCGACTGTGGCACGGCTTGAGGCAGGGAGCTAGGAGTCAAATTTTAACCACCTAGTAGTCACGCCCCGCTCCCTGCCCCCAGCTCCCCACCAATCAACAACAATTCCCACACTCTTTACCCTTCGCTTTTTCAAATGCTTCTTTCCCTTCTCTAAAAGCAAACCAGGAAATACCTAGGGCTCCGATGGCATCCACGTAAGGAATACGGAACAATTCATACAGTCCACTGGAGACTAAAAGAAGTACTGATAGGTATAAGCAGGTTTTAGTACAGTTGGCATCGGCAATGATCGGCTGAGAATCAAGCTTACGCCCTGCTCTCAGTTTATACTTCACTAGAAAGTACATGGAA
>ERZ1740058.1193-NODE-1193-length-13426-cov-16.567272_pt1 | contig 13426 bp, 9 predicted proteins | sample MGYA00581745_ERZ1740058 | MGnify/ENA primary metagenome ERZ1740058 (study PRJEB43018, sample SAMN04849742) | marine metagenome | isolation source: floating plastic debris | place: Pacific Ocean | collected 2008-08-30 | study: EMG produced TPA metagenomics... | reverse complement strand
GCAGGGTGGCAAACCCGTCACTGTCGTTGCCATCCGCCGTGCCGTTGAGAATCTGAATGTCGACGGGATCGAGGAGCAGAGCACCCGGTTGTCCCGCCGGAGCCGCCGTATTAACCGCCCCGCGAAAGGCAAGAGACTGCGCCCCCGACACCTCGACAAAGCCGCCATCCCCGCCTTGAATGCCGCCCTGAGCAGAGACCGTGCCGAAAAATCCTGTTGTGCCATCTGACCACAGAATGACCGTGCCACCATCCCCAACCAGCGTCGCATCCGCCGCGATCGCGCTGCCCCCATCCACATAGGTCAGACGAGAACTGGGTAGGGTCGGCTGGCCTTGAAAATCGCCGCCTACCCGCACGGTGCCGCCCCCAGATGTTCCAGAAGCGTCAACATTGGCCTGCACTAGGCTGACGCGATCGCCCACCACGGTAATGTCGCCCCCCGCTGTGCCAGAACTGTCGAGCCTCCCAGCGGCGATCGCGCTGCCGGGCCGATCCGCGATTTCTAGAGCTGAATTCACTAGGGCGATCGTCCCCTCGGAGGTCACCGCGACCTCTGTGGCTAAAGCCGCCCCGCCCCCGGTCAACAGTTCTGGCAGCGTCAGGGGCGTAAACGGCAGGGTCACACTACCGGCATTAGGCAGCGTGGCGAACTCCAAGCTCAAGGCCATATTCGCCTGACTGATGCGGACTAAATTCGCGTCGGGAATTGCCGCAATGGTAATGTCGGCCCCCGGTGCCGTCAGCGTGCCGGTGTTGATCACCTGACCGCCCATCAGCGTAATCGCTTCGCCAGCAACCACGGTCAAATCCGCCCCGTTCACCACGGCTCCAGCCCCCTCGGCAAACACAAATCCGGTCGGTGCGCCGGTGAATTGACTGTAGTCGTTGCTGCCCAGCAGGTTAAACACTGCGTCATCAAACTGAATGCCGCTGGCGGTAGTCGCCGCAAACGAGCCCGCGAGATCGAGCTGCGCATTGGGACCAAACAAAATGCCTGCTGGATTGATCAGGTACAGATCAGCCGGACTACCCGTGACCTGCAGCAGTCCGTCAATATAGGACGCCTCACCGCCCACAACATTGCCTAAAACCGATCGCACATCAGGCTGCGCTAAGAAATTCGCGATTTGGGCCGGCGACAGGCCAAACTCAGCAAAGGTGTGAAACAGCGCCTGCCCATCGGCTGAGAGAACGCCTCCGGTAATGGTAAATTCGTTGCCCGATTGCGTAATCTGAGTCACGCTGCCGGTGTCAGGGATGATCGGGTTCGCCACCGCCCCGCTAGCCCACAGCCAGCCCCATCCACCCAGGCTGAAGACCATCACCGGAGAAATCAGCGCCAGATTCGTCATGGTCAGAGTCCAAAGAAGAACAGTTTGCGCAAACCGCACCCATGCACCGGGAGTTCCCCAAGACTGCCAGAAATCGTGTGACACCCAGGGCTCAAGCCAGGGCGATTGTGGCCATCGTCGATAGGCAGCCGCAGAATGTCTGAATCCTATCAAATTTGGACAGTACGACAAACTTGGCCACCCGCAGCGCGCGTCGGCCAATCCGCAATACACCGCTCACTCAGGGCTCCATCGCGATCGCCCTGTCAAACGCCACTCACCTGAGACATCAGCTTTTTTTGCCTCACCCTCCACCCTCCACCCGCTACCCACTACTCCCCACTCTCTTCCTCCGTATCCGCCTCACAGGTGCCCGCAATCACCACCGTGTCAGCTGACTGCTCCGCGATCGCGGCCTCGCAATCAGGCTCGGTTGAGTCATCGGTCGTGAGCGCCTCGTCTTCCCCTGCTACAGCCGTTGCCGCAGCGCCTTCATTCTCAATGTCAGAGAGGTTTTCAAGCGTGGCTGTGGCCTCTGGCTGATTGTCGTCCGCCACATTTTCTAACCCGCCCCCAATGACATCGATCGGGACTGCAGGGGTGCCAGGATTACCAGGATTCGGCGAGCCACCCGGCGGTTCTGGCGCCACCGGCACAAAGGGCTGATTTTGGAAGGAGGTTACAAGAGTCGAATCCGTTGCCTGTCGCACGATCGCACCAATGGCCCCACTGGCAGTGGGCGAGAAAGTACCCGCAGGAAACAGCGTCGAAAAATTGTCAAAGGTGCCAATCACGCTAGGGGTACCGGGGTCAGTAATCGTGATGTCGTGATCATCCAGTGGCCCCACAATAAACTGAATGTCAGGAAAAGCTCCAGAACCCTGAATGAGCACATTACCGCCATCGAGGCTGATGGTGTTAGCCTGCCCCCCATGACGAATGCTGATGGGGGCATCTCCCTCAGCATCCGGAATTGCTCTGATACTCATAGGGATAAACACCACAGTATTGCTTTCATTCGGCAGCAACCCTGGCGTATCGACGAGCCCGGCGTCAATTAACAAGTCGGGATCACCCTTTGATAGAAACTCGATCAACTCTGTATCCCCAGACTCTAAAGCCGTGCTGAGTAGCAGCTCACTGCTGTTGATTGCTTGAAACTGCCTAGCTGCATCAATTTCCAGTCCGCCGCCTGCAGCAAACACAGTACCAACGATGATGTCAGTCCCTGTTGCCGTCAGTTCTACTCGGCCTGAAGAGTTAGGAGATGTCTCGCCAGGAATGGTATCGACCAGGATGTTGCTGGCTTGGATAGAACTCCCTGTGATGAAGATGTCGCCTAAAAAGGTGCGGGCATCCTGCATCACAATAGCCCCGCTCGCGGTCAAGCTAATCGTGCCTCCAGGATTGCCATCAGTAATGTCAAAGCTGCCAGCGTTGATGTTGCCAGCACTGACGGTCAGCGATCGCCGCGGCGCCACGATCGCATCATTACTGTCTGCAAAGCGAAATTCGTTGCCCGCCTCAAAGGTAATGCTGCCGGGATTCGCCGGGTCGGTAAAAAAGGTCAGCGCATCGTCAGCCAAATCTTCCAAAACAATGTTGTTGCTGGCGCGAATGCCCAAATCAATATTGCCCGGAGAGTTTTCTAGCTCGGATTCATAAATCACGGTGGGAATCGCATCGGCCGCCGCAAACGTAAATTCCGTCAGCTGAAAGGCGCTGCCATCGGAATCGTCACCGTCCACCGTGCCGTTGCGAATGGTGACATCCGTCGGGTCGAGCAGCAGGGTGCCGATCTGGCCGTTGGGGGCGATCGCCGTCACTGTGCCTCGATAAACCAGGGTTTCCTGCCCCGACACTTCCACAAAACCGCCATCACCCGCGACACTGCCCCCCGCTGCCGTAATCTCTCCGTAAAACGCGGTGGCCCCATCGGCCCAGAGAATTACCGTGCCGCCATCGCCCACGGTGCCCGCATTAGCCAGGATCTCGGTGCCGCCATCCACATAGGTCAGTTGCGAACCGGGTAGCGTCTCCTGTCCCTGAAAATCCCCCCCTACACGCACCGTGCCGCCGTCGTTTACGCCGAACGCATTCACCGTGGCGTCCAGCAGGGCCACGCGATCGCCCACCACCGTAATGTCACCACCCGCTGTCCCCGAAGCGTCTAGCGTGCCGGCAGCGATCACCGTGCCCGCCCCGTGGGGAATTTCCGTCCCGGTGTTGACTAACGCCACGGTGCCGTCGGGCTGCACCGTGAGTCCCGTCGCTAAGGCCGCGTCCCCCCCCGTCAACAGCTGGGGCAGCGCCAAAGGTGTGAACGTGGTACCCGAGGTGGCCAGATCCTCTGGCAGCGTCGCCAGTTCTAGATTCAGCACCATATCGGGATGGCTGATGCGGACGAGATTCGCTTCGGGCACTGCCGCGATCACGATGTCGCCGCCTGGTGCCGTCAGCGTGCCGGTGTTGATCACTTGGCCACCGATGAGCAGAATCGCTTCGCCAGGTGAGACCGCTAAATTACCGGCATTGGCGATCGCCGCCGCTTCGTCGCCAGTAAACACGTAGCCCACCGGACTGCCCGTGAGCTGGGCATAATCATTGGCAGCGATCGCGTCAAAAATACCCGTATCAAACTGCACGCCGTTGGCGGTGGTGGCGGCAAACGAGCCCGCCAAATCGAGCTGCGCATGGGGGCCAAACAAAATTCCGGCTGGATTAATTAGATAGAGATCGGCCCCGCCGCCGCTAACGCTCAACAGTCCATTAATATAAGAGGCATCGCCGCCTACCACGCGACCCAAAATGGACTGCAGCTCCGGCTGAGCCATAAACGTGGCGACTTGTCCGGCAGAGAGGCCCAACTGCTCAAAGGAATGAAACAGCGCCTGGCCGTCACCCGAGGAGACGCCCCCCGTAATGGTGAATTCATTGCCCGTTTGCTCGACCTGCGTCTGACTACCCGCCTCGGGAATAATCGGATTCGCCCAGCCGCGATCGGTGCCCAGTAGCCCGCCGCCGTAAATGCCGATCGTCGCTGCTGCCAGCCAATGGAGTTGCATAATTCGCCCCGGTCTTCACGCATCGATACTCAGTATCTTCAACTAGATGTCCCCAAGTTCGGGAAACCGCACTCAATTCGCTGTTGTGGTTGCCCCCGGCGGAGATCTAAATTAGCACTCGAAGCGTGAGAGTGCTAACGTCAGAAACGAGGTCAATATTGGCTTCCTTTTCTAGGCAAGCACACATTCACATTGGTGTTAGCAATTCTGGAGAATTTGTAATGGCAGCTATTACTTTGAGTGCGTCTAGCGTCACTCCCCTGGGAGATCGCGTCTTGATCAAGGTCAGCGCTTCGGAAGAAACCACTGCTGGTGGCATCCTTTTACCGGATACGGCCAAGGAAAAGCCCCAAGTCGGCGAAATCACTTCGGTCGGCCCTGGCAAGCGCAATGACGATGGCAGCCGTCAGGCCCCGGAAGTCAAGACTGGTGACAAGGTGCTGTATTCCAAGTACGCCGGTACCGACATCAAACTCGGCGGCGACGAGTACGTCTTGTTGTCCGAAAAAGATATTTTGGCCACGTTGGGATAAACACCGTCAGTCGGGCGTCATCAACCGTCAGCTACAAGCTCGCTCCAGGTTGATGGCTGGACTCATCTACGGTTAGTTCTGAAGTTTCATTTCACTCACACCTCTTTTCAGGAGATTTCAACAATGGCAAAACGCATTATTTATAACGAAGACGCTCGTCGCGCCCTCGAAAAAGGCATGGACATGCTGGCTGAGGCCGTCGGCGTCACCTTAGGCCCCAAAGGCCGCAACGTCGTGCTTGAGAAAAAGTTTGGCGCCCCTCAAATCGTCAATGATGGCGTCACCATCGCCAAAGAAATTGAACTCGAAGACAACGTCGAAAACACTGGCGTGGCTTTGATTCGTCAAGCGGCTTCGAAAACTAACGACGCGGCGGGTGATGGCACCACCACGGCCACAGTGTTGGCCCATGCCATGGTGAAAGAAGGTCTGCGCAACGTCGCGGCGGGCGCGAATGCGATCGCCCTCAAGCGTGGCGTTGATAAAGCCACGGCCTATCTCGTTGAGGAAATTGCCAGCCAAGCGCGTCCCGTCGAAGATTCCAGCGCTATCAGCCAGGTCGGCACCATCTCCGCCGGTAACGACGACGAAGTCGGTGCCATGATTGCTGAAGCGATGGACAAAGTCGGTCGCGAAGGCGTCATCTCTTTGGAAGAAGGCAAGTCGATGACCACCGAATTGGAGGTCACCGAAGGGATGCGCTTTGACAAAGGCTATATCTCCCCTTACTTCGCCACCGACACCGAGCGCATGGAAGCCGTGTTGGACGAGCCCTACATCTTGCTCACCGACAAGAAAATCACCTTGATTCAAGACTTGGTGCCGATTCTTGAGCAGGTCGCTCGTGCCGGTAAGCCCTTGATGATCATCGCGGAAGACATCGAGAAAGAAGCCCTTGCCACGTTGGTCGTCAACCGTCTACGCGGTGTGCTGAACGTCGCCGCGGTGAAGGCTCCTGGGTTTGGCGATCGCCGCAAGTCGATGCTCGAAGACATGGCCGTGCTCACCGGTGGTCAAGTGATCAGCGAAGACACCGGCCTCAAACTTGAGAGCACTAAGATTGACATGCTCGGCACCGCTCGCCGCATCACCATCACTAAAGACACCACCACGCTCGTCGCCGAAGGCAACGAAGCAGCGGTGAAAGCCCGTTGTGAGCAGATTCGTCGTCAAATTGACGAGACCGAATCTTCCTACGACAAAGAGAAGCTGCAGGAGCGCTTGGCTAAGCTCTCTGGCGGTGTGGCGGTCATCAAAGTCGGTGCAGCTACCGAAACTGAGATGAAAGACCGGAAGCTGCGCTTGGAAGATGCCATCAACGCGACTAAGGCCGCGGTTGAAGAAGGCATCGTTCCGGGTGGCGGTACCACGTTGGCTCACATGGTGCCGACTCTGGAAACCTGGTCGACGGCTAACCTCAGCGGCGAAGAACTCATTGGCGCTCAAATCGTCACTCGGGCGCTCACGGCACCGCTGAAGCGCATCGCCGAAAACGCCGGTCAAAACGGTGCGGTGATTGCTGAGCGCGTTAAAGAGCGTGACTTCAACGTGGGCTACAACGCCTCCAACGGTGAGTTTGTGGACATGCTGGAAGCCGGTATCGTTGACCCCGCTAAAGTGACCCGTTCGGCTCTGCAAAATGCCGCTTCGATCGCGGGCATGGTACTCACGACTGAGTGCATCGTGGTTGACAAGCCTGAGAAGGATAGTGCTGGTGCTGGCGCGGGCGCTGGCATGGGCGGCGACTTCGACTACTAAGGAGATTTTCTAGAAAGAATATACCGGTACTGTCAGGGCGAGTTTAGCTAGAAACCTTGATGCCATAGCAATCAAGCATTCACAAAACCCGCCCCTACAGGTATCGTCTTTACGGAAAATCTTCTAAGGGAAGGGCTCAAAAATAGCCTACCGATCGCAGGGGTTGGGTAGTATCAACCTCCTGCTAAAGGCATTTCTGCACCCGGTAGGTGATTTCAGCACAATGCCCTCAGTTGATTTTTTGAAGACCGCCTAAAGTCTTTCAATAAACCGGATAAACGCTGTTTCTCTAACGGAGGGACAGCGTTTTTTGACATTCTGGTTGACTACCCGAGCCATATTCTCAGGGGAGTTCCCTACGGGTCTGAATGTGGTTGTTGATTGCTGTTATACCGAATTCTTTGCAACAAGACGACCAATCTAGCGCCCTTGCCCCCTTGACTCCCCTGCATTTCCAAGGTTGCCGTGGGAGTCCAATCACTGGGCACTGGTACAATCCACCGCTCACCAGGCAGTCCAGTGGTACATTGAGCCCACATAAGTCACGCATATTTCCGTTCTATGAGAGTCGTCAACCAAACAGCCTCGGAGCTAGTTATTCGCAGCTTCGTCGATCAAAAAAAACTGCTTTTGCCCAGATCTTTGCTGGGACTGGCGATCGTCGGACTCGGCATTGCCTTCGCCACTGGGTTTATCAACGGTGCCGTGGTGTTCGTCTGTCTGCTGGTTGGCGGGTTAGGAGCGTCGATGCTCTACGGCGAACTGAAGTCGGAAACACTCACTTTGGATCGAGCAGCGGATCAGATTCAGTGCGATCGCAAAACCCTATTCGGCACTCAACATTGGCAGCTACCGCTGTCAGCCTTGCAAGACGTCAGCGTTACCAATGTCAAACGCCGTCATAAAAAAGTCGATGGCAATCAGGGCACGTTGTGGTTTTATACTCTCAAATTTGTGGCTCAAGAGGCCCAACCCCAAACGCTGCTGTACTCGCGCGATGGCGACAGCGTTAATACTGCCTACCAGGCTATTCGTGAGTTTTGGGGCGCAACTGCGGCGGCAAATCCGTTGATGAACTCGCCCAGTGGTCGGGGCCTCGGTCTCGCCGTCACCTCTGCCTACGAACGTTGGCGCGAGACCATCTGGGCACTCCCACCCGAACAAGTTGGGGGCTCCAGCGATGAGCGCGATCGCGTATACGGCGTACTGATGGACATTGGGATGCTAGCAGAGGCGACATCAGAACCGTGGGCCATCTCGATGAGCGCGTTTTTGTCGGGCGATGCCTCTTTTTATCCGACACCGGGCGGTGGCGTGGTCGGCTTGGGCGACGAGCCTCGGGTTGCAGACGCTGCACTTACCATTATCCAGCTGGCTCAGACAATACTGCCCAAGGCCTCTCCGCTACAAGAAGATGCTCTACCCGATCAACCAGACTTGGTGCAGTTTGCGCTGCTGACGCCCGGCGGAGTCCATAGTGTGGCCGACTCCCTCCAGCAGCTGCAAAAGCCTGACGAACCCCTCAGTCAGATGCTGGGCCAGTTTAGCCTGATTCGTCAGTTTGCCGAGCAGATTTCAGACCAGCGCTAGAGCTCTCTTGCGTGAAAAAAATAGTTATTTGATGAAAAAGGCTGGTATAGCAGTCGCTAGTCCGGCTAGACAAGACTGCGGAGCCATTTTGCGGATGCGCTAAGAACGAGAGTGCTCCTAAGTATCCTGAGCAAGTAGTCAGCGCGATAGATCGGGTGAATGTTCTTCATGGGAACTTTTCGTTCTCAGCAATATTCACTACACCAGGGAATGTCTTAAGAGAGGCATGCGCCCCCCACGGCCTCCCTTAAATCTTGGGTCTCTATCACGACAGTTTCTGGCTTGCCCACATTGACACGCAAGCCTACTGCAGCAATCATGCCTCCCCGTCGAAAATCGGCGGTTGATTGTGCTGTAAATCAATTGTCGGTGCAATGACTGGTGTAAGAAATCAAAGATTAGGGAATGAAACGAATGAAAAGCGTATTGATGAAAGCTGCGATCGCTAGCTCAATTACCATTGGAGCTACTTTTGCAGGCGTTGCTGAAGCTCAAATCTCGTTCACAGGCGTAGACTCAACTTGGAGTAACAGCCAATGTTCTTCGTTCTTCTGCAATATCGATGAAAATGTCGATATTTTTGGCTTTAACTCAATTCGGTATGGAACGCCTATCGATTCTGTGATTGGCTTCAGAGATGACGGGCCAGCGACAGCAGGCTTTGGTGAGGTTTTTCGAATTGGGACGCTGGGATTTTTCAATACAGCGGACTTTACGAATATTCTGGAAACGGCTGACCTCAACTTAACCTTAGAGTTTGCTTCCCCCAATGGTTTACTGGCCGGATTAGATTTTGTGGCGAATGTTTCACAAAATGGGTTGGCTCCAGATTCACTGGACATCACACCTTGGTTTGATTCGCTGGTCACGACCGATGCTGCTGGGCAGAAATACAAAGTTAGCGTTGGCTTTGCTGATGTGCCGATTGAAGTCGATTTCTTTCAGACAGAAACTAGAGAGGTCTTTGCCAAAGTTGAAACCATTCCGGAGCCTGCTTTGATGCTGGGTCTAGGTGCAGTTGCCGCGGGTCTGCTAGCCCAGAAGTGCTCTCGTAAAGAGGCCGCTTAAATTTCACAGCCGACTCGGCTGCTGAACAATGAACCGATCGTATCGAAGGAGTAGCTGCACAGCTGCTCCTTTTTTATATTTCTGCGATGCCCAGAGATGCCAGAAAGGGCAAAAGAGCATAGAGACCGGGCTAAGGTTTTCTCGCACTTGCTCGAGGCACAAAACAAGAACCGTTGGTCATTCAGCTTGAGTACGCAGCCTCAAACTCTCAGCTATGGCCTCACCAAAGCAGTCTCAATGGCATCTAACAGCACGGAAGACGGTTACACAGAGCAGACAGCATGTGACTCTCTATACGCGTTACCTGTCTTCATGAAATTTTGGCGATCGCAACCTTAAACACTCAGTACATCATGTGTTTTTTAGATGAATCTCCTGCCTTCTTATACCGAATTACTACATAAACCCCTATAAATTGAGTGTCTCAGATTGAAAAAGCTTACTAGTCCTTCAAACCTGAGACAAGGAATTTTACGTGATCCACCTCAGTGTACTAGTGAATATACGCACGAAAGATAGGCTTTGCGTTGTCTTTGAATTGCCAGTCAATTTGCGTGTTCAGCTAACAATGCATGGGTCACTAAAATTTTCCTTTCCAAGCTGTCGTTCTATATAAATGGAAATTACCCATGAGAAATTTGATTGCGAAAGCTGCGATCGCTAGTTTTGCCACCACACTAGGCGTTACGGCAATTGCTTTAGACCCGGCTCAAGCCACAACCTTTGGTTTAGGCGGTAGTTTCGACTTAGAAAGCTCCTTCTTATACGAAGAAGATGGCATTGGTCTAACGGTTACAGGCGTTAGTCAAAGTGGCCCCAGAGACGTCGTTCGCTCAGGGTTGGGCCTGGGCGTCTACGGTGGCTTTGGCGATGATTTTGAGGTTGATGGCTTTGGTCCTAATGAAGGCTTAAAGTTTCTCTTTGACCACACCGTGAGTTTGGTTTCTGCCACGTTTAGCCGTGTTGGCTTCAATGACGATTTCACCTTGTTCATTGATGGCAGCATCATTGGTACAACCGATATCCCTGGCGGAAGTTTCTTTGATAACGACTTTGGTACTTTCTTCTTTCCTCAAGCATCTTTCAACGAAGGCAACGAATTCATCTTTGCGGCCACGGGTAGCAATGATGATTTCAAATTGAAGCGGCTTAAAGTCGAAAAGGTTGTGGATGTTCCTGAGCCTGCCGCGATGCTTGGCTTAGGTGCTGTTGCTGCTGCTGGGCTTCTAGCACAAAAGCGATCGCGCAAAGAGACCGCTTAGGCCACTGATTCAGCCCAACAAGTGAGTGTTTAGAAAACAAAAGGGAACGGTTTTGCAACCGCTCCCTTTTTCTATTATTCGTTTCAATTTGCAAACCCGTCTCAAACAGGCGTGGAGTTGCTTGGGCAAAGCACTCAACAGTCGGATCGGGGATGGCTCAGGTAGTACTCCACGGCAGCAATAAGACTACCCTGCCAGTTGCTCTGCTTCCTCTCTCTCCAATGCTCAGTCATCGACAATGGGCGAAATAACGCCGCAGTCTACTTAGTCAGGCGCTGTGGTTTTGACACTGGGTTCTTCCATCAGGGAGGAATAGGCAAAGCCTGCTAGTACTGCGCCCAAGATCGGAGCGACCCAAAACAGCCACACCTGACCCAACAGCGCCCCGCCGGCAAACAAAGCCGGGCCGAGGCTACGAGCTGGGTTTACCGAAGTATTGGTGATGGGGATGCTGATTAGGTGAATCAGGGTCAGCGCCATGCCGATCGCGATCGGGCCAAAACCGGCAGGGGCGCGGCGATCAGTTGCTCCCAAAATCACAAATAAGAAGATAAAGGTCAGCACCACCTCGGCAATCAAGCAAGACAGCAGGTTGTAGCCGCCAGGCGAATGAGCCCCGTAGCCGTTGGTGGCCAAGGGATTCGAGCCAGTGAGTTCAAAGCCAGGCTGACCGATCGCAATCAGATAAATCAGGCCGGCGGCAACGATCGCACCGACGACCTGCGCAATGATGTAAGGCAGCAGTTCACCGCTGGGAAAACGCCCCCCGGCCCAGAGACCAAAGGACACTGCCGGATTAAAGTGGCCGCCAGAAATGTGGCCCACTGCATAGGCCATCGTCAGCACAGTGAGGCCAAAGGCCAGTGCAACGCCAATAAATCCAATTCCGAACGGAAAGGTGTTATCCCCGGACAAAAAACCAGCAGCAAAGACCGCACTGCCGCAACCGCCAAACACCAGCCAGAAAGTGCCAATAAACTCCGCAATCAACTTTTTTGTTAGCGGCATCTCATCCTTACTCCTGCACGAATACAACATAGACAGCGCGATCTCGTTGAGGCAGGCTAACAGACCTCAATTACTGCTGCGGTTCTCAACACATCAGTAATTTTGGGGTTGGCCGCTTGACGGCTCAAAGCACGCTGCTTACAAAGAGATAGCAGAAAAACCCGTTTTAGGAAACAACTTTGGTATTTATTCTGACTACGAAAAGTGCACAATATGATACGGAAACGGCTTGGTGACTGATCGCTCTATCCAATTCAGCGAAAAATTGAACCCTTTACAGGCCAGCGCAGTTTAAAGAGACGTCCCTTAATGAAAAGGTCATTTCAGGTGATATCGCCGCTGGAGTCAGAAATGGTCGCGCGATCGCCCTCAGAGGCTGAGCTGATACAGCAGTGTCCACAAGGATCATCAGCGGCCTTTCGCGATCTCTATCGCCGCTACGAGCGGCAGGTGCAGGCGACTCTGGCTCAACTGTGTGGCGCTGATGGTTGGGATGATTTAGGGCAAGAGGTGTTTGTGCGAGATTGGAAAAGATTTCCCAAATTCCGGCAATCGTGCGTTTAGAGTGACACGCCTGTGTCGACTCTGACGAGTCGCCCCTATTCTTCGGGGTTGACTTGCAAATCAACGGCTAGCTCATCCTGCAGCCAGTTGATGATTTGCTGGCGCTCGCCTGCGGTGAGATAAAACTGCCCGGTGCGGCGCAGGCGATCGTTAATATCTTCCATATCGGCCAGGGTAAACAGTCCGGCTGTAGTGGCGATATTGCACAGCAAATCGTCTCGCCCTTGCTGATCGAGGCGGTCGTAGCGATAGCGAGCAATCTGTTTGCTAAGGCGGCTAAAGGTGGGGCTACCCCAGTCCAAGCGCTGCTGCCGTTCTTCGGAAAGCCGCTCACCAGCTGCCATTTTGGCGTAGTCGGTATCCAAGATATCGAGATGGACGATTTTAGGTCGCTGATTCACAAGCAAATAAAGTCCTAAATATCTCCATAGGCTCAGAAGGGAGCATGGGTGGATTTAGCGTCACTTCTGAGTCCTAATACCTTCGCTTCACCACAGGATAGTGTATTTTCCAGAGCAAGTTGAGACCTATCAGCTTTTTTTCACGCCTCGGGGCACTCTGTCGCATCCACGAAATCTACAAAGACGTAGAAATCGCTCTGCCATGGCTCCGAATAGCGGAGGGCGATCGCAGCCAACGTTACGGTTCGTTGCATCCATTCCTTGGCAACCTTGATGCCGTGATACGTTCAGTACTGTTGAAACATCGCATTCTGTTACGGAGAGAATCAACTGTGTTGGCATCTTCCAAGCATTCCGCTGAAGCCGTCGAGTCTGCTCGCGAAGCCTGTAGTGATTACGTCGCTCATCTGCAATTACACATGGCGCTTCAAGCCAAGAATCTGGTTCCTTCTCTAACTCAAAATAGCGATCGCCGAGAGCATATGCTCCACAAAACTCAAGCTGATCTAGAGAAGATGATCTCGCGCCAGGGTTTCTAAATTCAATTGATGTGTGCTTGTTTAATGATCCTTAGGGATTGTTGAATCAGGGAACTATCTGGACTGAATAATTCCCGCCATATTAGCGACCTCATTACAAAGTCCCTTCTTCAGACTGGAGAAGGGACTTTGAGATTTTAGGGGTCTATTCCTTGCTGGGGAATCAGTGCCAAGTACTCTAACCTGAGTTCGGGATAAGGATTATCAGAATAGCCAGAGAGCCAAATCCCCTCCAGCAGAGGGGTGGCCGTAGGACGGGGTGGGCCTTACGGCGGCTTACCCACCCCATTAGCCCCTCCAGTGGA
>ERZ1740058.1192-NODE-1192-length-13429-cov-10.384029_pt1 | contig 13429 bp, 15 predicted proteins | sample MGYA00581745_ERZ1740058 | MGnify/ENA primary metagenome ERZ1740058 (study PRJEB43018, sample SAMN04849742) | marine metagenome | isolation source: floating plastic debris | place: Pacific Ocean | collected 2008-08-30 | study: EMG produced TPA metagenomics... | reverse complement strand
CACCGCTCCTTGCCACGGCACGCCCCAAGCCCATCGCGTGACCCAACATGAGCGAGAAGGGCTCTAGCGGTGTGCGGCGGCGGGTGAGCTGGCGCACACCATGAAGTGCGCGCCTTGGCGGTCGACCAGCATGAGGCGATCGCCGGGGAGTTCGACCACGGTTTGGCCACCCCTTGCGGCGATGCGCTCGGCGGTGGCTTGGAGCGAGCCAACGGCGAAGGCGGGCATCCAGTAGCGCAGCGTGCCGAGGATGGTTTCGGGCACTTCTTCGGCGTGGGCGATGGTTGTGCCGTCGGGGTGGCGGATGGCGAAGGTCGGCCACGGGGTGTTGGCGGCAAGCTCAAACGTCCAGCCGAAGAGGTCGGCGTAGAAGGTTTCGATGAGCGCGACGGCGGGGAGGTGGTGGTAACGGTGCGCGACGGTGCCGACGTCGCGAATGTCGGGGCCTTCGTAGAGGGTGAAGCCGGCGCCGGACGGGTCGCGGACGAGGGCGATCTGGGCGTTGTCGCCAAAGGGTTGGGGCTCGACCTCGATGATGACGCCGTGGTGGGTGCGGGCCTTGGCAAGGGTCGCTGAAACGTCCGGCACGTGGACGTAGGACATCCAGAACGACGGCATGTTGATGGCAGCAAGGCGCGGCGGCATGGGGAAGACGGCGGCGACCTCAGTGCCGTTTTGGGTGGCGAAGTCGTAGGTGGGGTCGCCGTGAAAGGCCCACCCGAAGAGGGCTGTGTAGTCGGCGCGGGCGGCCTTCATGTCGAAGGTGGAGAGGTCGGTCCAGGCAAAGTGGCCGTGCGCCATGAATGGTGCTCACGTGGTGCTGGTGGACGGTGGCGGGGTGAGTTCGCTGGCGAAGGGGAGCGCTGCGACGCTGCCGGGGCGTGTTGTGGAGAGGGCGGCGGCTTGGCAGGCGAAGCTCGCGGCGGCGGGGAATGGGTGGCGCTGCGACATGGCGACGGCGAGGGCGGCGTTGAAGCAGTCACCGGCGGCCACGGTGTCGACAGTCTTTGCGGGCGGCGGGGCGCAGTGGCCCTCGCCATCGGTGGGCGTGAACCAGGCGGCGCCGAGGGGGCCGAGGGTGATGAGCGCCCCGCCGCCGGTGTGTGTGGCGAGTGCTTTGGCGGCGCGCAGACCCTCCTCGCGCGTGGTGATGGGGATGCCGGTGAGTTGGGCGGCTTCGGTGGCGTTGGGGGTGATGAGGTCGAAGGCGCTGAGGGTGTCGCGCGGCCATGGGGAGGTGGGGGCCGGTGCCGGGTCCATGATCACCATCGCCCCTGCCCGCTTGGCGGCGTGGGCGGCGGCGAGCGAGACGGCGAGCGGGATTTCGTTTTGGAGAAGCACGATGTCGGCGCCGGCGAAGGGGGCCTCTGGGACGTCGGCGACGGTGAGGGCCTGGTTGGCGCCGCCGACGAGGCGGATGAGGTTGTCGCCGTCTGGGCCGATATCGATGAGGGCAAGGCCTGAGCTGACGCCGGGTTTGCGAGCAAGGGTGAGGGCGATGCCTTCGTCGGCGAGGGTTTGGGCGAGCGTTTCGCCGCGGGCGTCGTCGCCGACTGCGCCGATGAAGCAGACGCTGGCGCCGAGGCGGGCTGCGGCGATGGCCTGGTTGGCGCCCTTGCCGCCGGGGCTTTCGGTGAAGGCGGTGGCGGCGATGGTTTCGCCACGCGCCGGCCAGTGCGGGAGCGTGGTGAAGAGGTCTGCGTTAATGGATCCTACGACAACGATGGCCGGCACTTTGCGCGCTCTCTGATTGGGTTCGACGGCCTCGAGTTATCAGAGATGGGGCGGAAACTCACAATGGGGTCGGCACCGGGGGCGGCCGGTGCCGACGAGCTGGTCAAGTGAACAGGAGGACCCAGACCAACAGAAGGGCCATTCCTGTGACGGCCTGTACGATCGCGCCGCCGGACAGAATGCGGATGACGCGGCCCTCGCTGGGTTCAGCGCTCAGCGCATCGCGGCGGACGAGCCAGTAGTAGCTGTCGTTGGGCAGGATCGCGATGAACGATCCGAGGCAGATGGCGAAGACGGCGGCGGTGCCGTTCACACCGCTTGCCATCACGATGGGGGCCGCCACGGGCGCGACCGCGGCGAAGGTGGCCATGGACGAGCCTTGGGCGAGCTTGAACAGCACTGTGAGCGCGAAGAGGGCGAGGAGGGTCGCGGTACCACTGCCCTGCGGCACGAGGCGGTCGAGCGGCACCATTCCGGTGAGGATGGCACCGAATGCACTGGCTGCACCGATGATCAGGAGCAGCGATCCTGTCCGGCGCACAGCACTGTCGAGGCACTCGCGGCGCAGGTCTGCCGGCGTTTGGATGAGCGCCAGGATGGCGGCGGACATGAGGGCGCCCTTCGGCATCAGAAGGAAGTCGAGGAACCCCGATCCGGTGCGGCCAACAATCCCGCCTGTGATGAGGAGGGCCGCCATCAGCATGAACGGTGCGAAGGTGATGATGAGGCGACCGCCGGTGCCATGCGCAGTGTCGTTTGATGGGGCGTCCGGGACGCCAGCTGCGAAGCGTCCCCAGATGACGCCGGCGGCCCAGACCGGGAGGGTGAGCAACACGCCGTAGAGGAGGAGCATCATGGGCTCGTTCCCGGCCGTTCCCGACACACCAAGTCCGGTCGCGACGATCAGCGGGCCGGCCGGGTAAAGGAGTTTGAAGCCGGCGTAGGCCCCGAATGCGGTGTCGAGTTTCTGCCGTCCGGCCGCTGGCGCCAGCGCGGCGTAGGCGGTGTCGGGGCAGATCATGCCGGCGCCCGCGACGGGCGATGCCAGCGAGGCTGTTCGCCCCGCCGCCGCGGACCCGACGTTGCGGCGGGAGAGCGTTGCGGCGAGCGTGAACGATGGCAGCAGGATCAGCGCGAACTCGCCGAGCGCGCGGCCAAAGCCGGTGTTGAAGCCGGCGATCACCTCGGATGCGTCCATGCCGCCTGCGAGGCCGAGCACGAGCGAGAGGATCACCATCCAGATGACCAGAGGCAAGTCTGGCAGGTGGCGTTTGAGGCCGAGGGTCGCTGATCCGGTGGATGGGATATCGGTCATGTGGGTTGCCGTCTCCATCTTGAGTGCAAGTCATGTTACTCGCGCGGGACGGCAGGCCCTAATGAGAAAGAGCGGGAGCGAGCATGCCTTCAACTCATGCAAGACCGGCTTTGCGGTCGCTTCAGATCTTCGAAGCCGCCGCCCGACTTGGCAGCTTTACCGCCGCTGCCGAGGAACTTGGGATCACGCAGAGCGGCGTATCGCGCCAAGTGTCGGACCTTGAGGCGACGCTCGGCGTTGTGTTGTTCCACCGCAAGGGGGCTCGGTTGACCGCCACGCCGACGGGTGAGCGCCTTGCCGCGCAATTGAGCGATGCGCTCTCGCGGGCTTGGTCTGCGGTGGCTGAGGCGCGGCGCTCTGATCAGGTGGTCACCTTGTCGATGCTGCCGTCAGTGGCGACCCGGTGGTTCGCCCCGCGGCTTGGTGCGTTTCTGACGAGCAACCCTGGGGTTGATCTGCGCATCACTGCGTCGCGGCATTTGGTGGATTTTGCCAGCGAAGGGGTGGATGCGGCGTTGCGCTATAGCCCTTCGCCCGCGCGCCATCTGGATGCGCTGAAGCTTGCCACCGAGACCATCCGCCCGGTGTGTTCGCCGCATTATCAGCGGGCGCATGGGCTGAATGCGCCGGACGATCTGCATCGCGCGACACTGCTTTGCGGCGATATCCCCGAGGATTGGCGCGCGTGGTTCGCGGCGGCAGGCTGCGAAGGCGAGCCCTCGCCCGGTCCGCGGCTTGGCGATGACGGCGCCATTTTGCAGGCCGCCGTTGAGGGGCAAGGGGTGGCGCTAGGGCGGTCGCTGCTGGTCGCCGACGACATCGCGGTTGGGCGGCTGATTGCGCCTTTCGGTGTTTCGCTTGATGCGAGCCATGCGTATTGGTTCGTGCAGCCAAAGGGCATACGGCCGACCGCGGCGATGGACGCGGTCAAGGCGTGGCTGGTGGGTCAATTCACGGGTCCGGATTAACAGGGCAACACCGCGACGGACCGGGCTGTTGGATCCAACTATGTTCTGCGGAGTTGGACCGCTTTTCGCAAGCGGCAACAGAGCGCTCGTCAGCGCCGTTCTAGCAGCCCAAGGTTCGCGCTCTCACGCGGCGTGTCGGTGAACGACACGCCCTCATAGCTGGCATGCTTTGCGAGGCGCGGCGCACACAAGACGGACGGCGCCGCAGAATTCGCGGCCTGTGCCGTTGGACTTCGTTGCGGGCGTGGCTGTGCGATGACACGGGGCAAGCCAAAACACCCTCGTGGCGAAGGGAAAGGGCGGCTACGGCTTTAACTTTACAGCTGCCGCGCGGTGAGACAGTAACGGCGCGAGTGTCACATAATGCCACACCAGGAGTTATCATGAGCCGCCTAGTCACTGCCCTCTTCGCCGCGTCTGTTCTGGCCGTGGGCGCCGCGCAGGCCGATACGAAAGCGCCAGATTTTGAGGTCATCTTCGCCGACGCGGAGACCGTTTCGTTCGATGCTCAGATCGCTGGCACGTATGAAGCGCGCAACGAAGTGCTGGTGAAGCTCCCGAACAAAAACCAGTATGCCGTCCCCGTTCCGCCCGACGCCGACTATTCGAAGTGGCGCAACAACATGCTGGTGACCGTGACCATCACGCAGGGAATGGTGATCAACCTAGCCCGGGCGGAAGACGACGCCGAACCCTTCGTCTACGAGCTACTGACGGGCGAAGACATTGAGGACTTGCCCGCCGACATTTTGGCGAGGCGCATTACTTACGCTGTGCCCATCGACAAAGTCGATGTGAGGGAGGGGAAGGTGACGTTCACCTCGTTTGCCGGTGACCAGCGCACCGCCAGCGTGTCGAAAGACGCAGCCGAAGCGGTGAAAGAGTTTGGGACCAGAAACGCGATGGGCGAGCTGACCTACTACGACTCCATCGCGATCATCGAACGCTGATCGTGGGCGCCGCCTAACCGGACGCAATCGGGTGGCGGCGGGACAATTGAGACAGGTCGGCGTCGTCTACGCCGGCCGGTGAGAGCCGGTGAGAGGAAGCGCAAAACCTCGCGACACGCGGTGGCGCTTAGCAGCCGCAGACTTGAGTTCGCTTCGCCTACGCGGCGACTTCGGCCAGACGGTTGGCGAATTTTGTAAGGTCGTCGGCGGGTGTGTCGACGTGGGGAGAGATGCGCATCGGGATGCCAGTGCCGGGCACGGGGAACCACGGCTCTTCGGTGTCGGGCGTGGGCCATTTGGCGATGACGCCGTCCGCCGCGAGGAGAGCCTCGACGGCAAGTTTGCGCGCTGCCGGGATCATGACTGTGACGGTGCCTGGCGCACGGGTCGGGCCGCCAAGGATTTCGAGCCCTGCGGCGGTGAGAGTGTTTGCGAGGATGTCGCTGCGCGCTGCGATGGCGCGGTGGACGGCCTCCTCGCCCTCGCCGGCGTAGTGCGCGATGGCGGCACACAGCCCGAGGCGTTGTGGGACCGGCTGATCGCCGGGGATGAAGTTGGCCGCGGTCAGGCCGAGAACACGCTCGGCGCGCTCTGAGAATTTCAAGATTGCGACGCCGCGGGGGCCGCGCAGCCACTTGCGGCCGGTGCCGATCACAATGTCGGCGTCCCGGAACATCGCCATCGGAACGCGGCCGTAGGCTTGGGCGGCGTCCACCAGGATGAGCGCGTCGTCGGGACGCTTGAGCGCCGCGACGCGGTCGATGGGGCAGACCATACCGCTAACGCTGGTGGTGGCGGTGACGGCGATCACGGCGACATCGTCGGTGATCGCGCTTTGCCAGGGCGAGGGATCGCTGGGGTCGGCGAGATGATCGAGCTGTTCGACCGTGGCGCCCGTCATCGCGGCGAGCTTTTCGGTGAAGACGATGTTGTCGCCCCACTCGTGCCGGGCGAGGAGGAGCTTTTTGCTGGCGAGCGGGATGCGCGACAGCGCCGCCTGCCAATTAGCGCAGGTGGTGGTGGTGAAGGCCACATGCTCGCGAGGGCAGCCGATGAGGTCGGCGAGCGTTTGAAGGCCGGCTTCCAGCGTCGGTTCAGCGTCGGCGCCCGCTTGCACAAAACCCACCTCGTCCTCGCGGGCGAGATGGGCGGATATGGCGGCCCGGGTTTTGGCGGTGGGCGCTCCGAAGCCGGCGTGGTTGAGCCAGAGCACCCTGCCCTCCTAGTCCGATGGTCGATTAGCGGGAGTAAAACTCGATGACGAGGTTGGGTTCCATCATCGCCGGATACGGCACGTCAGCGATGCCCGGCATGCGGATGTAGCCGGCCGTCATCTTGGAGTGGTCAACGTCGATGTACTCGGGAACGTCACGCTCGGCGAGGCTGATGGCTTCGAGCACGGCCAGCATGTTTTTGGACTTTTCGCGGATCTCGATCACGTCGCCCGGCTTGCAGCGGTAGGACGGGATGTTGACGCGGCGGCCGTTCACCTTGACGTGGCCGTGGGTCACAAACTGGCGGGCGGCAAACACCGTGGGCACGAACTTTGCGCGGTAGACGATGGCGTCGAGCCGGCTTTCCAGGAGGCCGATGAGCTGCTCTGACGTGTCACCGCGGCGGCGGACGGCTTCATCGTAGACAGCGCGGAACTGCTTTTCGGAGATGTTGCCGTAGTAGCCCTTCAGCTTTTGCTTGGCGCGCAGCTGGAGCCCGAAGTCGGACATTTTGCCTTTGCGGCGCTGGCCGTGCTGACCGGGGCCGTATTCGCGCTTATTGAGCGGGCTTTTGGGGCGGCCCCAAATGTTCTCGCCCATACGGCGATCGATTTTGTACTTCTGACTGTGTCGCTTCGACATAACGTTCCTCAGGTGCGCGCGGACCATCCGAGCGCGGGTGATGCCAAACTTGGCGGGAACGCCCCTCCTCCGCCCCATATTGGAGCCGACAGGTGCCAGGCCCGAGCGAGGGGCCGTGCACCGCGGGTGCGTGAGCGGGAGATAACGCGACTGGTTCGCGATTGCCAGGTGTTTTGTGGGCAGACCTGCGCAGCGCTGGGCCGCAGGGTGGCGCTATCGTTGGCCGCGGGCCGTTTTTTGGTCGCGCGGCTTGGCCTGGGGCCGGTGAACGAGTGCTCGCTATCAGTGATCCGGTTGCGGATCGGCGAGCGGTTCTGCGAGCTCATAGACCGCGGGGATGTCCCACGCTTCCGCGATGCGGCCTTCCACAATGCGCCACACGACGACGGCGTTGATTGCGATGGACTCGCCCTCAAACAGCATGGTGTTGCGCACCTGGGTGATCACGAGCTCGTTGCCGACGGGGGTCGCTGACACCGGATTGACCGTGAAGGTTCCTTCGCTGAGGTTGCTGAGCTTGCGGAAGAATTCTCGCAGGCCCTCGGCGCCGGCATAGTCGCCCTGAAGGTCTGGGAGTTTGGGGTTGAAGTAGTGCCACACGAAGTCCGGGGCGACGACGTCGGCCGCGGTGGCCGGATCGTTGGGGTCAAAGCGCGTCAGAAGCGCGACGTTGGGATGGGTCTGTTCCATAACCTCTTCCCTCAAACTGGGGCGATGTGAGCGTTGGCTCGGCATTCACCCGTTGCCGACACAGGTGACCACTGGCGTGGGTGCATGCCAGCGTCAGCGTTCTGGGGAGTGGACTGAAATCGGGCGGGTGGGTCGCATGCGTTCGGTGCGCGGTGGCAACGCAAGGGAGCATGGCACCGCTGCGGTTTTTTGGAAGGACGGACGATGCGCATTGTTGTGGTGGGGGCGGCCGGTGATATCGGTCAGGCGGCGTGCGAGGAGCTGGGCGGGCGGCATGAGCTGATTAGGGTCGGGCGCACGCGCGGGGATCACACGCTCGATGTGGCAGACTTGGCGGCGGTGAAGGCGTTTTATGCCAGCGTTGGGCCGGTGGATGCCGTAGTGTCCTGCGCTGGAGATGCCACGTTTGCAGCGCTCACCGACTTCGATCAGGACAGCTTCATGGTCGGGCTGCGCCAGAAGGTGATGGGGCAGATCAACCTGGTGCTGGCGGGGCTTGATGTGGTCAGCGATGGGGGGAGCTTTACGCTCACCAGTGGAGTGCTCGATCGCGATCCGATCCGGATGGGGACCAATGCCGCGACGGCGAACGGGGCGCTGGCCGGGTTTGTGAAGAGCGCCGCCATCGAGATGCCGCGGGGGCTCAGGGTGAATGTTGTGAGCCCTGGGCTGCTCGACACCTCGGTGGAGCGCTACGGGCCTTGGTTTCATGGCCACAAGCCGGTGCCGGCGGCGGATGTGGGGCTTGCCTACGCCAAAGCGGTGGAGGGGGCGCTGACGGGGCAGGTGTTTATTGTGGAATAGCCAGCGTCAGGCGGCGCTGCGCTCGGCGGAGTCGGCGCGTTCGTCGTCCCGGATGATGAGGCCGCTGATGGGTTTGAGCGCACCGGCGTCGAGCCACATCGGATCGTTGACGAGCTTGGCTGTTATGTCGCCGGAGGTGAGGCTGTAGGTGTGGCCCATGGAGTGGCCGAGTGCGACCCGGCGGCCGGGTTTGGGGTCGAGCGCGGGGCGGACGACCTCGGCGCCGAGTTTGAGGTGGTGGGCGATGTCCCACTCCTCCACGACGCCGTCGGCGATGGTGACGACCCAGCAGTGCATGTCGGCGGCGTAGCCGTTCTTCTCGGCCGGAAAGAACGGCCCGACGAAGTAGCCGGCGGACAGGCCGGCAGCGCGCAGCATGGCGATGAGGTAGGTGTTGATGTCGACGCAGCTTCCCTCAACACCGCCGCAGGCAATCAGAGGCACGCTGGTGTGACCCTCTTTAAAGCGATGATCGGGGTGGGCGTAGACGAAGCGGGCAAAAGCTTCGTCGACGAGGCGCTGGACGGCCTCCCGCTCGGTTTGTGCGCTAGCGACGACGCTCTTGGCGTGGGTGGCGAGCGCGTCGGCGGCGCTGGTCCAGGGCGTGGCGTGCGGGCGGAAGGCCTCCGCGGGATATGCAGCACCGTGGGGGGCCCCGAGTGTGTAGGTGATGGTGAGGGGGCCGCCTTCGGCTGAAATCAGCGCCGACGTGAGGTTGAGCCCGCGCGCTGCGGCAAGTTCCACAACGCGGCCGCCGGTGAGGGTGAAACGCTCAACGGTGTTGTGCGGTGTTTCGATGCCTGTGGGGGCGAAAACCTCAGCGCCGGCCGGTGCGTCTGGGATCGTGACCGATATGGTGCGCTGGCTCATCCCGCGATCATCTGCCAGGCGAGCCCGGCCGTCAGCGCGCCTGCGAGCGACAGGGCGATGTAGAGCGCGAAGACCGGCTTTTTGACAAGCGCGAAGACGGCGATGGCGGCCGGGATGGAGGTGACGCCCCCGGCAATCAGGAAGGCCATGCCGGCACCCGGCTGCATCCCCTGCCCCACCAGGCCGCCCACCAGCGGCAGCGCGGCGTAGCCGTTGAGGTAGGCCGGGACGCCGGTGAGCGTTGCCCAGACGATGGGGGCGATGCCGCCGCCGCCGAGCGTTGAGGCGACCAGCTCGGCCGGGATGTAGGCCAGCATCAGGCTTTCCAGGAAGAAGGCGAGCGTCAGCCATTTGACCAGGAATTCGGTGGTGCTGATGGCGTTTTTGCGGAACTTTTTCGTGCGCTCGGGCTGGTGCCGGAACGCCCAGACGACGTCTTTGCGCGAGCGCACCGTGGCGCCGCCGCAGCCGCCGTCGCCGATGTCCGGCCGCAGGGGGTTTTGGAGATAGCCGGCACTTTGCATGGCGTAGACCACGAAGCCGCCGACGAGGCCGAGCGCGATGGCGACAACGGTTTTGGCGATGGCGAAAGGGGTGCCGAGGGTCGCGACCGTGAGCAGGAACATGGACGGGTCCATAAGCGGTGACGCGAGCCAGAAGGCCATCACGGCCGACAGCGGCACGCCCATGGCAAGGAGCGCTGCGATCAGCGGGATGACGCCGCAGGAGCAAAACGGCGACAGCGCGCCGGCGAGTGAGGCGAGGATAATGATGGCGACCGGCGAGCCGGTGAAGGCGCGGGCGATGAGGCCATCGGCGCCAGTGGCAGCGGCGTAGGCGGCTGTGCCGATGGACAGGATCAGGAAGGGCGAGATCGCAACGAGGTTGTTGGCGGTAAAGGCCAGCGAGGGGCCGAGCTGGGCGGGCGCCAACAGCGCGGTCAGCGCGATGAGGGCTGCAATGGCGAGCCAAACTCGCTTCTTGTCCCAGGCCCATTTGAGGCTGGAGAGGCTTTGGTTGCCAAGCCGGAGTGCGACGTCAGTCATGGGTCAGGTCCCTCGCCGTTCAGGCGGTTTCGGCGGAAATGCTGGGCGCTGTGACGCCCTGGCAGCACTCGTCGGTGAGGAAAATGAGGAGGCCGTTCATGGCCTCGAAATCGGCGGTGTTGATGATGCTGCGGCCGCGCTTTTGTTGCGCGACGAGGCCGGCATCCACGAGCGCGGCAAGGTGATGGGATAGCGTGGACGGTGCGAGGCCCACATGCTCGCCAATGTCGCCGACTGTGAGGCCGTCCTTGCCGGCTTTGACGAGCAGGCGGAAGACCTCAAGGCGGGTATCGTTGCCGAGTGCAGCGAGGCGCTGTGCGGCTTTTGCGGTGGCTGCGTTGCTCATACATTTCGATATAACTAGAAATATCGAAATGTGCAACCCGCGGCTGTGCGGACGCGAGAGCGCCGCCGAATGGGTGTCCGGCGACGCGTTGGCAGGGGGAAGTGCGGCGGGCCCTGCCGCACCCCCGTCAGCTTAGGAGCCGAATTCGAGGCACCACTGCAGCATGCCTGCGTCCGGGTATTTCGCGTTGGGACCGAACTCGGCGTAACACGCCGCGGTCCAGGCGCTGGCGATCCTGTCATTGGGATAGCCGCCTTGGGTCTGTCCGCCGCGGGCGGCGATCCGGTTTGCGTTGCGCTTCACCCGGGCCATGCGGGTCGTTGACGGCGCAGATTTGGTTTGAAGCGAGAGCGTTGTCCCAGCGGTCGCGGGGACTGCGACGGTCATTGCGGGGACAGCAATCGCTGCAGCCACAGTAACGGCAGTGATGTACTTGATCATTCGAGTATCCTTCCATATTTGTGACGGTTTCAAGGCAACTTCTTCTGCCATTTCGGCGGGAACTAGCTGGAAATTGCGCATGTCAGAGTCACGACGGAAGCGTCTATTGTGTGATGAAGAGCACAAACTCAGATGAGCCAAAAAATTTATTGAGAGAATGCTGTGATCTCGATCACAAGATGGCGGATCTTGATATGCAGTGACGTGGCCGTCGTCATGCAGATTTAAAGGCAGTGTGGCTTTTGCTGGGCGGGTTGACGGTGGTGCATCGCGGTCGCGGATGCCGCTGACTGCTATGCGCGGGAGGGCGCTGCCCAATTGGCATCGCCGAAGTGAGCTTCGGCGATGCGGCAGTGAATCGAAAGTGCGGCGGGCCCTGCCGCACCCCCGTCAGCTTAGGAGCCCCAGTTGAGGCACATGTCCAACATGGCTGCGTCTGGATAGTTGGCGTCCGGGCCGAACTCTGCATAGCAAGCCGCGGTCCAGGCACTGGCGATGTTGTTGTTGGGGTAGCCGCTCCCGCCGGTGCTGCCGCTGACCGGTGTTGCGCGACCGGCGCGCCGTTTGACCTTCGCCATGCGGGTGGACATCGGGGCAGATTTCGTCTGCATCTTCAGAGTTGTGCCGGCGGTTGCGGGTCCAACCGCAGTAATCGCTGGAACAGCGATGGCAGCCGCGAGGGCGATAGCAGTCATCGACTTAGTCAAAACAGTGTCCTTTCAGGTGAGTGAAGATGTGAGGGAGAATCCCTCTGCCTTTCGGCTCGACCTAGCTGGAGATTGCTGTGGCGAGCGCCACCCCCGAAGAAGACGATGTGTGATAAGAATCACAAATCGAAGTGAAAGGAAAAACTTATCCAACCGAAAAAGTGTTTGGGATCACGGTTGGGCGCGGTTGGCCCATGCGCCTGGCCTTCAGCCGGCATGCAAATCGGCGCGGGCTTGGCGGCCGATGGGCCGAGGCAAACCCGGCGCAATGCCGGTGCGAGTGAGGGAGTGACGCGGGCACTGGTGCGATAGCGAGCCTGCGAGGCGGGGGCCGACATGTGGTTGTCATATGACTGCGGCAGATGGGGCGCACTGTCATAATAAGTTTGGAGCACGCTTCATGCGCACTGTTGCCCTTGCGGCCGCGTTTGCCGCCCTTTTGACCGCACCGGCCCTCGCCCAGTCGGGCAAGCTGATGCTGTACACCAGCCAGCCCAACGCCGACGCGCAACAGACCATCGACGCCTTCATGGCCGCGCACCCCGAGATCGAGGTGGAGTTTTTCCGCGACGGCACGACCAAGGTGATGGCGAAGCTGGCCGGTGAGTTCGCTGCCGGTGCGCCGCAACCGGACGTTCTTTTGATTGCCGACACCGTGACGATGGAAGGGCTGGAAGCCGACGGTCGTCTGATGGCCTACCCCGAGGCCGACACCAGCGCGTACCCCGCCGGGCTGATGGACCCCGAAGGACACTACTTCTCCACGAAGCTGATCACCACCGGCATCGTTTACAACACGGCAGCGCCCATGGTGCCGGCGTCCTATAAGGACCTTTTGGCAGACGACGCTGCGGGCAAAATCGCAATCCCCTCCCCGCTCACCTCGGGCGCGGCGGCGATTACAATGGCGACGCTGACCTCCGACCCGTCGCTGGGCTGGGACTTTTATGAAGGGCTCGCCGACCAAGACACGCTCGCCCAGGGCGGCAATGGCGGCGTCTACCGTGCCGTTGCCGGCGGCGAGAAGCTTTACGGCTTCGTGGTCGACTTCCTGGCGATCCGCAACAAAGCTGACGGCGCGCCCATCGACTTCGTGTTCCCCACCGAGGGCGTGTCGGCAGTGACCGAGCCAGTGGCGATCTTGTCGACCACGCAGAACCCGGAAGCTGCGAAGGCGTTTGTGGACTTTCTCCTGTCGCCGGAAGGCCAGCAGCTGGCGGCCGATCAGGGCTACCTTGCGGCCCATCCGGACATCGCGCCGCCCGAAGGTTTCCCGGCGCGCGATGGCATCAAGCTGATGGAGTTTGATCCGGCCGACGCGCTGGCCAACGACCAGTCCAACAAAGTGAAGTTCCAAGACCTGTTCGGCGGTTAACATTCTTCGCAAGATTTCGGGCGGCGAGACGATTGCTCTCGCCGCCCTTTTGCTTTTCGCAGCGCTGTTGTTTGGGCTGCCGCTGACCAGGCTCTTTATGCAGGGGCTGGTGGTGGACGGCGCGGTGAGTCTTGGCCCCCTGGCCGACGCGCTGGACAGCCGCTCCACGCAGCGGGCGCTGATGAACAGCTTCGATTCGGCGCTGTTTTCGTCGCTCCTCGCCACCGTGATCGGCGCGAGCCTCGCGTTGGTGATCGGGCTCACGGATGTGCGCGCGAAGGGGGTGCTGATCTTCCTCGTTTTGCTGCCGATGATGATCCCGCCGCA
>ERZ1740058.1191-NODE-1191-length-13448-cov-4.933398_pt1 | contig 13448 bp, 9 predicted proteins | sample MGYA00581745_ERZ1740058 | MGnify/ENA primary metagenome ERZ1740058 (study PRJEB43018, sample SAMN04849742) | marine metagenome | isolation source: floating plastic debris | place: Pacific Ocean | collected 2008-08-30 | study: EMG produced TPA metagenomics... | reverse complement strand
ACGAGAGTGTTGACTGTGACTGGAGTTCAGACGTGTGCTCTTCTGCTTGACATATCTTGTTTCCGGAATACTGCAATGACTTCTGTCCAGTCTTTGGCCGAGCTATCGGCGCTGATCCGTCAAGCCCGCCGAGCGGCTCAAGTATTAGGTCAAATGGGCCAGACCAATCAGGTATTGCGACTGGCCTCGCAAGCTTTTCAAGATGCCACTGACACAATTTTGGAGGCCAACACGCTAGACCTGGAAGCGAGTCTAGAAATGGCTGTCCCTGAACTTGTCGTCGAGTGGCTCAAGCTCACGCCAGAACGGTTGAATACGGCCATTACGATCTTAGAACGGCTGTCTCGGCTCGACTCTGTCAGCAGCTTTACCTATGGGACTCAGCTAGCGATCGCCCCGACTGCTCACTCTTACCTGCTGGGTGAACCTTTAGGGATTATTGCCTTTGTGTATGAAGCCTTTCCCGAACTTGCCATGATTGCGGCTGGTCTGAGCCTGCGGGCGGGCAATGCCTTGATCTTGAAAGGCGGCCATGAAGCGAGTCAAACGAATCAAGTGATTGCGGATATTTTTCAATCAGTGTTGGCGCTGGCTGATGCAAACGACTGAATTGGACCTGCTGATTCCCTACGGGCGAGCGAGCTTGGTTCAGCAAATCGTGCGTGAAGCAAACTCACCGAGCCTCGCGACCGCGATCGGTAATTGTTATCTCTATTGGGCTCACACGGCACCAGCCGAGGTTGTCGCCAAAATTGTGGCGTCTAGTCATCAGGGCAATCCAGAACCGGTGAATGGCATTGAAAAAATTCTCGTTGATGAAAAGGTCTCACCAGCTGCCTGGAGTGAGTTGATGCAGTTGCTTCAAGATAGCAACCTTGCCGCCAAAGAGTTGACAGCACCCAGTCTGTCGCCTGGCTCACACTCGCCTGATGAAGAACTCTGGTACGAAGCCCAGCTAAAGCAGGTTATTTTAGTGGCCAAAGTACCTCACTTAAATGAGGCGATCGCGCTGATCAACCGCTATAGCAGTGGACATGCTGACTGTATCGTGACCAACTCTCATCAAGAAAGCATGCAGTTTACGAGTCAGGTATGCAGTGCGTCGATTTATGTGAATGCGTCTCCTCGGTTCCAGCGCAATGCTTCACAGACTAGCGCGATCGCCCTTGGCATGTCATCGCAACGGGGACTCAAAGGTGGCAGGATCACTCTAGAAACCCTGCTGACTCATAAAGCTGTGGTTAAAGGTTGGGGCACACCCTAGTGATCGGTCAATTATTCATTGATGGGTAATTCAAAATTGAAATCTTTGCCTGGCAATATTTCCGTAAAAGATTTACCCGCCATTATTTTTTTGGAATATCACTAGGTTTCAACATTGCTGATTGGTCTACCCTGGAATGCAAAGTCAGATTTGGAGAATAACCTCAAGGGGCGGAGGCTAAGATTTCGTAATCAGTTGCCCTTAGGGAGTCACGCTTAAATAACATCCCATTTACCCTGCGACCCATTCACCCTGCCACAGTCTTGTCCGGGTATTTCATTTTCAAACTAATCCCTTATGCCATCGGATGCAGGTGAGAAGGATGGCACAGGATTCCCTACCAACGCGTTTGTTAGAAAAGGCCAGAGCAAGTCGATAACTGTGAGCAAGGTTTTCGCTAGTTCAGCAAACATACGTATGTAACGTCACAGAGAAAACCAGCTTTTTTAGACGCGGTGAATCTCTTTGCTCGTGGGCGCGTATAACGTACTAGTAAATATCCTGACAGAGCGTAAGCGTAAAACTATTTTTGAGTAGCTGCAGTTGTACATAGTCCTTCTCAAGATCCGTAATTTTTTCTAGATCAAGCCAATTTTTAGCTCTGATTAATTACAGTTTTTTTAATCAGTAGAGCATGGATTTTATGTTTCCTTAAATACGTGGAGACTAGAATTCAAGCATTGAGTCAAGCCTTATATCGTCATGTTTTTTTCACAAAAATTCCTGTATTCAATTGCTTCTTTCACGACTTCCGTAGCCTGTCTGGCCGGAATGTCGGCAGCGGCATCAGCGATGAATTTTGTGCCTCAGGAGCAAGGAGAAATCAATGTTGGACTCGGCTGTTTAGACCCAAATGCTTGTCTGACCTTAGATCCAATTTTTGCAAATATTACTTCGTTAACTGACTCAACATCTGGTACCCAAAGCCGATTGTTTGTTGATTACTTTGGTCAGGGAGATCAAAAGTTGACTTACGGTAGTGGCGACAGCAAAGTTCAGTTTAAGACTAAGGACGCAGGAACCAATTCAGAAGGCTACTGGTTCCGTCCATCAGAAACAGAGGCTGACGGTGGCAATGAAGAAAAAGGGCAGTTAGAGGTTGGGACTTATCTTTTTGAGTTCTCACAGGCAATAGCTGAACTAACCATTGACTTTTTCGATACAGAGTCTTGGGATTCGACAGGGGTTATGGCCATCAATGGAGAAGATATTGAGAATCCCGACTATGTCGTGGGTGAACGGAAGGTAAAGTCTAATGGCAAGCTTGGTGGCTTTGTTGATGGCAATATCGTTTCTCAAACCTTCTACAATGTGAGCTCCTTGGAGCTTAAGTTGGGACTAGACAGACAGAAAGGTACCGGCGATGGTGTCAACTTCCAGATGAGTGGCGTACCGGCTCCGCAGAGTGTACCGGAACCCGCTGCAGCAGTGGGCTTAATGGCGATCGCTGGGCTGGGTTTGGCTCGCAAGCAAAAGGCTAAAACAGCAGCCAGCTAACATCTGCGAGAGCTCATAGTCGAGTTTAAGTGAAATGCAGGGGGGCGGTTGCTCCTCTGCATTTTTTATCGGCGCTATATTCAGTCACGCATCAGTCTTGAGAGTGACTCAGTCCTGTGAAATGAGATTGCGATAAAACATTGAACAGCCATTCAGTTGCGATCGCTCGGCAGGCTCTAATGATTAGATGATTGCATGCAGCATCGTGGATAACGGCTTAATAGTGCGATACGGCAACCGATTTTGCCGGTTGGGCAGGGGTGGACTGCGACCGTAATCGGCTCATTGCTGTAGCAACTTTCTCTAAGGCTGTCTCAATGTCAGCTTGACTGACCATGAGATTAGTGACTGCCCGTAGGGTGTTAGGGGCAGTGGGCAAAACGCCGACGCCTAGCGTTTTGAGCTCTGCTACCAGGGTCGTTGCAGGCATCGTGCTAGGCGTGTGGAAATAGACCAGATTGGTTTGCACGTGGTCTAAGTTGACGGTGATACCATCAATGGCTTGCAGGCCTTGAGCGAAACGTTGAGCATTGGCGTGGTCTTCGGCCAAGCGATCGCGATGGTGCTTTAAGGCATACAATGCTCCAGCCGCGATGATCCCCGCTTGCCGCATGCCGCCGCCAAACATTTTGCGAAACCGTCGGGCTCGCTGGATGAACGCTTTGGAGCCCACTAGTGCTGATCCGACGGGCGCTCCTAACCCTTTAGAAAAGCAAACGCTCACCGTGTCAAAGGGGGCGGCGTAGTCGGCTTCGGAAATGCCGGTGGCTACGCAAGCATTCCAAAACCGAGCGCCATCGAGGTGCAATCGGAGGTCGTTTGCTTGGCAAACTTGAGCGATCGCTTGAATTTCTGACAGCGGAAAGATGCTGCCGCCACCGCGATTGTGGGTATTTTCCAGACACACTAGCTTCGTTCGTGGATAGTGCTCATTCCAGGGGCGTAACGCCGCCTGCAAGTCGGCAGCGGTAAAAATTCCCCGCTGCCCGTCAATCAGCTTACACATGACCCCGGACAGCGCGGCTGGCCCCCCTGCTTCGTAAAAGTAAATGTGGGCCTGCTGTTCGAGAATGATTTCGTCGCCGGGTTCGGTATGCGCGCGCAGGGCGACTTGATTGGTCATGGTGCCAGAGGGCATGTAGACTGCCGCTTCTTTGCCTAGCAGTGCCGCGACCGTGGCTTCCAGTTCGTTGATCGTGGGGTCGTCGCCCAGGACATCGTCGCCGACAGGGGCTTGGGCGATCGCCTGGCGCATCTCGGCGGTGGGCTGGGTAACGGTATCACTGCGGAGATCAATCATGGTGTCGGTGGGGTAGTCAGGTGATTTAGTCAGCGTGGTCAAAACCTGCCCTTAAGCTAGCGGGCAGGTCGCGATCGGGCGACTAACTGCGAGAGGCGTCTATGCGATCGCCCAAGATGTTTAGCTGATACTCGGCAGTTGGTTGGGTGGCGGTGTGGAATTAACGACAGTCGCATTAAGGTTGATAGATCCGATCGCTTGAATATTGACAGAAGTGGTGGCCTGTAGACTCAAGCTGCCAGTAGAGCGAATACTCAGTACTTGCATGGTGTCGTCTAGGGAAATTTCGTGACCGCCGTAAGACTGCATTTTGATTGCACCTTGACTGTCGCTAAAGCTTAATCGGTGACCGTTTGGGGTCTCAAGAGTAATGGTGTTAGTGCTGTCGTTCAGCGAGACTTTGGCCCCGCTAGCGGTTTCGAGCGAGATCCCGGCCTGACTGGCGTTTTGATCTTCTTCCACAAACTGGAGCTGATGCCCGGTGCGGGTGCGGAGGGTGCGGAGGCGGACTTTGCCACGATTGACCATATCTGCCACGGTATCTGGCGGGGCGTCTTCACCATTCCAGACATTGCCCAGCACGTAGGGGCGGTGGATGTCGCCATGTTCAAAGCCGACCAGCACTTCGTCTTCAATTTCGGGTAGGCATTGAAAGCCGCGATCGCTGCCTGCCCCAATCGCCACTACTCTGGCCCAGTTGCTCTCATGGCCGCTGCCATCGGCTTGGGGCGACAACGTGGGAAAGCGCACCCGTACCCGTCCCATGTCTTCAGGATCTTGGTTATTGGTCACAATGCCCACCAGAAAGGTCTGCCCTGGTCGCAGTCGCGGCTGGATCATCAGGTCACCCAGCAAATTGCCGCCGCGTAAGCCCCGCACCGCAAACTCGGTGGTGTAACGACGGTTGTAGTAAAGGTGGCGGGTTTCGGTGATGTAGTATTCACCGTCGTATTGACCCATATCTTCTAGGGTCGCGACCCGCCCGGCCCGAATGTCAGGGTTGCCTTCAGCTTGGGCATCCGCCACCGTAAATTCGCCACCGAGTTCGTCAAAGAGGGCTTGGGCGATCGCATCCGCTTCCTTCGCACTTTCGACTGGTTTGTCGACCACATAGGCTGTGGGCGGGTCGCTGGCGAGCCCAAAATCGGCGGAGATGTTTGATCCTTGGCCATATTCTGTCTCCGTCAGGTTCGCTGCTGACTCGGCAGTAGAAACGATCGCTTGCTTGCTCAGGTAATCCCAGGCGCGCACTTCTACACCGCTGACCTGTTCAGCGGTCGTCACCCGCACTTGAAAGCTGCCAAAATCTTGGAGCCATTGCAGAGCCAACTGGTCGTCGGCTGTCGGTCGCCGAAAGTAGAGCTGGCCGTCGCGCACAAATAGCTCAAACCCTAGCCGGGCAGCCCGATACCGCAAAAACTCCATGTTGGTCTGATTTTCTTGGAAGACGTAAGCCCGAGGGTCGCCGCTGTCATCTAACTGGCCAATTTCAAGTCCGACCTGGGCCGCAATCTCGGCGACGATATCACTGTCTGTGTAGTCCTGAAAAGACCGATTGTGGCGGCCTCGGTGCAAACGATGAGACGTATCGTAACCGCGCACGATAATGGGGGCCTGAGATTCGGCACTAAAGTGACTCTCAATGCCGGTGATCTCGCCCTGAATCAGGTAGCTCATATTGGTTTCACTGAACTCTTGGTCAGCCGTAGTGCTCGCCTGAAAACCGATGCGGATGGTCTGACCAAGGGTGAAATAGTCGTCGTGACGCCAAGGTGACTCGTCGGAATAATAGGGATTTTCAATCACAATGGTGAAGGCCGCAGGCAAGTGTAAACTCTCTTCAACCGTCAGCTGTTGAATGTCATTCATCAATTCATCGGGGGCAGTTTCGCCGCCGATTTCTAAATAAGGAACTGGAATATAAGTTACCGTTGCCACAATTCAAACCAAATTAGAAGGGGACAGGGAATAGATAATAGGGAATAGGGTGTGCTTGATTCGAGTGCATGCTGATACTTCTTTTGAAACTGAGAGTACAAGGCCAGAATTGCTTTTGGAGTTGACCTATAGGTCTCCTTGAAATTTGCTCTTTAAATCAGTGCTTAAATCAAGACTTTAATGACGGTTGCTTAGCTGTACCAAGTTTGGCGTTCTGCATACTCTTCACAAGCCGCACTAGAATCACTTTCCAGCGCATCGGCTTCTTGCATAAGCGAGTCGTAGGCGTTTTTTGCAGAATCAATGACCTCAACTTTGAAGCTCGAAACTCTGTCATTGAAACCGTAATCTCTTAAGTTATCGACGTAGATTTCACCGGTAAAGGTCTGCGTATCTCCGGAGAAATTGGAGTCCCTATACAGCGTGAGTTTATATCCGGCAGGCACGAATAAAGAGGTCACGTTATCGTTACCGACGTCCCCTAAATCGCACCGAGGATTATCACCTTCTCCGACTGAGACCGAGTCTCCTTGCTTATTCGAGTGTTTATAGAGGGAAACTTGGCCCTCAGGGTCATAATTTTGTGAGGCTTCTTCTCTCTTCGCTTCAGCAGCTTCAGTGCCAGAATCGCATAAGGTTTTGAGTTCATCAAGATAATATTCATTCGCTTCACTGACGGAAACCGCTTCGGGCGGCTGGGTGCGAGTGTCGCGATCACCAAACAAATCAGCATCGTAAGTCCGCGCTTCGGAGGAAAGAAAAGAATCATCAACTTCTTTCAGGGAAAGGTTAACTTCAGCCCGCACCGGGGTGCCATCGGCTAAAAACATGGTCAGCTTATAGTCCAGCTTTTCGACAAAGCAGGTGATGTAATCTTTGTCTCCCCAAATGAATTTATAAATGGGGGGGCGTGGTAGATAAGAATCTCACGTAGAATAGCCCTGGAACTGCACCGACTGACGGAGGAGGTCGATATAAACCGCCATAATATCTTCACCTGATTCATAGGTGTCGAACATCAATTTTTTGAGGCGTAAGGTGCGGGCTTTCGGATATTCAAAACTGACTTTTGGCCGACCGCTTTCCGTCCGGGCGGACTCAGATTCACCGACTTGAACGGCTTCTTTAAACTGCACTTTGTCAGGGTTAAACATAAATTGAAAGTCCAGTTCATTACTGTCTGGACAGAACAATCGAGCTTTTTCTAGAACCGTCATTTAAGTGGCCCTCCCCACTGACTTACCATGGCAATCTACCGGCATAAGCGCCCCCTTGCCGTTCGCGATCGCGGCTGATTCTTTGTCTGACCAAGGTGTAAATTTCCCGAGAGAGAATTTCTAGTTCATGGGTGGCTTCTGCTGACGTTAGATACTCCCCTTCTGGAAATTCGACATCCGCTTCTAAGATTGTTTCGGCTAGGGCTTCTAAAAATTCATCATCTGGATCTTCTAATCGCAAGGCCAACGCTTCTAAAATGACTAAATCCGCTTCCTTGAGGCTTTCTGCTAGCTCCGTTTGAAACTCCTCATCTTCTTCAGCCAGAGCTTCTTCCAGGGCTTCAAAAAATTGTTCATCGGTGACTTCAGTGAGTTCCGATGAGTCTGACTGCAACTCCTGTGCGGCTTCACTAAAGTCTTCGTCGTTATCTACTCGCTCGGTCACTGCGCCCGCAAAAAATTCGTTGTAATCGGCCTCAAATCCAGCGGCCTTAGCCAAAAAGCTTTCAACTAGCAGTTGGCTTTCGTCATCGCCATCGGGTAAGGCTCCCTGCAAGCTCTGCCGCAGTTGCTCTTGCCATTCCTCCGATGAGAGGGCGGTGGCGTCTTCTGCCAAGTCACTTTCGTCATCCGCATCGCCCTCGGTCATGGCCTCACGCTGCACCGTCACCTCTTTTTGCGGCGGGGGGGCGCTGGTGGTGTCTTCGCCCATGAGTTGAGCGATGGATGACCACTGTTGGGGCACGGCAGCAGCGGGTTGAAGGGGGCGATCGGGTTCACTGCTAGGGTTTACATCGCGCTGTACAGGGTGAGCCTGATCCGTCTGAGGCGCAGCTTTCTGAATGGGAGTGGTGGTGGCGGGGGCGGGCGTAGCGGCAGTTTCTGGTTCAGTTGAGCGGGACTGTATCGATGGGGGTTGCTGGGGCGTTGCTGCGACCGCAGGCGGCGGGGCGGCCAACTGGGTTTGCACGGGCCGCGACGAGGCGGCGGCGACCGAGTTAGGGGGGGGAGCTGACGGTGTCGTAGGGGGGGGAGTAGACGGGGAAGCTGCCGGTTCGGAGGACAATCGTTGAAGCTCGACAGTTGGCGACGGCGGGCGGGCTGTTGAGGGCGGATCTGCCAATGACGGCGTGGTTTGAGGTTGTAAGTCGGGGGCGGCAGCCGGCGACGATGATGGCGAGGGGGTCTGGGGCTGCACGATGCCATCAGGCGAGTCGGTGATACTCGTCGAGGGGGGCGTCACTGCGGGCGATTGTCCTGCGGACGGGCTTTGCCAACGCTGTAGGGCAACCGCCTCGGTGGTGGCTCCAGTGGTAACGGCTGGGACCCCATCCTGCCCCCCGGCAGATTGTGCGGAGGACCATCGCTGGATCGTCGGCAATTCCTGATCCGATGAGGGCTGAGTGGGGGGGGCAGAGGGCATTGCTGCAGCATTTTCTGACTGCTGTTGTAAATTCGGCGGCTGAGCAGTGGTTTCTCCCCCTTGCGCCGTCTGCGGCTGGAGTTGAGGCGCGGTGCCGCTGGGTGACTCAGCCAGCGGGGTTGGCGGTGGGGCCGAGCGAGGCGGGGCGGTCACCGGGGCGCTGGCTGGCTGAATGCTGGGCACTGATGCGTTACGGTCAGCTTGAGGTGGGATCGCCGTCTCTGGACCTTGCGCCGCCGGAGCGGTTGGGGCGGTTGGGGAAACCGGTGACGCGGCGGCGGCCTGCCCGTTGAGAGGAGGCCCCGCCAACTCCGACGTTGCCCCAGAAGGTGTCGCTTGACGCTGAAGCGGAGGGGTATCGGTCGCTTGCCCCGAACCGGGGGGCGCGATCGCCGGTTGCATATTGGGAGTCGCCCCCGCAACCGCGACGTCGCCACTCACAGAGGGCGGTTGGCTGGGCTGGTCGGTGTTGGTTACAGAGGATGACGAATGGGGCGATCGCTGCACAGGCACCGCTGCCGACTCAGGGGGGCTGGGCGATGAGGGCTGAGCGATCGCCCGCGTCTCGATTGCCGACTCAGGGGGGCTGGGCGATGAGGGCTGAGCGATCGCCCGCGTCTCGATATCCGTTTGCAACTGTAGGGAGGGCGATTCTCCACAGGGATGCACCGCCGCCGTTGGTGACGAGCGATGCGGTGGGGGAGTCGCAGCCGCAGCAGTTGTTTGGGGCTGTATGGGGAGATGGCTTTGAGGCGTCGAGGGGGCGGCAGGGGTGGCAGCCGTCGAGGGTTGAATGTTGAGATCTTGGGCTGTGGTCTCTGACTCCGATGAGGACATTTGCACAGCCGGTGGGGCCGCCGCTGAGGGAGCGGTCAGTGGGCGACTGGTCGCATCTGAGGTCGGCCCATCCAAGGGCGTTGAAGACTGTCGTTGGATGGAGGCCACATCTGTAGCGCCTGGGGCATTGGCCGCCTGAGGCGTTGTTGAAGCCGGTGCGGCCGGTAATCGCTGAATATCAGGCAGCGAATTAACGGTCGTGGAATCGGATGTAGCGACATCCTGAGAGACCGCCGGTGCCGCCTGGGGTTGAATCGTCATGCCCTCGCGGCTGGAAGAGTTTTCCGGAGCTGGATTGGGCGTTCGCTGCACGAATGAAGAACGCGCGTCGGTAGTCGGAGCTTGAGCGCTGTCAGGTGCCACCTGGGGCTGGATGGTACTTTCCTGATGACCCGGCGAGCTGGCCAGAGGGGGATCAGCGGCTCGCTGCGCGATCGGGAGATTCGCGTTGGCCGCCTGGCTAGGAGAATTGGTTAAGGCCTGAGGGTCGCTCTCGGCAGCGGCGGTCGGGGCTACCGTCGAAGCTTCCTGCCGCTGCACTGGCAGTTGCTCACCCGGTGAGGATGGAACGCTGACCGTATCCGACGTTGGCGCCGCCGGTGCGGCGGGCGATCGCTGCACTGGGGGTGAGGCAGACGCGGGTGCCGGGGTAGCGGGAGCCGGTGCAGCCGCTTCACTGCTAGCCGCCGCCGCTGGATCAGGTTGTCGCTGAAGGGGGGCGGCGGCGGGGGCAGGCGATGGGGCTGACGTATCTGGTGGGACGGCCTTTGCTGACCCCGTTGCGGTTGACGGCTCTGCCGGGTGGGCTTGAATGACCTCTGGGGCAGCACTAGATGCGTCAACCTGGGGCTGTAGGGGCACCCCGACCCCGTTGGGCACCGTAGATATCTCGGGGGCGGTGGCGCGTTGGATGGGCGAGCCCCCTGGCTCAATGGCGGCGTCTGAGGATGGCGTTGGGAGGGGGGTAGGGGCGATCGCCGCTCTCTGAATCGGGGGTGGTTCGGGACCCGGTGCGGCGGCGTCAGAGGCACTCTGAGGGGAGGCAGTTGCCGTTTGGGCCTGCAGCGAAGGGGATGCTGCAGGCCTGCGAGTCGGGGATGGCAAGCCTTGAGGGGGGGCAGCCGGGTCAGGTCCCGGGGGCGGTTGTAATTGCACGGTTGGTGCACCTGAGGGGCGGGCCGGAGCGTCTGGCGGCGGTGTAGGCGCCGCCGGTGCGGCGGGCGATCGCTGCACGTCTAAAGAAGTATTTTCGGCCGTATCGGCGGCGGAAGATGGACTGGGCGGTGGTGAGTCCAGCCCTTGGCGCTGAATGGTCGGACTGTCCGTGATGGGGGGAGTGGTGCGGTCAGGCGCGGCCGGTTCCACCTGTCTTTGCACTGGCGGTGCCGTCTCTGTCGTGGCTGAGGGGACAGCAGATGACGAGGACTCTGGGCGGCTGGGGGCCGAAGACTGGGTCGACACCGGTGTTGGGGCCACCGGTGCGGCAGCCGATCGCTGAATCGGAGTGGCGGCGGTTCCTGCTGTCGGCGCTGGCGAGACACCGGCTGCCGTATCAGTCGCCGCGGGTGGCGCCGTGGCAGGAGCCGCAGGCGGCGGTAACTGCGGCTGTACTGCGATCGCCTCATTCGGCTGGGGGGTGACTGGGCCGGTAGCTAGCGGTGCTGTCTGTCGTTGCACCGTGGGCGGCGGCCCCGCAGTCTGCTCAACATCATCCGAGGCTGGGGACTGACCGGTCTGCGGAGCCTGCTGGCGTTGAACTGTGGGGCCAGATACTGGCGGTGGCGATGATGCGGCCGGTGCTGGATTATGGGAGCCCGACTCGGTAACTTGACGCTGTACAGCCGGTGCGGGCGCTGTTGTCGACAAGGGGCTAGAAGAGGATGCGTGAGGCACAGCGGAATCAGGCTGCGGTTGCGCTTGTACTGCCGGAGGGGCACTCGGGTGGGGCTCTGAAGCGCGCGCGTGGGGCGGTGTTGTCGCCGTAGCGGGACTGGGTGCTGCCGCCGTTTGCGCTTGCACCGGCGTCTGGCTGCTGGCAGCAGCATGGGGCGTTGCCGCCGAGGCCGCCGGGGCTGTCGTGCCTGAGACCTGGGAGGGGTGCGAGTTAGGCTGTGCCTCAGAGCGCTGTATCATCGCTGCCGAATGCGGCGGGGCACTAGAGGCTGGCGAGGAAGCCGCTTGAGCCGCCGTCGATGCCATATCCGTCGCTGGCGTCGATGGTTGAGAAGTCGCCGCACCTTGTGTCTGAATCTGAGGCGCAGGGGGGGACGATGTCGCAGACGCGGCTGGGCTCTGGGGGGTGGAGCCGGACTCAGTTTCTTGACGCTGTATTACTGGGGGCGGCTCGGGGGCCGGAGTCGTGGTTGAGGCCGTCTGTTGAGTTGCCGCTGATTGCTGCTGTATCGGTGTGGCTGCTGTGGGTGCCGACGGTTCATCAACTGACGGGGCCGCCGCCAACTGAGCTGGCGTTGACAGCGTTGACGCCGCATCTGTGCTTGGTGTTTGAGAGGTTGGTGTGGTTTGGGAAACGGGTGTCGTATCGGCGCTAGAAGGCCGTTCTGCTTTGGGCTGAACGGGTATCTGGGTGGGAGGGGAGGGCGCAGAAGAACTTGAGGGGGCTGTCGTGGGAGAAGGGCTAGGGGTGTGTGAAGCGGGCTCTGTGGCAGCGCGCTGTACCGGCACCGATGGGTGGCCAGCGGGCGAACTGGAGGCAGGGGCAGGCGTTGCTTTAGCGTGAGTGTCGGCAGGTGGCGCTGTCCTCGCTTGGATGGCGGTGTCGCTGCTATCGGTCGCCACCCAATGAGTGTTGGGAAAGGGTTGAAGGACAGTTAGGGACTGGGCTCCCAAGGGCGCGATAAGTTTTGGAGAAATGACAGTCGTCCCCAAGCCCTGATTCGCTCCCAAAGGGGATGGGTGGGCAGAGTTGGTAGCCGCAGCTTGCGATCGCATCAAAGGGCCAGTCATCGGTACTCACAGTGGCAAAAACAGGCAGGCGTTGACAGCAGCAGGGGAGATCTAGGCAAGACCTTTATCCAAATTCTGCGACTTCGTCTCGGCCACTGAGCAAGGTCGCTCCCGTGGCGATCGTCGTTGACACCTCCAAACCTTCAAACGCGAGCTTGATTTCTTCCATGGCCAGGTTTTTGGCTTTGGCTTTCATCGCCGGGGCTTTCCAACTGATGGGAAAGGCGCCAATCACCGTCCAACACTGGACGCCATCGCCTGCTGGGTTAAAGACAACGATGCTGATATTGCGGCGAATGCCGGGGGTGCTGGGGTCAGGATTCCAGACCTGACTGATCCAGTCCCAAAACACCATATTGTCCGTGACGCCACGCTTAAGCTTGACTTGCTTAAATTTGGGTTGCCCGACCAAAATGCGTTCCCGATTGTTGACGCCCCCTTCAAAAAAACGTTTGACTTTCGCCTTATACGAGAGCCCCGAACATTCGCTAAAGCAGGCAGACGGCTCGTTATCCCCTTCGAGATAAACGTAAAACCGCTGGGACGTTACGTAGTTTTGTAAATTGTCGAGGGAAAAAGCCACAGGCCAACCGCCTTGCTAATGCTACGGCTAAGGAGAATGAGGCCGATCGCGATCGTGCCACTGACGTTGATCAGCCTGCCACAGGGCATACACCCGCTCGCTGACCCGGCGCATTAAATGCGGATCGGCCAGCACCTGTCGAGTCGTGCGACTCAGACGCCGCTGCGTGCGTTGGGAAACTTGTCCGCCCGCCGGGGCCGCATAGCCCGCCGGATGGGTCATTTCTGGCCGCGGCTGGGTGCTTGAGGGCCGACAGTCCCCTCGTGCCAAATTGCGATCGCCCGCCCACGGAAATGGAAAGCGATTCATGGGTTTGCCCTGCTATCGATCATCCTGATTCATTGTCGCGATCGCGATCGCCAAATTGATTCGACCAAAGTCTAGTTTTTGCGAGCGGCGGTAGCAGTTGGCGATCGCTCAAGATC
>ERZ1740058.1189-NODE-1189-length-13474-cov-7.014159_pt1 | contig 13474 bp, 12 predicted proteins | sample MGYA00581745_ERZ1740058 | MGnify/ENA primary metagenome ERZ1740058 (study PRJEB43018, sample SAMN04849742) | marine metagenome | isolation source: floating plastic debris | place: Pacific Ocean | collected 2008-08-30 | study: EMG produced TPA metagenomics... | reverse complement strand
GAGGGCATGCCCAGGAGGGTCTTGCGTGGCAGGTCCTTGAGCGCACGGAGTATGATGTCGGTCGCGCTGATGCTGCCTTCGTCTATGAGAACAACGACGGGGCCGGTGTAGATCGGGTCGCCGGGCTTGCGTGACACAACCGTGTAGTGGGGACCGCTGAACCGTCCGTGCGGGGGCTCCCACTGCGGCTGGAAGTTCGTGCTGAATCCGTCGATCGCGTCGCGCTCGGCGGGCGACCACCCGTTCCACGATGCCGGGAACGCGCGCCGGTTTGCCAGGTGGCCGTTGGGGGCATCGGGGTCGTCTCGAACGGAGAGAAGGGCTCGGGCGGTGTTGATCACACGCGCGGGCTGCTGGCCATTGGCGTCTGCTTCGGCGTCGAGTAACCACGGGACGAGGCGCGTGATCGCGTCTCGACTTCCCCCGCCGTTCCCGCGCACATCGATGATGAGTCCGGGAGCATCGGCCATCGCCTTGAGATCGCGCTCGATCGCTTCGAGTTCGGGGCCGGCCCGGTGCATGCGGTCGAGGCGGATGTAGCCGATCCCCGAGTCGAGCACGCGCGATTCGCTTCGCGGCCAGACGCCGTAGATCCCGCGACGGTCGGTTACGGTGATCTGGAGATCGGCGGTCGATGAGCCGTCGGCGTTTCGCAGTCGAAGGTCGACGGTCGGATCATGCGGGAGGTCCAGCTCGTCTCGGATGAGATTCACGTAGCGGAGCAGGCCCGCGGACCGTCGTCGCACGAGCGCGGGCGAGCCGTCGGTGACGTAGGCCGAGGCCGCTTCGATCCATCGCTCGATGGGCACGCCGTCCATGCTGCTGACGTAGGGATGATCGGGATCGAGGAGCTCTCCCGTGGCCTCGCGTGGATCCCGGCGGAACGCGACGACGCCGCCCTTGGCGTGCTGGAAGAGCGCATCAAGCCGCCCGTGGGGCGCGAACTCGAGCCAATCGTCGATACTCGCGTGTCCATCGCCGAGGCGTGCGATGAATCTCTGTGCGGCGAGGACGGCCTCGCCGAGCGTTGGATTGGTGCCGATGCGGTCGATTTCTTCCTTTGAGGCGTCGATCAGGTCGAGGCCCTTGAGATCGGCGTAGGCGTGGTGCATGCGCACGTTCGCGATCAGTTCATCGAATACGAGTTCGACATCGACGCGAGTGCTCGCGCGTCGCTCCAAAAGTGCATGCGCTTCACGAGCCTGTCTCTCACGCCGATTTTCGACGACGAGGGATCGGTTCTCACGCGTCATGGGCACATGGGGCATGACGAGCGTCCGCTGCTCGTCGAGCGTGCGTAGCTCGCGCCTCACGGCCTCATTGGGCTCAATGCCGAGGCCAGCAAGGATGCTGACCAGATCCTCGGCGATCCGTCGGCGTGGGTCACGCTGGTCGCGTCGGCGGGCCTCGGCCAGGATTGTCTCGTAGTCGATGTTGTTGATTCCGACCCACTCGAACCATCGATCTCCAACGAGCACCTGGGCCCGATCGCCGTCGAACACGATATCCGTAAAGGGAGAGCGCTCCCCGGCTCCCCCACCGGCGAAGTCGTGTCCACGCACAGCGGTCGCCATGAGGAGCATCAAGGCGAGGATGAATACCACTGGGATTTGGGGGGTTGTCATCGGGCCGCTCCCTTGCAGCTTCGTTCCTACGTCTACGGACCACTCAGGGGCGCTGTTCCTCGGCCGTCAAGACGCCGGAGCTCGGTTCGGCGGCCCCTATAGTCGGCCCTTCATGCCAAAGACCGAGGAGGAGATGCATGCCACCAGCCGCCGAACCGATCACGATGTCCGCCGACACGCTGCGGGTACCCGACCACCCGATCGTGCCGTTTATCGAGGGGGATGGCACGGGGCCTGATATTTGGGCTGCGTCGGTGCGCGTCTTCGATGCGGCGGTCGAGAAGGCGTACAGCGGTGGCCGCAAGATCCAGTGGCACGAGGTGCTGGCCGGCGAGAAGGCGCACAACCAGACGGGGAGTTGGCTGCCCGACGCGACGCTCGACGCCTTCCGCGAGTACCTCGTTGGCATCAAGGGACCCCTGACCACCCCCACCGGCGGGGGCATCCGTTCCATTAATGTTGCGCTCAGGCAGAAGCTGGATTTGTACACGTGTCTGCGGCCGGTCCGATGGTTCGAGGGCGTGCCCAGCCCGCTGAAGGACCCCGGCAAGACCGACATGGTGATCTTCCGCGAGAACACCGAGGACATCTATGCGGGCATCGAGTTCGAGGCCGGCAGCGAGGACCTCGAGAAGTTCAAGCAGGGCTTCGGCCAGACGTTCCCCGAGCGCTGGGGCAAGGTTCGATTCCCGGACTCGTGCGGCATCGGCATCAAGCCCATCTCGAAGGAGGGCACGACGCGCATCGTGCGTGCCGCGATCCAGTACGCGATCGACCATGATCGTCCGTCGGTGACGCTGGTACACAAGGGCAACATCATGAAGTTCACCGAGGGTGCGTTCATGAACTGGGGCTATGGGGTTGCCGCCGAGCACTTTGGTGCGACGCCGCTCGACGGTGGGCCCTGGCACCACTTCACCTCACCCAGCGGCAAGCAGATCGTCATCAAGGACGTGATCGCCGACGCGTTCTTGCAGCAGATCCTCACGCGGCCGGCCGAGTACGACGTGATCGCGACGATGAATCTGAACGGCGACTACGTGAGCGATGCACTCGCAGCGTGCGTCGGCGGCATCGGCATTGCGCCGGGTGCGAACATCAACTACGACAGCGGGCACGCGATCTTCGAGGCGACCCACGGCACAGCACCCAAGTATGCCGGCCAGGACAAGGTGAACCCCGGCAGCGTGATCCTCTCGGGCGAACTCATGCTTCGGCACATGGGCTGGAACGAGGCGGCCGACCTGATCATCAAGGGCGTGGAAGGCGCGATCGCCGCCAAGACGGTGACGTACGACTTCGAGCGCCTTATGGAGGGGGCGACGCTGCTGAAGTGCAGTGAGTTTGGGAATGCGGTCATCACGCATATGGGCTGAGGCCAACGGGCCTGCGACTGGGGGGGGGATGCGTATGCGGATGATGCTGTTCACAGACACGCTCGGTGACGTCAACGGCGTCAGCCGGTTCATCCGCAACATGGGGCACGAGTCGATCGCGGCCGGCAAGGAGATGCTCATCGCGACATCGACTCGATTCGAGATTCCGCCGGAAGACTGCTTCTTCAACTGCCGGCCGAAGTTCGCGATGAAGATGCCCAAGTATGCGGAGCTGGATTTCGTCATACCCAACAAGACCGACCTCGTGCGCAGGGCCGAGGAGTTTGCGCCCGATGTGGTGCACGTTTCGACGCCGGGCGGCGTGGGTAAGGTCGGGCGCGACTTCGCCAAGAAGCGTGGCATCCCGATCGCGGGCGTGTACCACACCGACTTCCCCGCGTACCTCGAGCACTTGTTCAACGAGGAGATGTACGGCACGATCACGGCCCAGTACATGAAGTACTTCTACAAGCCGTTCGAGCTGATTCTCTCGCGTAGCGAGCAGTACATGGAGTCTCTCGAGAAGCTCAACTTCTCGCACGATCGCATGGCCAAGCTCGAGCCGGGCATCAAGCTCGACGATTTCGACGCGAGCCATCGCGATGAGTCGGCCTGGGACGAGTACGGCCTGCCGCGAGACTCGGTGAAGGTCTTGTACGTCGGGCGGATCAGCACGGAGAAGAACCTGCCGGTGCTGACCGAGATCTGGCCCAAGGTCCGCGAGCGTGCGCGTTCGGCGGGTGTCGACGCGCGCCTCGTTGTCATCGGCGGCGGGCCGTACCTCACCGAGATGCAGTCGGCGCTCGGCGGGCACGGCACTGTGTTCCCGGGCTTCAAGCACGGCACCGAGTTGGCGAAGCTTTATGCATCGGCGGACATGTTCGTCTTTCCTTCGCTTACCGACACGCTCGGGCAGGTCGTGCTCGAGAGCCAGGCCAGCGGCATTCCCGTGATCGTGGCCGATCAGGGCGGGCCGAAGGAAGTCGTGGACGATGGCGCGACGGGGCTCGTGCTGCCGGGCAGCCGGCCGGCTGCGTGGGTCGACGCGGTGAGCGATCTCGTGATCGATCACGAGCGACGCAAGGCGATGGGCGCGGCGGGCGTGGCGTACTCGAAGAACTTCTCGATCTCGGCGAGCTTTGAGAAGTTTTGGGCGGCGCACGAGGCGCTGATCAAGACACCCGAGCTTCAGCCGGCCTAGGGCCAGGGCTCGTAGCGGATCGTCTCGGTGAGGGTGTTGCCCTCGCCCACGATCGCGACTCGTGGGCGGTGCGTGCGATACTCGGCGTCGTGCATCAACGCGTAGTGCATGATGATGAGCTTGTCGCCCGGCGAGACCAGCTTGGCGGCGGCCCCGTTCACCTCGATGACGCCGTCGTCGCCCAGGAAGACGTAGGTCTCGAAGCGCTCGCCATTCGCGGCGTTGGCGATCTCGACGGCGTCGCTGGCCCGCAGCCCCACCGCCCGCAGTAGACGGCGGTCGATCGTGATCGAGCCGACGTAGTCGGGGCGGGCGGCCGTGACGGCGGCCATGTGGATCTTGCTGTGGAGTACCTTGCGGAGCATCTGGCCGATGATGATACGTTGGGGAGTGTCCGGAGCGGCCAAACCCCGCGGCGAACGGCAATACGCTTGGGTCTCAGGTCGTTGGCCCGCCGGAGCACACTGCCGCACTTGCCGGCCGATTGGAGCGAATGCATGTCGAGCGTTTTTACTCGTTTTTTGATCGGTATCGCGGCCGTGTTGGCCCTTTGTGCCACGTCGACCACGGCGTTCGGCCAGTTTGGTGGCTGGGGCGGCGGCGATGGCTCGCGTCTCAGCCGTGAGCAGATTGAGCAATACGGGACGCTGCTGGGCCTTGACGAGACGCAGCGCGAGATCGCCCAGATGATGCTCGAGGAGTACCTCGACGGCGCTCAGACCGTGATGGACACGGTGCGTGAAGCCGCCGACAAGGCCCGCCAAGAATTCGAGGAGACGCGTGACCGCTCCGTGTGGGCGGGCATGCGTGAGGTGCAAGAGGCCGCCCGCGAGCGCGTTGACACGCTCGAAGATCAGTTTATGGGCGATCTTCGCATGATGCTCTCGCCCGAACAGGACGAGGCGTGGCCGAGGGTCGAGCGGGCCCACCGCCGCGCGAAGAGCCTGCCTCGCGGCCTCATGAGCGGCGAGCGCGTCGATCTCTTCGAGGTGGTCCGGGGCCTGGAGCTCGAGGGCGAGGCATCCGGTGCCGCCAAGACGCTGCTGAACGACTACGAGCTCGCACTCGACCGCGTGCTGATCACGCGTGACCAGATGTACGAGCAGGGCATGGCGATGTTCCGCGAGCGCGACTTCGAGGCGCTGCAATCGCACTTCGAGGACGCGCGAGACGCGGCGATCCGTGTGCGTGATGTGCACCGCACGTTCGCTCGCAGGCTCGAGGGTGTCGTGCCCGGTGAGAAGCTCGACGCCATGCGCGGCGCGATCCAGCGGGCCAGCTTCCCGTCGGTCTACCGCGAGAATCGTTCGGACCGGGCGATGGCGTTCGTCAAGGACATCGAGGGCCTCACCGACGATCAGCGGTCGCGATTCGACGCGATCATGACGGAGACCAACCGTCGCATGGCCCAGGTGAATCGCCAGATCGCCGACGCCATCGAGAGCAACGAGGTGAACATGGGCATCCGCGACCTGATGCGCGGTGGGCGCCGAGGGAACGAAGCCGGCACCCGAGAGATGTTCGCCGAGAAGCGCGAGGTGATCGATCGGGCCATCGATCAGTTGCGGACGATGCTCTCCGAAGAACAGGCCGCCGCCTTCGATGAGGCGGTCGGATCTCCCGAAGAGGCCGAGCGTGACGGCGGACGCCGTGGGGGCAATCGCGATGGCGGCCGCGGGCAGCGGCAACGCGCGCCCCAACGCCTCTAGCGCCAGAGCGTTCTTCCCATATCGAAGGACGGCCGGCCGGACGCGGCGCATCCCCGTGGGAGTGCGAGCCGCGTCCTTGGCTTTTGTATGGGCCGAGCCGGCATGTTAAGACTCAGGCCGGAGTGATTCGTGGGAGGTCCATCGATGCGAGCGAGTCTCGGACTGGTGTTGGTTGTCGCGGCGAGTGGTCTGTTCGTGGGGTCGAACACGCACGCGCTGGCCCAAGAGCGGATGGTGGTCGCGACGTCAGGACGTGCGATCGGCCCCGGTGGCTCGGGCAGGCTCACGCGTGAGCTGGTCGAGCGCATGGCCGATCGGCTCTCGCTCGATGAGATCCAGCGCGAGATCGCGATGGAGTTGTTCCGCGAGCTCGGGAGCACGCGTCAGGAGCTGGGCGACGCGATGAGGCAGGCCATCGAGGCAGCGCGCACGGAGGTGGACGACGGAGACTTCGCGGCCATGATCACGAAGATCCGATCACTGACTTCGGCCTATTCCGATCGCATGAGCGAACTCGAGGCCGTGTTCATGTCCGATCTGCAAGCAATGCTCACCGAAGAGCAAGGCCAGCTCTGGAGCCACGCCCAGCGCATGTATCGCCGGGGTACACAGATGCAGTCGTTGACGCGATCCCAGGCACGCGTCGACATCGACAAGCTCGTGCGCGACGAGTTTGACGCTGCAGCAGAGAACGAGGACATTCGTGAGGCCCTCGAACGCTGGGAGATGCAGATCGACTCGATGCTGCTTGACCGCAAACGCAAGGCGGACGCAATGGAAGACGGCAACGACGGTGGCTTCCAAGAGCTCGTGATCGGCGGCACGGACGACCCATACAAGGACCTACGCGAGGTGGACGGTCGCATCGTGACGCTCGGCGAGCAGACGGTGCGTGCGATCGCGGGCATCCTCGAGGACAACGCGATCGAGGAGGCATGGCTGCGCAGGGCGTTCGCGAGGGTGTACCGAGAGACCGACGGCGAGAAGCGGCTGGCCGCGGCGATGGAGCTTGGCGGCCTGAGCGACGAGCAGCGCGAGCAGCTCGACGCGGCTTCGACCCAGCACTATCGCGAGGTGGGACCCGCGCGAGACCGCTGGGTGAAGGCGGAGTCTGAGCGCGAGGAGGAGAACATGCTGCCTCCGGGCGTTTCAGTGGTGATCAGCGGGCAGGGCGAGTCTCCGTCGGACGAGGCACGCAAGGCGGTGGACGACCTCGACGAGCGGCTCGAGCGCCGGCTGGCGGCGATCCTCTCCGATGCGCAGTTGGCCGAGTTGCCCGAACGTGCGGGCGAGAACGCCGACGTGCTGTTCCGGCCACGCCCGGTCGACGGCCAGACGATCCGCATCGGGGGCTAGGCCGTACAATGTTGGAGGTTTCGTAGTGTTGGCCGGAACTGCATGTCGTTGTGGGCGTGCAACTTCGGTTGGGGGTTGCCCAAAGGAAGAGTGGTAACCGGGACGGTGGATCGACTCGCCCCGTTCGAGGGCGACACCCGGCCTGGCGTAGGGGAACATGAGAATGGCGACTTCAATCATCCGTAGCGGGCAACGCATGAGCTTTGTTCGTATTTTGCTTGTATTTGTGCTCGGGCTCACGGCGTCGCCGGCGCTGGCTCAGTGGGGCATGGGCATGGGCGGCGGCGACGCCATGCAGATGGCCGTGAGCCGCGAATCAGTGGACACATACGCCGATCTGCTCGGCTTCGATGACGTGCAGCGTGATACCGCCAAGATGCTCCACTCGGACTACCTCGACAAGTTCAAGAGCGCCAACGACACGTTCACCGACGCGATGCAGAAGATCCAGGAAGAGGCCGGCCAGTCGGGCGACTGGCAGAAGATGATGCGGCCGATGGGCACCATCATGGTGGGCTTCTTCGACCGGCTTGAAGAGCTGGAGGAGACGTTCTTCAGCGACATGAAGATGCTCGCCATGGAGCCCGCCCAGGAGGCGGCGTTCGTGCGTGTCGAGCGGGCCAGGCGTCGCGAGACCGTCGGCATGGCCGGCCAGATGGCCACGATCAGCGGGGCCACCATCGATCTGCACGACATCGCCCGCGAGGTCGAGGTTTCGGGCAATGAAGCCGCCCGCGACGCGTTGCTCGCCTATGAGGCCGAGATTGACCAGATCAACACCCGGCTGATCGACCGGGCCTTTGGCTTCATGCGCGACAACCTCGAGCGCATGAAGAACATGGACGACGACGAAGAGAACATGGGCTGGAACGCGGAAGCCATGGAGAAGATGCAAGAGGCAATGTCCGATATGCGCGACCTTGGCTCCCAGGGCAAGAGCGTCAACGCCCGCTATGCCCGACAGATCATGCAACTCCTTCCCACCGAGCGACAGAGCGATTGGGACCGCGAGGTCAAGCGTCGCACGTGGCCGACTGTGTACCGCGACAGCAGCGTCGAGCGCCAGATGGACGCCGCCGAAAAGCTGGACAGCCTCTCAACCGAGCAGCGCGAGAATCTGGCCGCGATCCGGGACTCGTACCAGCGTGAGGCCACGCCCATGAACGAACGCTGGGCCAAGGCCATCGACGAGGTGCAGGCCAGCGAGGATGGCAACTGGTGGGGCTGGGGCGGCGAAGACACGGAGGCCGATGAGATCGAGAAGGAGCGCGAGGAGCTCGACGAGCGTTTCGTCGAGCGCGTGCGGGCCCTGCTCACGGCCGAGCAGCTCGAAGACATGCCCGACGTCGGCGGCTCGGGCTTTGATGCCGACGCCGTGCTCCGGCAGTTTGGTGGGGGCTAAGCCGCCTTGGATCCGGCCACACGCACAGAGGAGCCTGCAGCACCCTCGCTGGAACAGCGCAACGGGCATGCCGACTCGGAGCCCGCAGCAGGCTCTGTTGCACCAGCGCCGATGCTGACCGAGGCGCCCTCGGTCGAGCGTGCTATCGCAAGACTGATGGGCGGCGACGACATCGCACGCCTTCATGCGGCACCGATCGGCGAGCGCGACGGGCGAGTCGTGCTCGCGATGCTTGACCCGCGAGATTGGGCGTCGGCCGACGAGGCCTCGTTGATCGTCGGTCGACCGGTGACGCCGGTGGCGATCGCCGAGCCAGCATTCCGTGCGCTGGTGCAGCGCGAGTACGGCACGACCGCCGCGGCAATGGCCGCGAGCCTCGGCGAAGGTGGCGATGACGAGATCATGGCCAATCTCGAGTCGATCGAGGCCGAAGACCTGCACCGGATGGCCGAGCAACCCTCGCTCATTAACCTTGTGAACCTGCTCATCCTTGAGGCGATCCGCTTGGGCGCGAGCGACGTGCACGTTGAGCCGTTCGAGCGCGATCTCAAGGTCAAGTACCGCATCGACGGCGTGCTCGTCGAGCAGCAGCCGCCACCAAAGCGGCTGCAGCCCGCGATCACAAGCCGCATCAAGATCATGGCGGGTATGAACATCGCCGAGCGGTACGCCCCGCAAGACGGGCACATCACGCTGCGATTCGACGGCCGCAAGATCGACATCCGCGTGTCGACCGCCCCGACGATCTATGGCGAGTCGATCGTGATGCGTGTGCTCGACAAGCAGAGCCTGCAGCTCGACCTCGAAACGCTTGGAATGCGCAAGACCGATCGCGACGAGGTCGATCGGCTCATCGCGATCCCGCACGGCATGGTGCTCGTCACCGGCCCGACCGGCTCGGGCAAGACCACCTCCCTTTACGCAGCCCTAAGCAAGCTGTACGATCCGCGAAAGAAGATCATCACGATCGAGGACCCCGTCGAGTACGAGCTCGAGGGCGTGAACCAGATCCCCGTGAATCCGAAGCGAGGGCTGAGCTTCGCGTCTGGGCTGCGCTCGATCCTGCGCCAAGACCCCGACGTCGTGATGGTGGGTGAGATCCGTGATGGCGAGACCGCCGAGATCGCCGTGCGCGCCGCGATGACGGGTCACCTGATCTTGTCGACGCTGCACACGAACGATGCGGCCAGCGCCATCGGCCGCATGCTGGATATGGGCATCGAGCCGTTCCTGCTGGCCAGCGTGCTCGAGGCAGTCATCGCGCAACGGCTGGGGCGCCGTCTTGCCAGGGCGTACGCGATGCCCCACCGCCCGACCGAGGGCGAGTTGCAGCGGCTAACCGCCGAAGAGCGTGCGATGTTCGCAAACGCGACGGGCGAAGCAATCGACTCGCACGACGCGGGCGACGCCGTGTTCAAGGGCCGCATCGGCTTCTACGAGGTCATGACGGTGACCCGCGCGATGCGGGCGGCCATCGGCGAGCGCATGAATGCGCAGCAGTTGCTCGAAACCGCGGCATCGTCGCACATCACGATGCGGCGCGACGGCCTGCTCAAGGCGGCCCAAGGCCTGACCACGGTCGGCGAGGTGCTTCGCGCGACCCAGGACAGTGGCACGGACATGATGCTTGGCGGCGATGCCGCTGGGGATGATCGCTGATGCCGAGCTTTCGCGTGCAGTGCGCTGGAGGATCGGAGGCGCCGATCATCGACGCGCCCACACGCGCGGCTGCGATTCGTGAAGTCTCGCGCCGTGGTCTGACACCGCTCGTGGTCGAGCCCATGGACGCATTGGCGGCGTCGACGAGTGTGGACTCGGCCAAGGCCGAGGCTGCGACGCCTACGGCCGGCTTCTCCCTTCGCGGCGGCCGCTTCAACGGCACGCAGAGGGCCGCGATGATGCGCGAGCTGGCGACCGGCCTCGAAGCGGGGCTACCGCTCGTACAGGCGCTACGCCTCATCGCCCGCCAGCGCACGAGCCGGGCCCAGCGCGAGGTCATGGAGCGTGTGATCGATACGGTCGAGCATGGCCGCAGCCTGGCCGATGCCATGGAGGACGCGCCGCAACTCTCCAGCGAACTCAGCGTCAGCATGGTGCGAGCGGGTGAGGCGTCGGGCAAGCTGGGCGAGGTGCTGGGCCAATTGGCCGACCTGCTGGAACGCGACGTGCGGTTGCGTCGCGCACTCGTCGGCGCAACGACCTACCCGGCATTGCTCGTGCTCCTGTGCGTCGCCAGTGTCGTGCTCGTCTCCACCGTCATCGCGCCGCGCATCCTGGAGGAAGCTGCGGGCGCGATCGACCAGTTGCCGTGGCCGACGATGGTGGTGCAAGCCTTCGCCACGCTTGTGCTCGACTGGTGGTGGCGGATCCTGGCATTGCTCGGGCTGTCCATCGCCGGCTTCGTCGCCGTTCGCCGCAGCGCCGAGGGCCGGCTGAGCACGGACCGCGCATTGCTCGCGACACCGCTCATCGGCACACTCGCGCGCGACGTCGCCGTGAGCAGATTCACGCGGACGCTGGGCACGCTCACGGGCTCGGGAATCAGCCTCCTGCAAGCGCTGCGCATAACGCGGGCGACGCTGGGCAACAAGGCCCTCGAGAATGTGATCGACGACGTCGTCAGCCAGGTGAGCCAGGGCAAGACGCTCGCGGCCCCTATGGAACAGTGCGGCTACTTCCCGCCCATGCTCGTGCAGATCGTGGCAATGGGCGAACGCAGCGGCAGGCTCGAAGAACTCCTGGGCCATGCGGCCCGCGCGATGGAAGAACGCACCGAGGCCACGCTAAAGCTGGTCACAACGCTGCTGCCGCCGGTGCTGGTCATCGCGATGGCGGGTGTGGTCGGCGTCATCGTGCTGGCGATTCTGCTACCGATGCTCGAACTGCAGGACGTGGCCGGGAGCGCGATGTGATGGAACGGATGGTCTGGGGAGCACACAGCATGAAGAAGAACAAGCGAGTCCGTGGTCGTACTGGCGGTCGTGGCTTCACGATCATCGAGGTGCTCGTGATCATCACGATCATGGGCATCATCGCCGCGGTCGTGGTTCCGCGCCTGTTTAGCCGCATCGGCCAGAGCCGGACAGCGAAGGCCGAGAGCGACGCGGCCAGCATCGCGACCACCGTCAGCACATTCCTCATCGACATGGGCAAGCTACCGGACACGGGCACGCTCGACTTCCTCATGGAAGAGCCCAGCGGGATGAGCGGCACGTGGCGCGGGCCATACCTGAGCAACGCCGAGGCGCTGAACGACCCCTGGGGCAACCCATACATCATCCGCGTGCCGGGCGAAAAGAACGTCGACTTCGACATCGTGAGCTACGGCGCCGACGGGCAGCCGGGCGGCGAGGGCGAAGACACCGACGTCATCAAGCCGTAACCGACGCTCAGGAGCGAGCCGATGCGCCGAGCGTTCACGCTGGTCGAGTTGCTGGTCACGATCGTGATCGTTGGGCTGATCCTCGGCTTGGCGGTGCCGCGTGTCTCAGCGTTGTCCGGGCGCGGCGTTGCGGCGGAGGCTGACGCGATCGCGGGGCTGCTCTCATCTGCGGCCGGTCGCTCGGCCGTGGCGTCGCAGCCCTTGCGTGTTCGTGCGGAGGCCAACTCGGTGGCCGTCGAACGACGCGAGCTGGAACAGAGTGGCAGTCGCGAAGTCTGGGTTTGGCGGCGCGACCCGTTCATGCCGAGCGTCGAGCTCAACCGCGGCTGGATCGTCGGCGCCTTCGCAAACGGCCTGAACACCTCGGGGCCACCCTGGATCATCGAGCTCGGGTCGGAAACGTCGGTCGAGCTCACGATGTCGGGCAGCGACATCCCGGTGTCCATCACGCTCATGCCCGGCGCGTTGCGTGCGGTGGTGGTCGAGGGTGAGCGTGCAATCGAGCCGCCCGGGAGAGTCGACCTCGACGCCAGCGGCATGGGGAACTCACCGTGGTAGGGGGCGGCCGGCGACATGGATTCCTTCTGGTCGACGTGATCGTCGGCACCGTGCTCCTTGGCATTGCGTTGGGCGGCATACTGACGGTATCCGTTCGCGCCCTGTCGCTACAACGCGAGTCGGGTGACCTCCGCCAGGCCGGTATGGTCGCCGACGAGATCATGTCGACCGTGCACGCCTACGGCACCGAAGAATACCGCAACGTCATCCGCTCGCGGGGCCGAGCTACGGCTCCCTTCGATCGCTTCTCGTACGAGATCGATGTCGATGGCGGTAGCGTCGGTGAGCCCGATGAGGTGGAAGTTCTTGTGACGTGGCAATCGGCAACGGGCCAGCGTCGTTCGTTTGTCCTCGAGGCGCTCATTGCGCCGAGGCTCGGAGATGAGCCCGATCCGAATCGCCAGCCGCCGGAGCCGATCGACCGATGACCGCCCGACCGCGCCAACACGGGTTCACGCTCATCGAGACGCTCGCGGCCGCCGGCGTGCTCGTGCTGATCTCGGCGCTCGTTGCGGCGAGCGTGTCGCGTTTGGCCTCGGCCCGCGAAGCCTCGCGAGCCCAGGCCCGGGCGTGGGGGGGGGGCGACCGTTGCCGCCCGAACCGGGTGGAGAGCGATCCGACTGACTCGGCCGGCGATCCGCGGTTGGGGTGAAGCCCGCCCCTTCGGGTGTCCGATAGCACGATGAGCACGTCCGCCCGCCCTCCGGCGGTGGCGTTGTGCGCGTGCGGAGGATGTCTGTGCCCGACGACGAGGCCAATCCGGACACCAACGAAGGCGCCAAGCCGGCCGATCAGAAGGCCGGGCAGAACGCGTCGGGCGACGCCGCCGAGCCGACCGGCCCGCTGGGTTGGTCGGCGGTCTGGC
>ERZ1740058.1188-NODE-1188-length-13478-cov-5.843329_pt1 | contig 13478 bp, 11 predicted proteins | sample MGYA00581745_ERZ1740058 | MGnify/ENA primary metagenome ERZ1740058 (study PRJEB43018, sample SAMN04849742) | marine metagenome | isolation source: floating plastic debris | place: Pacific Ocean | collected 2008-08-30 | study: EMG produced TPA metagenomics... | reverse complement strand
GATCGTAAATATGAAAAAAACTATGCACCAGCACTTGCATGAACCATAGAAATCGTGGTCTTAGAGTGTTGTGATCGCTGTGAGATAGTGTTACCTTCTAGTAACGACCTTTTTTCTTTTCTTCTTTGTCTCTGCCCCCTGCTTTCTACTCTTAGCTCCATGTTACCTGAAAGCCCCCTCTGGCATTCAGCGTACGGCATTTTTTCATTTCCCAGCAGAATAGCAGCGGTATACTGCAAATAATTAGGTCTTTCGCAGGAGAATTCTCATCTAAGGCTTTGAATAGAGTATCTCAGGGTGACAGGATACCGCCAATTTGACGTTGCTGAAAATGCTAAATAACTATTCCCGAATAGCCGGGAGACATTTATGGAAGAACAAACTGTTCCTATTCATCAATACGGGTGGATTAGCCATTGGCATGGCAGCCTGCTTGGTCATCTTCCGATTTGTGAGCTTTGAATTAAGTTATGACAAGTTTCATCAGAACAAGGATGACATTTATCGAGTGGTTTTCACTAACTATACTCAAGGAGAGTTTGTGGGAAATTCGGCTTCTACAGTTTCTGGACTCGGTCCGGCTATTCAGGAAACATTCTCCGAAAACCTAGATATTGTTAGGCTCATCCCTCTGAATGAAACGATTGTTACCTATCACTCAAATGAGAACGAGGCCATTAGGTTTGTTGAAGAAAAGTTAACCTATGCTGATCCATCTTTCTTCAACATATTTTCCTTTCCGCTTATCGAAGGTGATGCCAATAAGGTACTATCAGCTCCCCAGACAGTGATTATTTCTACCTCAATTGCCAAAAAGTATTTTGATAACCAAGAGGCCGTCGGAAAACTATTGAATATTGGGGAGGCTGAGCCATTCCGGGTAGATGGTGTTTTTGAGGATATGCCCGAAAACTCCCATCTGCAATTTGATTTTATTCTCTCTTATCAGACGCTGGACGAGCAGAAAGATCAAGACTGGAGCTGGTCTGACACTTTTACCTATATTTTGCTTCCACCCTCTACCAGTTCCCGAAACCTAGAAGACGGACTCTCGACCGTCGTACGGAACTATCATTCCGAAGGAAGTTTGGATAGTTATCATCTACAGCCTCTGTCTGATATTTATTTGAATGACACTTTTCGGTCTTCTGCGGTACGAAGTGGTAGTGCCAAAACTGTTTATTTCTTGGTAGCTATTGGCATAGTGATAATGCTCATCGCTTTGATTAATTTTATCAATCTGTCTACGATAAAGAATCTAGACCGAATCAAAGAAATTGGCATTAGAAAAGTACTCGGCGCTAGTGCTAAACAACTGAGCCGACAGTTTTTGGTAGAAGCCAGTCTGCTAAATAGTTTTGCCTTACTACTTGCAGTGAGTCTTACATTAATAGCAACTTACTATTTGAAACGTTGGGACTGGCTTCATTTCCTATCCAGGCAACAGTACTGGTTATGGCTTTTTGGAGTAGGCTTACTACTGATGAATACTTTTATATCGGGGCTTGGCCCAATGATTTCTTCCGCCTTTTTTTCAACTGCCATACGTGCCCTGAAAACGAATACCCAGCCTCATCTTAAGGGGCTTACTTTCACCAAGTCTCTTATCGTATTTCAGTTTATTGCGTGTATAGGTTTGTTAACAGGTATGGTCATTATAGATCAGCAGATTTCGTTCATGAAAAAGCAAGAACTGGCCATCGACATTTCACAAACGCTCGTGATCAGAGCACCACTTTTAACCGATAATAATACTGCAGCCCAGTTTCAAACTTTTAAAAATGAACTAGAAAGCTACTCGGCTATAAGCCATATCACTCATTCTACCTCTGTACCTGGTGAACCCATTGACTGGAATAGGTCGGACATCAAACTAAATAGTCTAGATAGTGAGCCACTTTATCCATCCAATATTATTGCCGTTGGATATGATTTTGTAACCACCTACGGACTTAACATCTTAGCAGGAAGAGATTTTCAAGAGGAAATGGCAAGTGACGCGTCAGCCATGATTATCAATGAAGCAGCGGCCAGGCAATTTAGGTTTTCTTCTTTGGAAGAAGGGTTAGGACGGCTCGTCTTTATGGGTAACCGGGAGTTTGAAGTTATCGGAGTAGTAAACGATTATCACCATCTCTCATTGAAAGAGGCTATTGATCCAATACTATATTTCATTGGTTCTACTCGCCGACCCGTTTACTCCATCAAACTAAGCACCGAAGATTTACCTACTATGCTTACCACTATCAGAAAAAGGTGGGAGCAGTTGTATCCAGGGAATGTATTCTCGTACTTCTTCCTAGACGAGTTTTTTGATCAGCAATACCAAAGCGAGCAGCAATTTGGGGTTTTATCTTCGTTGTTTTCTGGTCTAACGCTCTTGCTAGCTTGTATGGGTTTGTTTGGATTAGCTTCCTACACAACAATACAGCACACCAAAGAAATCGGCATCAGAAAAGTATTAGGAGCATCTGTCACTAACTTGTTGTATCTCCTGTCTAGAGGTCACGTAAAGTTAATTCTAATTTCATTTCTTATTGCTGCCCCAATTGCTAATTTCTTTTTCACCGAATGGCTCAATGAATTTGCCTATCACATCAAATTGAACTGGTGGATGTTTATTGTACCTGGCACCTTGGTACTACTGATTTCATTACTATCCGTCGTTGGGCAAACGGTAAGAGCCGCTAGCACTAATCCAGTAGATAGTTTACGGCACGAATGAAATTAAAAGCAGCACCCAAGTAGCATTAAGCTCCCTGGTTCCACCGAAATATGCTTTAAAGTGGATCGGTAGCTCTGTTTAATTCCTCCCGGCTTGCTATTTTCAGTTTCAGATAAGCTGTGTCGGCAGTGGTATTGGAGAATTTAGCCGATGACCCTGCTAGAAAGGTCATGCTCCTTTTATCTCCGATAAGCAAATAACCCAAATCAATTTCTTCATCATGCGCTAGTTCTTCCGTTAACTGAAGGGGCACCTCGCCTCGGTTCTGCGCCTTCACCGAATACACCTGACGATTATTTCCACCTAACACTAACTCTTGCTGGGGAGGAATTACAACATTGGAAACACTAGTACAACCGCATAGCAGACCAATGATAAATGCTAAGCAAACCTGATTAGTAGAACCTATCTTATAAATAGCTTGTGTCATCAGTCTGACTTGGAATTAGAAGTTCGAGGCAGAATCGACTGGAGCAATAGCCCGGAGAGAACCATTAGGGCACAGCCAATAAAGTTGTACCACAGATACCCAATCTGTTCGTTGTAGAAGACAAACAAAGTTAACACTACCCCCTCGGCAATTAATGCGCCCAGGAAGGTGGCATTGGCCCCAATCCGCCGAATGTAAAAGGCGGTAAGAAAGATGCCTAAAATGGTACCATAGAAGAGTGAACCTACAAGGTTGACGAATTCAATCAGGTTATCGGCCAAAGAAGCCAGAGAAGCGAAAATAATAGCGATAACGCCCCAACCTAACGTAAACCAGCGCGACATGTGTAAATAGTGCCGATCCGAGGCCTCCGGGCGAATAGTACGCCGGTAGAAGTCGATCATAGTAGTAGTGCCTAGCGCGTTTAGCTCCGAAGCGGTGGATGACATGGCCGCCGAAAAGATAACAGCTAACAACAAACCGACTACCCCTTGAGGAAAATAGCGCATAACGAAGGTGAGAAAAACGTAGTCGGTATCTTCGGTTTCATTTTCCGGATCGGCTTGGGCTACTACCTCTTTTGCCTGGGCTTTTAGCGATAGGGTTTCTGCTTCCAGTTCGTTAATCCGTTGTCGGGTAGCAGCGGCAGCTTCCGACTCGCCGGTCTCCAGTTGGTTCAGCAGAGTTTGTATTGTTTCCCGCTTTTCTTCAAAAACCTGCTGGTACTGCTGATCAATTTCTTCCCATTGCCCGGCGAAAGCCGACTGGGCCACGCTTTCTCGCCCTTTTTCAATAAAGAACAACGGAGGCTGGTAGAATTGGTAAAACACAAAAACCAGTATTCCCACCATCAGAATCAGAAACTGCATCGGTACTTTCAGTAAGCCATTCATTAGCAAACCCAAGCGGCTTTGGGTAATAGACTGCCCCGTCAGATACCGCTGCACCTGCGACTGATCGGTACCGAAATACGCTAGCTGTAAGAAAAACCCACCAGTCAGTCCCGACCAAATATTGTAGCGATCGCTGGGATCAAACTCAAAGGTAATGACTTCCAATTTTCCCATAGTACCCGCTACATCGATTGCATCACCAAAGGAGACACCCTCAGGTAGCAGATTGAGTATCACAAAAACTGCCACTACCATTCCCCCTAGCATCACCGCCATCTGCTGCTTCTGGGTTTGGCTAACGGCCTTAGTTCCTCCACTCACGGTATAAATTGTCACTAACACCCCAATAATCAGGGTAGTTACCGATAGGCTCCAGCCTAGGATGGTCGATAGAATAATTGATGGCGCAAAGATGGTAATGCCAGCAGCCAAACCTCGCTGCACCAAAAACAGAAAGGCGGCCAGGATACGGGTCTTAAGATCAAAGCGGTTCTCCAGAAATTCGTAGGCTGTATAAACTTTAAGCCGGTAGTAGATGGGAATAAAGGTAATAGACAGCACAATCATGGCCAATGGCAACCCCAGGTAGAACTGGACAAAGCCCATCCCCGATTCAAATGCCTGCCCCGGCGTAGAAAGAAAAGTAATCGCACTGGCTTGGGTAGCCATCACGGATAACCCCACCGTCCACCACCGAAAGCTATAGCCGCCCTTCAGATAGCCTTCCATATCCTGCTGGCCGCGGGTACGGTATATGCCGAAGCCCACAATGAACAGCAATGTGCCCCCTAGAACAACCCAATCGAGTAAGCTCATGCGTAAGCGATTGTAAGCCAGTAAAATAAAATTATCAACGTAAGAAGGACACCGATTACCAGCGCGTACCAGCCGCTCCAGGATGAAAAGAGGGGAGGTCGGTTGTCTGTTTCCATAGCGTATTAGGTTTTCGGGTTCAATCTACACAAAGCTGGTAGAAAGCCGAACAATCCCGACAAAAATCCCGATTTTAACGGGGTTTTAAATAGTTTGCCAAAATTTTTTCGTTATTACCCAAAACGCTTCTTAGCGCACACTGGTATATTTACCGGAGAAAAAACCTTCTGGACCAGTTTTCTGCAATGTTGATTAAAAATTCGTTCGTAGTTAGAGCAACCTTCACCTTGCTCTTCATTATTCTGGTCTTCTACAGCCTGATAGCCGCTGAGGACTTTCTGGTCCCTCTACTAATGGGTATTCTGCTGGCCTTTCTGCTGTATCCACTGGCCAGCTTCTTAGAAAAGAACGGAATACCCCGCATACTAGCTAATATCCTGACGATCATTTTTGGCATTGTAGTAGTAAGCGCCACCGTTTACATCATTTACTCTCAACTCAGTGTTTTTGTGGGTGATCTACCCGAACTACGGCAGAAGGCACTACGGAATTTACGTAACCTGGAAGCATACATTGAACTAGAATACGGAGTGGCAGTAGAGAGCCAGGACCGCTGGCTTAGAAACGGAATTTCCACCCTCTTTACTTCGGGAGGCGAGTTTTTTAAAGACCTATTTACCACCACAGCCAGTACAGTGGCCAAAGTAGGTATCATGCCGGTGTACGTATTTTTTCTGCTCTACTACCGCAACAAATTCCGAGAATTTCTATTGAGAGTTACTCCCGACAGTCGCCATCGAAAGACGATTAAAGTGCTCAAGGAGATTTCGCACGTAACCAAGCACTACATGGGTGGCATTGCTCTGGTGGTACTGATTCTATGCTTTCTTAACTCTATCGGTTTGCTAATTGTCGGCGTACAGTACGCCGTGCTACTAGGAATTATTTCGGCTATCATGAATTTTATTCCCTACTTCGGTACGCTCATTGGCGGGGCTTTTCCCTTACTGGTGGCTTTAATTACCGAAGAATCACCCAGTTACGCATTAGGAGTAATTATCCTGTTCATTATCATTCAGTTTACCGAGAACAATATCCTGACTCCCAATATTGTGGGCTCTAACGTACGCATTAATCCATTTTTTACCATTCTCACGATCATTCTGGGCGGACTAGTTTGGGGCTTAGCTGGGATGTTTATCTTTCTTCCGTTCTTAGCAATGTTCAAAATCGTCTGCGAAAATATCGAGTCGCTCAAACCAGTAGGATTTCTACTGGGAACCGAAGGAACCGAGCGCCATGCTCTCACCTGGGATAAGATTAAAGGCTTCTTTACCAAGAAAGAGTTAAACACCAAGCCCCGCAAAGTATCCTAAACTAATCAGCGAATTCAATAGATATGTCTAACAAAGAAGGAATTATCAACACCTAAGTATATTATCATACCAGCATTCACCATTAACTTTCAATTAAGACTTAAAACTAGGTAGGCAGTATGTGCGTTTAGCCTTAAAGACCTCACCTTATATTCTTCATTCAATGCGCCACCTCCTGTTAGTTTTTCTTGTTTTTTCCTTCACTGCCTGCCATCGTTTTGACTCTTCTAAGATTATTGAACCCACTGATTATCAGATACAGTCGGTCAGTTTTAACCTAGACCCTGACGTGATTCCGACTAATATGGCAGCTCAGGCAATGGAGGATGACAATAATTTTACCCTGGTAGGAGCTAGTCTGCGGCAGGGGAATAAAGAGCTGGTAGGCCTATGGTTATTCAATAATTTAGACTCCTCCGATATCCAGAGCGTGAATCAAACCGCTCAGGATTTCTCTATCTTTCCTGAATTAAAAAATACCCAACTGCGGGATGAAGCTACCAACCTAATAGCTTTTCTCGAACGCTAGTAGCTCAGCTTTTGATAATGTTAGAAGCTAACTCACACCTCTTTCTTACCCTTCAGCAGTGGATATCTACGATTTTTTTCGTATAACTCTTGCATCTACGAAATCTATCGTATATACTTGCTGTACGATAACTCTCGTAGACAATGAATACATTACCCAAACCTACTGAAGCCGAACTGGAAATACTACAGGTTGTATGGGAACACGGCCCCTCTACTGTTCGCTACGTTCACGAACAACTGGTACAGCACCGTGACATCGGCTATACCACCACCCTGAAGAACATGCAAAACATGGTGCAGAAGGGACTACTTACCCGTGATGAATCAGCTAAAAGCCATATCTACTCCACTACTATTCCTCAGGAAAAAACTCAAAAATTATTAATAGATCGCTTGCTGGAAACTGCTTTTGGCGGCTCAGCTGGCCGCATGGTAATGCAAGCTTTGGGTCACCGTAAAACTTCTAAAGAGGAATTAGAGCAAATTAAAGCATTAATCAAGAAACTGGAAGGAGGAAAGTCATGAATCTGATACCCGAACTATGGATACGAACCTTGGGCTGGACGTTAGTACACAGCTTATGGGTGATTGCCGGAGTTGCTCTGTCTCTTCGCTTAGTACTGTGGCTCATTCCTCAATCAAAGGCTAAGGCACGATACCTGCTTTCGGTTGGTGCACTATTGTTAGCGGTTGGGCTGGTAGGTTTTACCGGCTACCGGGTATTCGAGCCGCTCACAGATAATAGCAATGAATCAATCAATACGGTATTGGTCGGAATTCCAACTGCCGTACATGATGTGTCTGATTCTGACAATCAACTACTTCCATTGATCCAGCAAAAAGCTGAACAGTTACAGGTTTGGCTTACCCCTCATCTTTCAGGACTGTTGGTAATCTGGTTGAGTGGAGTGCTGTTTTTTCTGCTGCGCACTACCGGAAATGTAGCCTATATTTACCGATTATCTCGTCGAGATACCCAGCCTATTTCAGCGGAGTGGTCGGAAACTGCCGCCAAAATTTCTCGAGCGCTGGGCATCCACCGCAGAGTTTCTATCCGGATTTCAACCCGCATTCGTTCTCCGTTTGTAACCGGATTAGTTAAACCAGTCATATTGTTTCCGCTTAGTTCATTCAGTCACCTAAGCTACGACCAACTGGAAGCAGTGCTGGCCCACGAGTTGGCTCATATCCGTCGGTGGGATGATGCCGTGAACTGTATTCATACCGTTTTTGAATTTATTCTGTTTTATCATCCGGCGCTGTGGTGGATCTCCCAGGTTATTCGCGATGAACGGGAGAAGTGCTGCGACGACTTGGCCGTAGCTACCTGCGGTAATGCATTAGTTTACGCTCAGGCCCTCACCCAACTGGAAAGTCTGCCGAATACTACATCACCCTTAGCGCTGGCACTATCCGGTACGGGGACCGGCCTGCTAGCTCGAATTGAACGCTTGCTACAGCCCAATACCGTTAACAATAAACCTTCGGCTATTCCGGTAACCGTAACGATGTTGCTGGCAGCGGCCTTAGTGATTAACCTTCAAGTCAAATTTCCGAATAATCAGCCACAAAGCATAAGTAACCCAGTATATACGGGAGCCATTTTAGGAAATCAATCACCTTCAGCGGCAGCCCATCCCTCTGCTGATACGGATTCTCCATGGCAACCTCGCTTACCCAATTGGCTTCGAGAAGAAAAAGCCACGTCATTCGCCTATGATGAGAGAGACACTGTTCCACCAGCAACGAATGCGAATAAAGTTCAAGAGTTTTATTTTCGCTCCGGTACCCCTCAGTTCCAATTTTACTATGCCGATTCATTAGTACGCCAGTCATGGCAGTTAGATTCTATACTAAGTCCCCACGCTTTGTCCAATGGGGTGTACACTTTCACCTACGATTCTCTGAATAAAGTATCTTATGAATTGGATTCTTTGTTGAGTACTCTGAAGCTTAATTCCTCGGCGCAGTTTATCCCTTTAGACTCCTTGAATAGAGTGTCTGGGAAATTAGACTCATTACTAGCCGCCCGTACGATTTCGGGGTCTAATTTTCGGATTCTTTCGCTGGATTCACTGCCGAGAGCAATCACTATTCACGGTGACACCAACCTTAGAGCCCACGTATTCGGCTTTCCAGATATTGATGTGGACGTACTAGAAGATATTGATCTGGATATAAACATTGACGACCTTACCGATATAGAAATACTGATTGATTCGGTACATAGTTGGAGTAATCGTTTTCAATATCATTTTTCCGATACTCTTTTACCACCTAGTTTAGGCTCTATTCCACATATGCCGATGCCGCCAGTCATGATCTTTAACGATTCAATACAGGAGGAAACTATACGCGTATATGAAGAAGCAATGCGTAACTACGAGCGCGCTCTTTCTCAACTAGACTCGGCCGACTGGGAACGGCAACTGGAACAACAAATGGCTCAACTTGATCAACAACAGCGCCGCTTTGAAGAACAAATGCGCGTTCGCGAAGAACAGTATGAACGGCAGCGCGAGCAGTGGCAGGAACGGATGAAGGTTTGGGAAGAGCAGCAGGAAAAACAACAGCAGCGCTACGAAGAAAGATTGCAGCAGTGGGAGCAACAACAGCTAGAGCAGCAAGAACGGCAGCGCGAGCAACTGGAGCGGCAACAGCAGCGGCTTCAGGAGCAACAAGAAAGACAGCAACAGCTCCAACGTCAGCAAATGGAACAACAACAGCAACGGCTTCAGGAGCAACAGGAAAGGCAGCAACGGCTCCAGCGCGAGCAACTATAACGGCTTCAGGAGCAACAAGAGAGACAACAGCGTCAACAGGAAGAACAGTTACGCCACTTGAACAAAATATAGCAAAGCAACGATGCGAAGACTCCCGCTTAATGTAGTGGTGAACTATACCAATCTGCGGGACTTCAGTTGGGTACTCTATTATCCAGATTGAAGTCCCGTTTTTCCTTTCCGTTCATCATACAATTTCTACTATCTTTCAAAAATCAACTCAATTTTCTCCTAACTACTTTTCATTTCTACTAAATTTACTGTATTATTTACAATAAGTTTGTTCAACCACAGTTGGTGAAATATAAATTTGTTTTCCTTCTAAAACCTACCAGCTTTTAATCGGAAACAAGTCAGATTATGAAAGATCAGAACCACAACTTTGAGCAGCTGTCGCTGGAAAGAAAGTGTCGCTATATCCTGGGTCGTTGTACTTTTGTTGCTTCTCGCTTTGAAAAGCAAGGACGTCGTTCCTTCCGAATTAACCTTTACCACCGCGGAAGCTTCTACTACGAAATATGGTATAATAGCGAGTACCACTACATTGGGGAAGTTCGCATTACTCAAGACCACTCTATCGTAAATGCCTATGCATCATCAGTAGAGATTCAGTCGTTAGATTACTAACCATTTACTAAACAGTTTAGTAAACCAGTCTCTACTAAAGTACATCCTCCAATATTGCACTAAATTCAGCCAGCATCATGGCTGTAGCTCCCCAAATTATTTGATCCTGGATCACGTAAGTAGGCGCTTCCAGCGTAAATTCCCCAACTTTAATTTCCTGCTTAGCCTGTTTGTCAGTATTTAAAAAATCATGAGCAGCAACATCTAGTGTATCGGCTACTTCAACCGGATCGCACTGATATTGGGGTTTTTCATTGGTGAACGCTACCACCGGACTTACCACAAATCTGCTAACCGGAATGTATAAATTAGACAATTGGCCTAACACCTGAGAATGGCCTACTTCCACTCCTATCTCCTCCTGAGTTTCCCGTAGTGCGGTGTCTACAATGCTCTGATCCTGTGGTTCTATCTTTCCTCCGGGAAAGGCAATCTGACCGCTATGGGCACCGTTGTAGGTCGGCCGTTTAATCAAGGGGAAGTACAGATGACTCTGTTCTCCCGGATACAACAGGAGCAGTACTCCAGCCTGCCGGGCCGTTGATGGCACCTTTAACCGAGCCCGACGGTGGGTTTCGGTAGCCATTTGTCGTTGAGCGTTCCAACCAGGTAACGGATACTGTAAACGTTTTTCAAGGGCAGTAATTAGTTCTTCGGTAAAATACATACGTTTCCTCAGTCAACCTATCCGTTCAGATACCATTCTAAGTGCATAAAGTCTTAGTAACGCTAAGTATCATCTAGGCTAGTAAACCGTCAGATACTTTTAGCCATATTACGTACACACATCTACAGCATATTGTTCCAACATAATCTGCTCAACAGCGGGATTCTCTAAATGATTTTTTGGGAGAAAATCACAGGTATTCTGGTCTTCTTATCAGAAGAGAAAGATCATTGTCCTACCTCTAAGATTATTTAGAGATAATTTTGATTGAGAGGGAGTAGATTTAGAAGTCCTACAGATGATTTTGGGTTATAAAATCTTTAAAGTGAACTGAAGACCTTCCCTCGAGAACCACTGGCATCTTGTCTAAAAAGAAAACTGCCTTCCGTAAGACCGATAAGTTTGCATTGGTTTTATCACTCAATGTTCTCGAGATCATAGACTTTTTTCCATGAGAATTTCTTTCAGGGCTAATCAATAACTTGGCACTTCCATTTTGGTTTACCACCAGCACTTTGTATCCTTTCTTTCTAGCTTGATCCAATAAATAAGTTACTAGTGGAACATTCCCTAAATAACGCCCTAGAGAAGTCGATGAAACTCTGACATTACTTTTCTTGCCCATCCTACCACTATCTTGTATTTTGCTATACTTGCTGTTTTTAGTACTGATATTTTTTCCTGCTATTTTTGTCTTTTTAACTCCTCTAGTATTATCTGAGTCAGGCCCAAATTTAGGGAAAGGTATAGGTATGGGACCAGAAGGTGAGGGTGTTAAACATACGTCTGGAAAAACTGATATTATTTTACCCCCTCCCTTTTTGCTTCCAATTTCTCTTGCATTGGCGAAAACGGAATTTGCCATTTGATATAATTAGGATTGGATTGAAGTTACATCCAATATAACCAATTGTTCAGAGTTGACCAAGAGAATAGATGACTACACAGTTACCAGTCAGTTCGGTATTTCTTTCGTATTCGAACTGAAATAAAATCAACCAGCTGCCTCCAACGTCTCTACAATAATATTATGGTTGGTGTAAATACAAATGTCAGCAGCAATATTCAGACTTTCTTTCACTATTTCTTCAGCCGAAAGATCACTACTGTGCTTCTTTAAAGCTAATGCTGCTGCCTGAGCGTACATACTCCCTGAGCCAATGGTGGCAATATCATTATCCGGCTCCAGCACGTCGCCCGTTCCGGAAATAACCAGTAGTTCGGAAGCATCAGCTACAATCATCATCGCTTCCAGCCGACGAAGGTAGCGATCGGTTCGCCAATCTTTAGCCAGCTCAATAGCCGCTCGCTTCATGTTTCCTCCGTAGGAATTGAGCTTTTCGTCGAAGCGCTCAATGAGGGTGAAGGCATCAGCAGTAGAACCAGCAAAGCCAGTGAGTATTTTGCCGTTTTGCAGCTTACGAATTTTGCGTACGTTACTTTTGGCTACTGTGTTTCCCATAGTGGCCTGACCGTCGGCACCAATTGAGATTTGGTTTCCGTGTTTGATTGCAACTACGGTAGTGGATTTTATCTTTTGCATAATTAGTCAACTTACGAATGAAAAAAGGCCAAACAGATAGCCTAGCCTTTTGGACGAATTACACTACGAAATGTTTTAGATCATTACCCAATTTCAGCATAAGTAGCATTTTTTATCCTGCTACCACGTTAGCTCTTCCTGTTTACCACCCGAATAGAGGAGCTGCACTTTGGTTTCTCTTCCAGTGAGGAGTAATTTTCTGCTCGACTGAGCGAGGTACGAACTGCCGTGATAAAATTCTTGCCTTCGCTGAGTACTATCCGCAAAAGTGATTTCGGCACTCAAAACATCTTTCGGTATTATAACAAAGTTCCCTTCGCTTGATGAATGAGTAGTCGTGTATGCCTGAAGTAAGCCTGAGTTGTTAGTGAACAGATGTACCCAGTAGTTCCCATGGTGTAGTATGGCGGTCCCCCTCGAGTTACCCTGCACTACTAAACCCGCCGTTACGGGTGAAATTGCGGTAAATTCGCCTTTCCCATTACCCTTCAGAATGGTTCCCAATGAAGCGTCGTACCGCCCGGTAATCGTTTCAGTTCCGAAGTCGTTGCCGGTTAACAATACATCTAGGAGACCGTCCTGATCAAAATCTTGCACTAAGATACCGTAGACTGGTGCCCGTTGAGCCGGAAGGGAAAGGTCGAGTAGCTGAAACCGACCATTCCCTTGATTCTCCAAATAACCGGAAGCGAAGCGAAACGCCTTGGCCACATAGGCCCGACTTTTATCAGCCGAGGTTAAAATATCTGTAACAGTCGCTTGAGCGTAGCTGGCGTAGTCGGTAAACTTCTTCTTCAGATTAGGAACCTGACGGATAAGATCATCACGGGTAGCTACTGGAACTTCTTGCTGGTTGATATAGGCGGTGATGACGGGATCAATAAACCCATTCTGATCTAAGTCAGCAGCATAAATCGTCTTAGGTTTATCCGGAGATACTTGGTACGCTGTATTTAAACACAGATTACCAAGTATATAATCTATATCCCCATCTTGATCAAAATCCACGCCGTTGATACTGTTCCACCAC
>ERZ1740058.1187-NODE-1187-length-13510-cov-9.212783_pt1 | contig 13510 bp, 13 predicted proteins | sample MGYA00581745_ERZ1740058 | MGnify/ENA primary metagenome ERZ1740058 (study PRJEB43018, sample SAMN04849742) | marine metagenome | isolation source: floating plastic debris | place: Pacific Ocean | collected 2008-08-30 | study: EMG produced TPA metagenomics... | reverse complement strand
GGACGGGGCGGACCTCCACGTGGCCAGCGCCTGGCTTTGCGCACGGGGCGCCTTGAGCGATCTTGATGGCGGCGTCGAGGTTGGCGGCTTCCACGATCACGAACCCGCCGAGCTCTTCCTTTGTCTCTGGGAACGGGCCGTCCTGCACAACGCCGGCACGCACGAGCGTTGCGGTTGCGGGCGGCTCTAGGGCGTTGCCTGTGAGCAGCGCGCCGGAGTCGCGTATCATGTCCATGTACGTGGTCCACGCCGCCCAGTAGTCGGGCGCGTCGTGGGTGCCGCGTTTGGCGACTTCGTGGGGGGCTTCATGATAGAGGATGGCGTATTGCATCGTCAGTCTCCGTGATCGGCGGCGCCTGTCGGCCGCTGATCATAAGACGGACGGGTTGGCGCCGCTTCGACAGCGACGCCAAAATTTTCGTGCGGTCGGCGCGTTAGCGCGGTGCGGAGAGCGCTGCGGCGGGCCGTTCCAGCTCGCGGGCGGCCTTCATGACCTGCTTTTGCACCTTCTCGAACGCCCGCACCTCGATCTGGCGCACACGTTCGCGGCTGACGCCGAACTCGCCGGAGAGGGCTTCCAGCGTCATCGGCTCTTCGACCAAGCGGCGCTGCTCAAAGATCCGTTTTTCGCGGTCGTTGAGCACCGAAAGCGCTTCCTTCAAAAGCGCGCGGCGATTGTCGAGCTCTTCGTTCTCGGCAAGGATCGCCTCTTGGCTTTCGCTCTCGTCGACCAGCCAATCCTGCCACTCGCCGCTATCAGCCTCTTGGCGGATGGGGGAGTTCAGCGAGGAATCGCCCGACAAGCGGCGGTTCATCGAGATGACGTCGCTTTCCGGCACGTTCAGCTTTTCGGCGATGGCGGTCACCTGATCTGGCCGCAGATCGCCGTCGTCCAGCGCCTGGATCGACGATTTTGCCTTACGCAGGTTGAAGAACAGCCGCTTCTGGTTCGCCGTCGTGCCGAGTTTAACGAGGCTCCACGAGCGCAAGATGTACTCTTGGATGGCGGCCTTGATCCACCACATGGCGTAGGTCGCGAGGCGGAAGCCCTTTTCGGGGTCAAAGCGTTTGACGGCCTGCATGAGGCCCACGTTGCCTTCCGAGATCACCTCGGAGATGGGCAGGCCGTAGCCGCGGTAGCCCATGGCGATCTTGGCCACCAAGCGCAGGTGGCTTGTCACCAGCTGGTGGGCGGCATCCGAGTTGTCATGCTCCAGATAGTTTTTGGCGAGCATGTACTCTTGCTGGGGTTCCAGCATGGGGAATTTACGGATTTCGTCGAGATAGCGCGACAGACCTGCCTCGCCCGACGCGATCACGGGTAGGTTTTGGGCCATAATGTCCCTCCCTTTCCTGGCGCATGCCCCGCGTGGCGGCGACACACGATTGATGCGGCCCGAAGCGCCGCAGGATTCTTATAGATGTGACGAGCCGCTCTCATCACAACGACTTATTGTACTACAGTGTGCCGAACGATTTCATTAAATCGGAGATACATTCCGGAAGTGGGGCGTCGAACGCCATCGCCTCGCCGGTCAACGGGTGTGCGAACGCCAGGTGGCCGGCATGCAGCGCTTGGCGGCCGATGGCATCGTAGGCAGCCCGGGCCCGGTCGCTAAGGCGGTTCGCTTTAGTGGCAAACCCTGTGCCGTAGAGGCTGTCGTGGAGCAACGGGTGGCCGAGCGCTGCCATGTGGACCCGGATTTGGTGGGTGCGGCCGGTCTCAAGCGTACACGACACGTGGGCGACAGAATCCATGTCGGCAACCAGCGCGTAGTGGGTGATGGCGGGTTTGCCGTCGTGGCGCACGGCGAAGCGCATGCGGTCGGCGTGGTGTCGGCCGATGGGCTGATCGATGGTGCCGGACGGCGGGTTGGGTGCGCCCCACACCAACGCGTCGTAGCGGCGGCGAAGAGGGCCGGTGCGGCCATGGTCTGCGAACTGTGCGGCGAGGCTCTGGTGCGCGACATCGGACTTGGCGACCACCATCACACCCGATGTGTCCTTGTCGAGGCGGTGGACGATGCCGGGCCGCGCGACGCCGCCAATGCCCGACAGGCTTTCGCCGCAATGGTAAAGCAAGGCGTTGACGAGGGTTCCGCTGGCGTGGCCTGCCGCAGGATGGACGACAAGGCCGGCTGGTTTGTCGATGACGATGACGGCGTCGTCCTCGAACAGCACGGTAAGCGGGATGGGTTCGGGGGCGGGCGCTGCCGGTTCCGGTGGCGGCGGATCGAGTGTGAGCCGGTCGCCTTCGACGACTTTTGTTTTTGGGTCGTCGAGCCGGTTGCCATTGATGGTGGCCACGCCGGCGCGGATCAGGGCTTGCACCCTGGTGCGGGACAGGTCAGGCAGTGCGCTTGCCAAAACAGCGTCGGCGCGGCCGCGCGTTTCAGCGATAACGGTGAGCATCTGAAGGTCCGGCGGAGGGCAAAGAGCGTCGTGAGCGACAAGGATACGACGGAAGAGCTTGACCCGGCCATGGAGAATGTCCGGCGCAAGCTCGTGAAACTGATGTTTGTGTCGTCGGGCGTCTTGGCGCTCGGCCTCGCTGCCGTGACGGCGGCGGTGATCTACCGGATATCCAAGTTGGACGATTTGCCGTCCGATCCTGTGAATGTGGCGTTGCCGGCGTCTCTTGATGAGGTCCGGGGTGTTGACCTTGGTGAGGGCACGATTGCCCTCACCGTTGGTGGAGATGCGCCGAGGATCGAAGTGCGCCGTCTGTCAGACGGCGCTGTTGTTGCAACGTTCGCGCTGTCGGGCGAGGCGGCCGATTAGACCGACGCGCCGCCGCGCTGATCGACCACCACGCGGGCGCCGATTTTGACACGCTCGTACAGGTCAATTGCGTCTCTGTTGAGCATGCGAATACAGCCCGACGACATGGCTTTGCCGATGGAGAATGGCTCGTTCGTGCCGTGCAGGCGATACAGAGTGTCACGGCCGCCTTTGTAGAGGTACAGAGCGCGGGCGCCGAGGGGATTTTCCGGGCCGCCGGGCATGCCGTTGCGCCATTTTTCCAGCTCAGGCTGGCGGCGGATCATTGAGGACGGCGGGGTCCAACGCGGCCACTTTGCCTTGCGGCGGATCGTTGCGCTACCGCCCCAGGCGAAGCCGGCACGACCGACGCCGATACCGTAGCGGATCGCCTGGTCATCGTCTTCGATGAAGTACATATACCGGTTTTCGGTATCGACGATGATCGTGTTCTTTTTGTACTTTTGATTGTGGCGAACGTACTGCCGGTGAAACTGCGTCGGTATCTTACGCATGTCCACGGCAGGCACAGGGAATGCTTCGTTATTAGGCGTTCCCAGTTGGGGCACAGGTTTATAACCCAGCGCCACTTGCTGAACGCCGCCACCTTCAGCGACACAGCCGGCGAGGGCACCGGCGGTCATGGTCGTGCCCATCGCAACCACTTGCCGTCGGTTAAATGAAAACTTGTCCGACATCTGATCCATCTCCACGACCCGCGGGCGCAGCTTGTTCTGCCCCGCCGTCCATCACAGCGCATTACCGTCCTAAGCGGTGATGCATGATCAGGCGTTGCAAAATCTTAATGGGGATGGCCGTTAGGCCGACTTGACCGGCCCAAGTGTGTTCTGACGAACACGTTTTCAGTAACACCTTCGTGAGAATTCTGTGTGCGGCGTGTGGCGAGCTGTTGACGATGGGGTTAACGCTAAGCGGCGAGGACCTCGCGCGCGATGATCATGCGCTGAACTTCACTGGTGCCTTCGTAGATCGTGGTGATTCGCGCGTCCCGTGCGTAACGCTCCACTGGGTAGTCTTTAGTGTAGCCCGCTCCGCCGTGGAGTTGCAGGGCGGTGTAGCACGCGCGGTTGGCCGCTTCGCTGGCATAAAGCTTTGCCATGGATGCGGCGCGGGCAAACGGCGCTCCGGCGTCTTTCAGCTCGGCTGCGTTTGCAATCAGAAGTCGCGCCGCTTCCAGCTCGGTTTCGGTGTCGGCGACCATCCACTGCGGGCCTTGCATGGCCGCGATGGGTTGGCCGAACTGTTCGCGCTCTTTGATGTAGGCTTTAGCGGCATCGGTGGCGGCGCGGCCGATGCCGTGGGCGAGCGCGGCGACGCCGATGCGCCCGCCAGCCAGCTCGGACACCGCGACCTTAAAGCCTGCGTTCTCGGTGCCGAGCAGAGCATCGGCGGGCAGGCGGCATTCATCAAAATGGACGATGTTGGTGGCTGAGCCGTGTTGGCCGAGCTTTTCTTCCGCCTTGCCGATGGTCATGCCAGGGGTCCCGGCCTCCACCAAGAAGCAGGAGATGCCCTTGCCCTTGGGCGCGTCGGGGTCCGTGACGGCCCACACCACGAAGAGGCCTGCATACTCGCCAGACGTGATGTAGATCTTTGAGCCATTGAGCACCCACTCGTTCCCGTCCATCCGGGCGCGGGTTTTCATGCCTGCCGGGTCTGAGCCTGCGGCCGATTCGGTGAGGCAGAAAGCGCCGGCAGGATAGGTGCCGTCGGCAAGCCGCGGCAGGTGCGTTTGCTTCTGCTCCTCAGAGCCCACCGATGCGATGACCTCGCCGACCATGTTGGTGACCGACACGGTGACGGCGGTACTGGCGCAGCGCCGCGCGAGCTGATCGATCACAAGCGAAAAGGCGGTGGTGCCGGCTTCGGTCCCGCCGTACTCGGCCGGGACGTTGAGCGCCATGAAGCCGTTCTCGGCAAGGCGCTTCAGGTTGGCGAGGAGCGTTTCGCGGCTGCCGATGGCCTGGCGGTCGAGGGCGTCGGCGTTGGGGGCAAGATGGTCGTCCGCGATGCGTGCTGCGGCCTCTGCCATCATCCGGTCTTCGTCGCTGAGCGCCATGGTTTTGTTCCCCGTTCTCCCGGGGAGTGATGTAGCTGTGCGCGGGTGACGGTGCCAGTGCGGCAATGTTGGGGGGTGTATGCGCATTGTTGGGGGGCGGGCGCGCGGAACTGCGTTGGTGGCGCCGAAGGGGATGTCGACGCGCCCGACAACGGATCGGACCCGCGAGCGCCTGTTCAACATATTGGCCCATGGGGAGGGGCTAGAGGGCAAGCGCGTGTTGGACCTGTTTGCCGGGTCCGGCGCGTTGGGGTTGGAGGCGATTTCGCGCGGTGCTGCGTTTGCGCTCTTTGTGGAGACCGATCATGCGGCGCGCGCTGCGATCCGCAAGAATGCTGAAGCAACGCGGGTGCTCGGACAGTCGCGTGTGTGGCAGCGCGATGCGACGCGGCTTGGCGATGCCACGGTCGCGCCGTTTGATCTGGTGTTTGCCGATCCGCCCTATGGGCACGGGCTGGGCGAGGCTGCGCTGGCGTCTTTGGTGGGGCGGGGTTGGCTGAAGGTCGGAGCGCTTGCTGTGCTGGAGGAGCGCACCGATGCGGCGCCTGAGGTCATTGATGGTTGGGTTTTGGAGGACCGGCGCGATGGTGGTGACACCGCGCTTACCTTTTGGCGGCTTGCGAACGGGGTCAGCGCTTTAGCGTGATGGGCTCGCCGTGGGGCGTGTGTTCGGCGGCGTCGCGCCATGCGGCTTGTTCGGCGGCAAGGTCTGCCCCCGGGTCGATCTCCAGGAGTGCACGCTCCAGCGCTGTGACGAACGCCACGAAGTAGGCGGTGCCGTCATCCTGATCGGTGTGGCCGCGCGCCATTTCTTCGCCCAGGATGTGCGAGAAGCGGCCGGCGTCGAGCTTTCCCGCGGCCACCAGGTGGGCTTTCAGCGCAAAGGCGGTGGCCTCCCAGGGGGCTGCGAAGTTGGGGCTGTCGGACTTGCTCACGCGGCGGACAGATACGGCTCGAAGAGGTCGGCGTGGACGGCGGCTGCGGTGGTATGCGGGCCCCACAGATCGGCCGCTGCGAAGCGCACTGTATAGAGTGGCGCCGGATTCTCGCCGCCGCCGTGGGCGTTGGTATCGGGAAACACGTGGGCGCCGTGATGGCGTACGATGGTTCCGACAGCGCCGCGCACATAGGCCGGGGCGCGCGTGTGGGTCGGTGGGTTTTGGGGATCGACACGGACGCGCGCGCCGATGGGAAATCGCGGCGGTGGTCCATCGCGGTCAGTGGGGCCGCCCTTGGCCATCGCGGTGCGCACATCATCCTTGGTGAGCACGCGCTTGGGTTCCGGTTGACCATCATAGATGCCGGCGTCGGCGATCAGGCGTTCCAGCGCAGCGAGCCAGATCCCGTAATAGCCGAGGGTGTAGTACTGCGTATGGGGGAGCGTCTCGCGGGCGAACCGTGAGCCGTCGAGGGTCCAGAAGCCGGCAGCGCCCATCGCAACGGTAACCGCGAAGGCTTGCCGCTCCCACGGTGCGTGGAATTTCTCGTTGTCTGCGTCCGGGCGCACGGGGCCAAAGCCGTGCGCGCCACCAAGGTCTGCTGGGCCCTTCATGGCGACGTTGGCAGCGCTGGCAGGCCGGTGCCGATCATGGCGTCCCGCGTGACTAAGTTGGCGAGTGCGGCTTCGTCCCATCCTTCGGTGCCGTCCGGGCGCATGGGGACAACCAGATAACGGACTTCAGCGGTGGAATCGTAGACTTCGATGTACGTTTCGTCTGGCAAGGAAACCCCGAAATCGGCGAGGACGCCGCGCGGGTCGGCCACCGCCTTGGCGCGGTAGGGCGCTGACTTGTACCACGTTGGCGGTAGGCCCAGCACAGGCCACGGGTAGCAAGAGCACAGCGTGCACACGACCATATTGTGGGTGTCCGGCGTGTTCTTGAGCGCGACCATGTGCTCGCCCTGGCGACCCGTGTAGCCAAGTTCAGCGATGGCGGTGGTGGCATCGGCAAACAGGCGCTCAGCGTAGGCTGGGTCAGTCCAGGCCTTGGCGACAACCCGTGCGCCGTTCTGCGGCCCAACCTCGTGCTCGTAGAGCTGGATCAGCTCGTCGAGGGCATTTGGGTCGATGTAGCCCTTCGCCTCCAGCAGCGACTGGAGGGCGCGCACGCGAATGTCCATATCGCTGAGGTGCGAGTGGTCGTGATCGTGCCCATGATGGTGATCCTCGCCATCGTCGTGGGCATGGCCGTGGGCCGGCGAGTGGTTGCTGCTCATGCCGCTTTGCGCTGAGCGCTCCCTGACGCGTGCACTTTCGCAGCGTCGGCGAAAGCCTGCATGACGGCGCGGGATGCGGCGTCGCTCGCCACCCAGTGTTCGGGGTGCCACTGCACGCCGAGGCAGAAGGTGCGGGTGGGGTCGCAAAAGGCTTCCACCGTGCCGTCGGCGGCGAGCGCCTCGACCCGTAGGCCCTCACCCACATCAAACGCGCCCTGGAAATGCGCGGAGTTCACCAGGGTTGGGCCGGCGCCCAGGATGTCGGCCAGCATGCCGCCCTCGCGAACCTCAACGTCGTGTTTCAGGCGAAACCAATTATCGACGTCGGGTTCGGGCATCGTATGGTGGCCACCGCGGTCGGGCAGATCATCGACCTTTGCGACCAGCGTGCCGCCGTAGGCAACGTTCATCTCCTGAAAGCCGCGGCAGATGCCCAGCATTGGCAGGTCGCGCGCCCTTGCCGCCTCGATGAGCCCAAAGGCCTGGGCGTCGCGGCTAAGGTCGTGCGGCTCTGCCTCCTCGGTGGGTGCGGCGCCGTACCGTGCAGGGTGGACGTTTGAGCGCGCCCCTGTGAGGAGGACTCCCGATGCGATGTCGAGGAGTGCATCAACGTCGTAGGGCGTGGTGGTGGTCGGCAGCTGGAGGGGCACGACGCCAACCTGGGCCAGCGCTTCGCAATACGTGTGGGGCGAGCCGCTCCAGTTCATGTGCCGATGAAACACGGTGTCCGTGGTGACGATGACAATCGGCGCTTTGGCCATGTTCTGTGATCTCCAACCTGCCACGAGATTTAACGCGAACGCGGCGCGCGGCCATGCCCGCATCGCTCGACTTTATCGATGGCGGATTGATGGCCTGGACGTTGTATAAGCATGAAGTGAATTGCCGTGATCTTGATCAACTACCGCTTACTCAGCTCTCAACCTGCAAAAAAATTAACCGAACGAGACCAAATTCATAGGGAACTGTGACTTGTTTCAGACACAATTCTCAGACTAGACGTAGGAACAATGGCCTGTGGGCCGCAGACACGAGAGCATAGCAGGGAGAGAGACGGAATGGATCGTCGCTCATTTTTGAAAACAACCGCCGTTGCGGGCGCAGGTGTTGCCACCGCGTCGACGCTGGCCGCACCGGCCATCTCGCAGGGCCGACAAGAGTGGCGGATGGTCACCACTTGGCCGAAAAACTTCCCCGGCCTCGGCACCGGCGCCCAGCGCTGCGCCGACCGTATTACTGCGCTCACCGATGGCCGTATCACCGTGAAGCTGTTTGCCGCTGGCGAGCTGGTCCCGGCCTTCGAGGTGTTTGACGCTGTCGCCAGCGGCAACGCCGAGATGTACCACGGTGCGTCCTACTACTTTGTCGGTAAGCACCCCGGCTTCGCCTTCTTCACCGCCGTTCCCATGGGCTTCACTGCGCCGGAAATCGACGCGTGGGTCATGCACGGTGGCGGCCAGGAGCTGTGGGACGAACTGTCCGCCGGCTTCGGTCTGAAGTCGTTCCTGTGCGGCAACACCGGCGTCCAGATGGGCGGCTGGTTCAACAAAGAAATCAACTCGGTGGATGACCTCCGCGGCCTGAACTTCCGTATGCCGGGTCTGGGCGGCGAAGCGATGCGTCAGCTTGGCGCTAACGTTGTCGCGCTTCCGGGCGGCGAAATCTTCCAGGCACTCCAGTCCGGCGCCATCGACGGCACCGAGTGGGTGGGTCCGTGGAACGACCTCGCGTTCGGCTTCTACCGTCTGGTGAAGAACTACTACTATCCGGGCTTCCACGAGCCGGGCGCTGCGCTTGACGCGTCGGTAAATAAGGAAGTGTTCGACGCCCTTTCGCCGGCCGATCAGGCCGCGGTGCAGCACGCCTGCTTGGCTGAGAACAACTACATGTACTCCGAGTTCATGGCCAAAAACGGTAACTCGCTCGACACGCTGGTTAACCAGCACGGTGTCCAGCTGAAGCAGTTCAGTGACGACGTCTATGACGGCTTCTTCGAGGCATCCGAGGAGGTGGTCAACTCGGTGGCCGATCACGACGATCTGGGCAAACGCATTCTTGATAGCTACCAGAAAGCCCGCCGCGACTACGCCGGTTGGACCCGTATTTCGGATCAGGCTTACTCCGACCAGCGCGCCCGTGTGCTGGGCATTGCCGACTAAGAATGATGACGGCGCGGCCCCCGGGCCGCGCCGTTTTCGTGTCAGATGAAGTTCCTCGCCGATACTCTCGACAACACTAATCGTTTCATCGGTATTGTCGTCGCCTGGCTGCTTCTTGCGATGGTGCTGTTGCAGTTCGGCGTGGTGGTCGCCCGATACGTTTTCCAGGTGGGCGATTTGTGGGCCCAAGAGGCCATCATCTACATGCACGGGACCTTGTTCATGCTGGGTGCCGCATACACTCTGGCAGAGGACGGCCACGTGCGCGTGGACATCTTCTATCGTTCAGCATCGGCCAGATACAAAGCTGTGGTGAACCTGCTCGGGTCGGTCGTCCTTCTGATCCCCGTGGCGCTCACCATCACCATCGGCAGCTGGGGCTATGTGGAGCGGTCCTGGTCGATCCGGGAGAGCTCCATGGAAGTGTCCGGTATCCCGGGCGTTTTCTTGTTGAAGACCGCGATACCGATCTTTGGAATTCTGATTGCCGCGCAAGGCGTTGTTATGGTGCTGCGCTCAATACTCACCCTTAAGGGCGACATGGAGCCGCCGGCATCTAAAGACACCGCGCACTGATATGCCCGAAATCGCGAATATCCTCGACATCTTAATGTTCCTGACAGCGATTACGCTGTTGCTGACCGGGTTTCCGGTCGCCTTCACCCTTGCCGGTACGGGTCTGCTGTTTGCAGGCATCGGCGTGCTGTTTGGCGTGTTCGATTTCTCGTTCGTCAACTTCCTGCCGCAGCGGATCTACGGGACGATGACCAACGAGGTGTTGGTCGCGGTCCCGCTGTTCATTTTCATGGGCGTGATGCTAGAGCGATCGCGCGTTGCTGAAGAGCTGCTGGAGACGATGGGTCAGCTGTTCGGCCCTATGCGCGGGGGTGTTGGCATAGCGGTCTGCGTTGTGGGGGCGCTGCTCGCGGCGTCGACGGGTATTGTTGGCGCCACCGTTGTGACGATGGGGCTTTTGTCGCTGCCCACCATGCTGCGCTACGGCTATGCGCCGTCGCTGGCGTCGGGCACCATCGCGGCATCGGGGACGCTTGGTCAGATCATCCCGCCGTCCATCGTTCTCGTGATCCTGGGCGACCAGATTTCCAACGCCCACCAGGAAGCCCAACGCGTGTTGCAGGCAGACGCGTTCGAGCGGGGCGATTTCTCGTTCTTCCCAGCGCCTCCGGTCTCGGTCGGCGACCTCTTTGCCGGGGCGCTGATCCCAGGGCTGCTCTTGGTGGGCGCATATATGCTCTACGTGGCGTTCATCGCGTTGGTGAAGCCGAGTGCAGCGCCGCCAGTTCCGCGCGATCCCGACAACCCGATCACCATTTCTCGTGTTTTGCACGCGTTGGTCCCGCCGATTGCGCTGATCGTGGCGGTGCTCGGCTCGATCTTGGCAGGTGTTGCGACGCCCACGGAGGCGGCGGCTGTTGGCGGTATCGGATCCATTTTGTTAGCTGGCTATCGGCTGAACGAATCAAAGCCGTTCTTCATCTATGCTGCGACAGGGTCGTTAGTGCTGGTGCTCGTTCTGACCGCATTCTTCGACATGCGCGTCACCCGCGATGAAATCCCGCAAACGGACCTCATCGCCATCTACGTCGCTTCGGCATGTGTGACCGTACTGGCCATCGGCCTGGTGGTGTCGCTGAACCGGATCGCGCGCAACAAGATCCTCACCGGTGTGCTGCGCTCCACCACGCAGATCACTTCGATGGTGTTCGTGATCCTGATTGGCGCTGCGCTGTTCAGCCTCGTGTTCCGCGGCCTTGGCGGCGAAGAGCTGGTGGAGCACCTGTTGGCCGACATTCCGGGCGGCGCGCTGGGGGCCATCATCGCAGTCATGCTGATGATGTTCATCCTCGGCTTCTTCCTCGACTTTTTAGAAATCGTCTTCGTTGTCGTGCCGCTTGTGGCGCCGGTGCTGTTGATGCTGCAGATGCCAGACGGCTCTTACGTCAGCCCTGTGTGGCTCGGCATCATGATGGCGGTGAACTTACAGACGTCGTTTTTGACGCCGCCCTTCGGCTTTGCATTGTTCTACTTGCGGGGCGTGGCGCCGCCATCGGTGAGAACGCTCGCGATCTATCGCGGCATCATCCCGTTCGTGTTTATCCAGCTCGGCATGCTGGTGACGCTGTGGTACTTCCCGACGCTTGCGACGTGGTTGCCCAAGGTGATCTACGGCGAATGATGCGGCAGACACTGTCGTGCGCGGCCGTGATGGCCGCGTTGGTTTTGACGAGCTCGGGTGCAAACGCGCAGGTGCGCGAACAGCATGGCGTGTTCGATGTGCTGTGCCGGGCCGATCTCTACTGCACCGCCGAAACGAAGATGGGCACGACCGATGGTCTGTCCGGGACCTTTAAGCTAGAGCGAGGGCCGGCGCCCGGCGGCAAAGTCTTTCTCTCCGCCAGTCCGGCGCGCGACCTCGTTGAAGGCATGCGCATCGACATGGATGTCCACGGAACGGGGCTGGATCGTGTGACCGGTATCTTTGGCCCGGTGCGCAAGATTTACCCTGGCAACGAGATGACATTTGCCCACGAGACGACGGACGGGATCGTCGACTGGGTCCGGCGGGGCACGGTGATCGACATCACGGCCGCTCACGAGGCAAGCACGGACATTTATCGCGCGAGCTTAGACGGGGCGACGGCTGCGCTTTTGGCGTTTGACCGGCTGCAAGGACGGGTCGGGCGCCGCGATGCGATCGTCGCCTACGGTCCGGTGCCGGCGAGCGATGGCGAGACCTATTTCCCCGTGCCACTGCAAGGGAGTTCGGGCACTGGTTCGGCGCGTTCCCCGCAACGCACCGCAGCCGCGCCGCAAGCCTCCGTACCGTTAGCCCCGGCTGAGCCTTCGAGGCCGCGGGAGATGGTCTCCGGCGACATCATTTACGAGCTCAGCGATGTGCAGGCGCTCATACCGTCCGAAGCGTTTGGGTTCGGGTGTCAGTTCGGCGACACGCTGCAAGCGTATGGCGGCATGCTGTGGGAGTTCAGCGACGGTCAGTATCTGCTGACTGTTCCCTGCGAGCCGGCCGACGTGAACCTTTCGACCATCGTTGTGGCGGGAGATGCTGGCCAAAAGGGGAATCTGATCTCGTTCGATACGTTTGGCGATGTGACGAAGCTGCCGATCAACGCTGTGTATGACGACACGCTAAAGGCCATCACCACGACCAACTTTTACGGTCCGGACGCGGACTGCGGCGAGCACTTTGTATACAATTTCTTTGGCGATGTCGGGGCGTTAGCGGTCCGCACGCGGTTGGAAAAACCCGACTGCGATGGACAATATGGCTCGCCCGAAGACTGGCCCGTGGCGTACTCCAGAGCTCGCTAACCCGTTGACAGATATGTTGATTTTCGTATTCCGCTTGCCAGCGAGCGGATCTCCCTTTTGCAACGCGAGGTCTAGACGGCTGCCCATTTTCTCGCCATGAGTAAGGGACAAGCAACGGGCGGGCTTTAACGCACTGCCCGAAAAACTCAGGAGCATATTATGCGGCACCTCCTTGCAACTGCAGCGGCACTTGCGCTGCTCGCTGGCCCTGCCACCGCGCAAACCGAATTCATCGCCAACTCGTTCTACAACGCTGAGCACCCGCTTTCGAAATTCACCTACGTGGAGTGGGGTGAGAAGGTAGCCGAAGCGTCCGGCGGCGATCTGGTCCCCGACGTCTATACAGGCACTGTTTTGCTGGCACCGCGCGCGACGCTCCAAGGCATCCGCGACAGCGTCGTGCAGGTGGGCTCGCACCCGGCGGTGTACACGCCGTCTGAAATGCCGGTGGCGATGGCCGTGCAAGAGCTGGGCTTCAACGTTGACGATCCGCTGGCTGTTCTGCTCGCCGTCACCGAATGGTCGATGACCAACGAGACGCAGCTTGCCGAGTGGGTCGACAACGAGATCGTTTACCTGGGTGGTTACGCGACGCCGCCGTACCTGCTTTTCTGCCGCGAGCCGGTCACCAACCTTGAAAACATCAAGGGCAAGCGCCTGCGCACCGCCGGCTCCACGGTGTCCCAGTGGGTTGAGGAAGTGGGCGCGATCCCCGTCAACGTGCCGTCGTCTGAGATGTACTCTGGCCTCGACCGCGGCACGCTCGACTGCGCGACCAACGCTGGCTCTGACCTCATCGACCGTTCGCTTTGGGAAGTGGCGCCGCACACCACGGTGCTGTCCACCGGCATGTACTATTCCGGTCCGAAGTGGGGCTTCAACGTGGACTTCTGGTCGGGGCTGACCGACGAGCAGCGTCAGACGCTGATCGATGTGACGGCAA
>ERZ1740058.1186-NODE-1186-length-13511-cov-15.783517_pt1 | contig 13511 bp, 8 predicted proteins | sample MGYA00581745_ERZ1740058 | MGnify/ENA primary metagenome ERZ1740058 (study PRJEB43018, sample SAMN04849742) | marine metagenome | isolation source: floating plastic debris | place: Pacific Ocean | collected 2008-08-30 | study: EMG produced TPA metagenomics... | reverse complement strand
TGGCCAATGAGATTGAGGGCTATTTTCGCGATGGTCAGCGCTTTGGCGTTGAGCTGGCATATTCCTTTGAAGGCCGCATTGAAGATGGCCAGCTGGTCGGCGATGCCCTGGGCTCTGCTGGCGGCATGAAAAAGATTCAAGAGTTTTCGCCGTTCTTTGACGACACGTTTGTCGTGCTGTGTGGTGATGCCCTGATCGACCTTGACCTCACCGAAGCCGTCCGACAGCATAAAGAAAAAGGCTCGATCGCCACGGTGGTAATGAAGTCTGTGCCCCTGAAGCAGGTGCCTAGCTATGGCGTCGTGGTGACTGATGACGATGGGCGCATCAAATCTTTCCAAGAGAAACCCAAGGTTGAAGAGGCCCTGAGCACTGATATCAACACGGGCATCTATATTTTTGAGCCGGAAATTTTCAACTACATCCCCGCTGGCATGGAGTACGACATTGGGGGCGATTTGTTCCCCAAGCTGGTGGCCGCCGGTGCGCCGTTTTATGGCATCCGGATGGATTTCGAATGGGTCGATATTGGCAAGGTACCGGACTATTGGCAGGCGATTCAAGATGTCATGACCGGTCAAGTGAAGCTGGTTGACATCCCTGGTGAAGAGGTCAAACCCGGCATCTTTACTGGCTTAAACGTCAAGGTCAATTGGGACAAAGTGGATATTCAAGGGCCGGTGTATATCGGCGCGCGCGCCCACATTGAGGATGGAGCCAAAATCGTTGGCCCCACGATGATTGGGCCTAACTGCTTGATCTGCAGCAACGCCATTGTCGATCGCAGCGTCATTTTCGAATATTCGCGGATTGGCTCCGGCGTGCGCCTAGTCGATAAGCTCGTGTTTGGTCGCTATTGTGTGGACAAAACAGGGGCCTCGATTGACATGCAGCAGGCAGCATTGAACTGGCTGATCACTGACATCCGCCAAGCCGAATTGGCCAAACCGCCGATCGAGCACCACGAAATTGCTGAACTGATGGGCCAGCAGCTCTAGCGCTGCGCGGATTAGCAGATATCGACATCCTGACCAACAATTTTCTCTGAATCCCTAGGGGCTGCGAGTTATCGCAGCCCCTTTTTGTGGGGCGGAATGTCTCTAACTAAAGAAAATTTTCCAGTCTGAGGCTGATGTTGGCGGTAAGAGGGTGGCGCAAATCTATTATCTTAAGAGGGTTCTACAATGCGGGAGTTTTGTAGACTGCAGGGTTATTTCAATGATCGCAGCGATCGCCGTTTGAGGAGATAAATATCATGGCCGATACAGCTACATACGTCACGCTGACCGATGAAAATTTTGAAGGTGAAGTCCTCCAAAGTGATGTGCCGGTAGTCGTCGATTTTTGGGCTGCGTGGTGCGGCCCTTGCAAGCTAATGAATCCGATTATTGATGGGCTGGCAGCGGATTTTGCGGGCAAGGCGAAGTTGGCCAAAATTAATATTGACGATTACGACGAACTCGCCAGTCAGTACCACATCATGGGGGTGCCAACCCTGCTCTTCTTTAAGGATGGCAATCTGGTCGAGCGCACCGAAGGTGTCATGGCCCAAGGCGCGATCGCCGACAAAATCAACACCTTGCTCTAGGGCATGTCATCCTTATTAACGGCCAAAAGCTTTAAGGTTAGGCAGTCCCTATCCGCACCATCAACTAGGGTGTGAACAACTAGGGTGTGAAAACAAGGCGTCGCTAGCCGACATCGGCTAAATGATGATAGCCCCTTGCAGTAGGGCGCATGCTCATAGGAATCAACAGTCGATTATCAGCCCCCCTCGTTGTGGCATAAGTCGAGACAACTGCCGGTCTGCCGGAATAAAGGGCACGATAGCGTGGTGTCTTTATTGGTAGTCCTAAACAAGTAATGATGCCTGTAAAGCGGCAGCCTTAAGTAAGAAGAGGTGCCGCAGGCGGTGAGTTTCAGGCGGATGTAAAAACTCCAGTTCTGAATCTGGATGAGGTTGAATAGCTGACTTCTCCGATCCCAGGCCGAATAGCAAAAAGCCCGTCATGCTGTTAAAAGACTGGGGTTATCTGATACCGATTTTCTAAAATAAATCAATCTGGCTCCCCTGTTCCTGGGCTCCCCGGCGTTTCCGAGATTACATTGGGAGTCCGATCACTGAGAACTGTCGTCACACCATCAAACAGGTTGATTGACTCAGGGCGAACAGGGCACATGGCAATGGGGCGAGGAGGCTGTTTGGGCAGGGCGATTGAGACTGATGGAACGTTGTCCCGACTGGGGAGCAATCACTGGCGGCGCTGGGGGCGATCGCTGAGCAGGCTCGGTGTAATCGTGATGGTGTGGTTCGCCATTGTGCTGCCCGGAGCGGCACAATTTCCGTCCCTAGACACGGCCCCCATCGTGTTAGACGGTCGCCCGCTATTTGAAATCGCCTCAACCAATCAAATCGAAGCAGATGAACGGGCCGAGGCAATTAGCGAAGTCTTAGAAGGGCAGGTCACCTCCAGCGATGAACTGATGGTGACGTTCGAAATTCGCAACAAAGCGCCCGTGATCGTGGTGAACGATCGCTACCTGATGACGGTTACCCAAGAAGATGCCCGCCTGAACGGCGCTAGCTCAACTCGGGTGCAAGCCCAACAGTGGACTGAGGTGCTCAATCGCGAGTTGGCAAAGGCACAGGAAGAGCGCAGCAACTTAGTCTTGCGGGAGCGCGTCATCATCGCCCTCGGAATTTTGTTGTTGGTGTTGGTGATCGATCGGGTCACGGGGTATCTCTGGCGGCGATCGCTAAGGCCCATGCTGACAACGGTCACGACTCCCCATGACGATGGGCACACGCCGCCAGCCGGGCTCAATCTGTTGTTAGCGCTCTTGCTAAGCGTGATTCGCTTTGCCCTGTGGTTTAGCACCATTACCTACATCACGACGCTGTTTCCCTTTACGCGGCGCTGGAGCTATTTTTTACGGCGACAGGCGCTGTTCGGCTTTATCAAGCCCAACTTACGGCTGGGGCAAAATGAGTTTTCCATCGCTAGCCTGCTGATATTGCTGGGGCTACTGTTGGCGATCGTCGTGGTTTCGGGGATTGTGACTAACTTCTTGCGATCGCGGGTGCTGCGGCTAACGGGCATCGATCGCGGGTCGCGGGAAGCGCTCTCGGTGCTGATCAAATACACCCTGATTTTTGTCGGGGCCGTCGTGCTGTTACAAATTTGGGGGCTTGACCTCAGTTCGCTAGCCCTGATTGCCAGTGCCCTCGGGGTGGGGATTGGCTTAGGCTTGCAAAACATTGCCAAGGACTTTGGCAGTGGCATCGTTTTGGTTTTTGAGCGCCCAATCCTCGTCGGTGATTTTGTCTCGTTTGGCGAGTTTCAAGGCACGGTTGAACATATCGGGGCCAGAAGCACGGAGATTAAGACCCTTGACCAAATTTCGCTCATTGTGCCGAACTCTCGCTTTTTAGAGCAAGAGGTGATCAATTGGAGCCATCACAATCCGGTCTCGCGGATCCGCCTGCCTGTCGGTGTGGCCTATCACTCTGATCCCAAAGTGGTGAAAGAGTTGCTGCTTGAGGTGTCTTATCACAATGCGCAAGTGCTCTCAAAACCGCCGCCGCTGGTTTTTTTCAAGGGATTTGGTGACAGCGCCCTCGATTTTGAACTGCTGGTGTGGATTGCTGATCCGCCTAAGCAGTTACTGATTATGAGCGATCTTTATTTTGCGATCGAGGCGGCGCTGCGGCAGCACAATATCGAGATTCCCTTTCCGCAGCGAGATTTACACATTCGCAGCGGGCAACTGTCAGTGGATCCCCGCACTGATTCTCAGGCGGAGTCATCATAGAAACGCTATTTTGGACAGTCCCTTAAATCGCCAAGTTGATGTCAATGGGTAGAGTAATGTTGAAGGCGGTTCGGGATGACTCGCTGGTGACTGCGATTTGACCGCCGATGTGCCACAGCAGCTTTTGCACTAAGGCCAAGCCCAAGCCAGTACCGCCTTGCTTCCAAGGGTCAGAACTGGGAACTCGATAAAACTTGTCAAAAATGCGCGGCAGTTCCGCCTCCGGAATGACGACCCCGGAGTTGGCGATGGTGACCAGTAATTGATCGTCTGATTGAGCGATCGCTGAAACTGAAATTGTTTCGCCGGGGGGGGTGTATTTGCAGGCGTTGTTCAGCAGCTCAGCAAAAACCCGCTCCAAACTGGCCTGGTCACTGATGATGTGGGGTAACTCGTCAGACAGCACGATGGAAAGTGCCTGCTCACGGCTTTGGGCGCGTTCATAAAAGCCATTGGCGATGCCGGTGAGCCAGCTTTGCAGATTGATGCGCTGCGGGGTGATGGGGTGGTTGCCGCCATCCAACCGCTGCAAATCTAAGAGATCGTTGATGAGACTGATTTCTCGCTCACACTCTTCCTTCAACACCACGTAGTAGCGAGCCACCCGATTTTGGCTAGTTTTTGGTTTTTGCAGCTCTTCGTTCAGGCCCAGCTCTTGATTGAGGGTGACCCCCAACAGCTGCAGCGCGACTCGCATGCTGGTCACGGGGGTGCGCAGCTCGTGGGAAACCGTGCTCAAAAAGTCGTCTTTGAGCTGGTTGAGCCGCTCTAACTCTTTGACTTGAGCTTGCGCCGCTTGATACAACCGGGCTTGCCGAATAGCGATCGCACATTGGTTGGCCACCTGCTGCACTAGCCGAATTTCCTGTTCGGCAAAGCCATAGTCTTTTTCATTAATCAGCCAGAGATCGCCCAACACGCCGCGATCGTCGCGGATCGGGCAGGCAAACATCGCCACATGCCCCCGCACCGGGTTCGGTTCCTTCGAGCAAAATTGAAAATACTGGCCGTTTAACAGCTGGTGATAAACCTCAGGAAAGGCCTCCATCTGAGCCACTCGGCCCTGATAGGGCGGCAGCGATTCATTGTATTCGTAGTAAATCGTTGAGGTGCCCTGCTCTAAATCATAGAGGGCCGTATTCGAGCCCTTGGCCCCCAGTACCCCGGTCAGTTCTTCGACCGCCGTTTGCAAAATTTGCGACTCATCTAAGCTGTCGCGAACGCGGTCAGCAATGAGTTTCAGCGTGGCCTCAAAATCTAACGCCTGCCGCAGCTGTCGGGTGCGCTGCTCCACCTGGGTTTCTAACTCGGCGTTGAGCTGTCGGACTTGGGCGTAGAGATCGGCTTGGGCGATCGCCCGCCCCACCTGAGTCGCCACATCCTGCAGCGACTCAATTTCCCACTGCATCCACGGGCGCGGATGACGGCAGTCATGCACACAAATCAGGCCCAACAGCGTGTCGCCCTGAACAACGGGAATAGTAATCTGCGACTGGACGTTGACGGCCTTGAGATAAACGCGCTGAGCTTCGGGTAAATCAGAGTTCTCAACGTCTTCAACCGCGCTGAACTGCCCTTGGTGATATTGGCTCAGTTCAGCAGGGTTAAAGCAGGTCTCGTCGAGCAGCAGCTCTTTGAGCGAGTTCTGATCGGGCACAACGGCTTCGGCCAGGACGCCTAATTGATCAGGACGCAGGCTGTAAAACAGCACCCGATCGGCCTCTAAAAAGCGGCGCAGCTCTTCCATGCTGCGCTCTAGCAGGTTAGCCGGGCGCATGGAATGCAGCAGGTGCTTGGCGATCGCACCCAACAGTCGCTCTCGCCGTGACTCTTGCTGAAGACGCTGCTCGGTCTCAACGCGCTGGGTAATGTCTCGTAGGATGTGAGTTAGAAAAGCCGACTGATTTTGGTCAGTCCACAAGCTAATCTTGACCGCCAAAATGCGGACTTCATCTTGTCCGTTGCGCAGCGCAATCTCCCGCTCTTGCACGGCATGGGTCGCTAAAGCTCGCTGCTGCAGCCCTCGGAGAATGTCTAACCCCGAACTGGTCAGCAGATCGGGCTTTTGTTGACCTAACAGAATCCCTGGGGGATAGCCCAGCAAATCGCAGCAGGCCGCGTTGACATAGACCCAATCATCTTTGACATCGGTGATAAAAACCGGGTCAGCGATCGCGTCAAGAATCGTGGACGTAGCGGGTAAAGTATCAGTCACTTTCCTACGGGGAGAGAGCAATTTTGCGGTCAAAAAATTTGAGTTCCAGACCCGACGAGCGGCGTAAATAGGCAATCTACCCCAGAGAATCACCTTCTCGGGAACAGAGCGTTATTGGTGCCGCCTAACGACTTCGGGATGCCCAGCCATCGGGGGCCACACCGTCACGGTTAAGCAGTCTGAAATGGTCAAACAGGGGGACTTGGGGCAATTTCATGCCGTTGCACAGCTGAACGAATGGGGTCGACGAATGGGGGTAGGGATTGGGCAAGAAGGCGGCTAAGTAGTCAACACCATCCAAAGATTATTTAAGTGGATAGATTTACGTAAAAATACGGACAATTCACCCGGATTGATTCAAGGGCTTCACGATACCTTAGTGATCCTTACCAAAACCACACATTCACTATTCCCCGATTTTTTCAGAAATGCGCACCTGCTCGAAGGGTGGCAGGCCAAGATCCGTATAATTCAGCTGGGGCATACTTCAAAAAAACAGGTGCCTCCGAAGAAGCACCCAGACTTTTGTTGAGAGGAGAACAGGAACACCCATCGGTATATGGCTCCATGTTGAATTCATTGTAGTTTATTGCGATTTGATGTCAACAAGGAGTCCTCAGATCTCAAGGTCATCTCGTTGCAAAATTGGTGGCGATGCCCATGTCGTTCTGCTTCTTTTAAATCCGATTGCCAGCTTAGTCAGGATTTCTGGGTTTTGGCGGGGCTAGGTTTACTGGGTGATTTGCCGGGCTGTTTCTCAATGAGGGGTGGGATTTTTGGTATTCGCTATCAATAGCTTTCGAGGTCCTCAGCGCCCAGCCCTTAGACTCAAGACTGGGGCATCAAGCTCGGCCGATAGCTGTTTACCTAGCGCGACAGATGGTAACTGTTTTTGTGTATGGCACGCTCAAACCAGGTGAAGCGGCATACCCGCGCTATTGTCAGCCGCATGTGGTGTTGGCCCAACCCGCGCTGGTGCAAGGTGACCTGTTTCATCTGCCTCAGGGCTATCCGGCGTTGACGCTGGGCGATCGCTGGATTCACGGTTTCCTGCTGCGGCTACAGGATGACTGGAAGATCGCCGCCATGGACGACTTTGAAGACTACGACCCCAGCCGTCCGGCAGCCGAAAACCTGTATGTCAGACAACAATGGCCGGTGTTTTCCCCCACGCAGCAACCCTTGGGGCCAGCCTGGGTGTATTGGATGGCAAAAGATCGTATTCAAGCCTTAGGCGGCATTGCGGTCACCTCAGGCGATTGGAGCAGGCAACATTGGCCCAGTCTGACGCTGCTTGAACCGACCGATGATGCGGAACTGTCAGAGTGCTAACAACAGAAATCTCTTGGGGCGGTCATCCATTACCAGCCAAATCGCTGACCACACCACGAGTTCAAACCCTGACAAGGGCATGAAGCGGGCGTGGCGCGGCCCATCCCCAATGGTTGCTGTGTCTCATGAATAACGCGCCCTGATTTCGTAGAGCGGGCGCGGTCATGCCTGTCTCAAAGGCTGCTGTGCTGAATGAATAACGCGCCCTAAGATAGAAAGACGCTTACTCCAATCTTGATCCTTAATGCTCGACCGAATCCGCGCGATCGCTGACCGCCTCACCCCTCGCCTGATCGAAATCCGCCGTCATTTGCACAGTCATCCTGAACTCAGTGGCCAGGAATATCAAACCGCCGCCTATATTGCCGGCGTCCTTTCCTCTTGTGGGCTCAAAGCCCAAGAACTGGTCGGCAAAACCGGCGTCATTGCCGACCTGCCGGGGAATGGACAGCGAGCCGACTACTTGGCCCTCCGCACCGATATGGATGCCTTACCCATTTTGGAGAAAACCCCCCTGGACTTTGTGTCTCAAAAACCCGGCGTCATGCATGCCTGTGGCCACGATGTGCATACGACGGTGGGGTTGGGGGTTGCCATGGTGCTGGCGGAACTGGGCGAGCCGCTGCCCGGTCCACTCCGATTCATTTTTCAACCGGCGGAAGAAACGGCTCAGGGAGCGCGGTGGATGGTCGCCGATGACGTGATGGCTGGGGTCGCTGCCATCTTGGGGGTGCATGTTTATCCCTCGGTGATGGGGGGTGATATTGGCATTCGCTACGGAGCGCTGACAGCGGCAGCGGACGATTTAGAAATTAATATCGTTGGAGAATCCGGTCACGGGGCGCGTCCCCATGAAGCGATCGATGCGATTTGGATTGCGGCACAAGTGGTCACGACGCTACAGCAGGCGATCAGCCGGACTCACAATCCGCTGCGGCCCGTCGTGCTGACCATTGGCCAGATTCAAGGCGGGCGCGCCCCCAATGTCATTGCCGATCATGTCCGTCTGACCGGCACAGTGCGATCGCTCCATCCAGAGACGCGCCATGAGCTGCCCCAGTGGATCGAGGCGATCGTGGCGGGTCTGTGCGAACCCTTTGGCGCAAAATATGAAATTAGCTATCGCCCCGGTGTGCCTGCGGTGCTGAACGATCCGTCTCTGACGCAGTTGGTAGAGCGCTGTGCCAGAGAGGTTTGTGGCGATGACCATGTGCAGTTAATTGATGAGTCTTCCCTCGGGGCCGAAGACTTTTCGGTGTATCTCGACTATGCGCCTGGCACCATGTTTCGCTTGGGCATTGGGGCTGCTGACGCGACGAACTATCCTCTGCATCACCCAAAGTTTGCTGTCAATGAGGCGGCGATCGCCGTCGGCGTCACGACCCTCGCCCATGCCATGGTGCGCTACTGGCAAACGTCAGAGGGGGCGATGCACAGCAGCGAGCAACCTTAACCGTCGTCAGTCCCAGGGCCGCTTAGCCCCAACGCCAGGGGCAGGAATGCCTTTTCGAGTTGCCTAAGATCGGCGTCACGGGGGTGAGAGATCGCCTCACGCCTGACGCCTGCAAAACCGCTTAGCACAGGGCTTAAATCCTATCCTTAGGGTCATGGCAATATCGAGGATGTCTGCTAACGTTTGGAAAATCTTTGCGATGGTGAATTATGGCCTATCCTCCGGACCCGCCACCTTCTGGACAGTCCCCCCAATACCACCCACCCGGCCAGGGGGCTGAGCCTAATCAGCCAACGGCTGCCCAAGAGCGTCAGCGTCTTGCTCAAGAGGCTGCCATTCATACCAAAGCTGAAAAGCTCACGCTGCTCGATAAGCTAGTCAGAGGTGTGATCTATTTGGTCGGGGCCTTAGAGGTGCTGCTGGCCCTCAGATTTATGCTCCGGCTGACGGCAGCAAACCCCGATAACACCTTTGCCGATGTCATTTATGGCCTATCCCAGCCGTTTGTCAATCCTTTTTCAACGCTGTTCGTGAGCCCCACCTTTAACGGCAGCGCCCATATTTTTGACGTTAACGTGCTGGTAGCGATGGCTGCCTATTTGGCGCTGTTATCCCTATTCTTAGGTTTGATTCACGTCTTTACTAATCGCTGACCCGGCCTGTGCCAAACACCATTTGCGGCAAATACCGCCATTTCAGTGAGGGTGCCCCTTCTTGGAGACGCTGCTCTGCTGACATCCTTTGCTGTGGAAATTCCATTGGGAGCGATCGCGGCCAGTGTTGATGACCCAAGGGCAGGCTTTGGGGTGAGTGCACTTTAGCTTGGAGCCAGCTTGATCAGCCTGTTAGAGGCTTCAAAACCTCGTGTGCCGTCCCTGTCGAAAGGCTTTGCACCGATTCTCCGAAACAGGACGACAAATCTAGCGGCCCTGCCCCTTATCCCTCCGGCGTTGCCAAGATTGCCTGGGGAGCCCCATCACTGAGAATTGGGATTACCCACAACGCCGTTTGAGGCAGGCCGGTTAAGCAGAATCGGCATCCACAATGCGAAAAGGGGAGGCGCACTTAGGTGCGCCTCCCCTTTTGAGTATGAGTCGTGGTCAGAGCGGTGAGGGTGCCTATCGATAGGCCGCCGCTACCAAGCCGGGAGCATAGGCTTCAACAACGTTGCCCGTATCGCTACAGGTAATCATTAAATAATCGCAGTGGGGGCACTGAGTACGAATTAAAGCCTCTTTGTTCAAGAAGTGGCGAGAAGCGTGACCGCCGCAGTTAGGGCAGTTGACGATGTGGGAAGCGTAATTCATGGATTATATGCTGGCAAGGAATAGGGGTCTGTAATAGAGTCTGCTGGGTTCCGTCGCAATGTGACGATAAGTAGACTTATGCGCCGCATTGTTGCGGGGATCGCTTCAGAATCAATAGTTTAAAACAACTGTTGATATATGAAAATGTTATTCGAAATAACATTGAAACGGCAACAAAAAACCGAAAAATATTTCAAAAGACACATTAAAGCTTGATCCCACCTAGTTTTAAGGCTTTTCATGTCATTTCTATAATTCTAGGACGAAAAAAATGTAAGTTTCAATACCAAACAGAATTAATAAAAGCTTAAGTTTCCTCTTGGGATAGAGAAACCACGCTAGCGACTCTTCCCCTTGGCGGACGCCGCCTATCGCCTGCCCGCATCAGAAAATAAACTTAGTGAAAAGCCCTGATTATGAGCAGCCTCTTTGTCAAAAGCGCAACACTTTCTAAAGACTTAATTATCTTTTAATGATTGCAGAATTCGCGCCTCGTCCATCGGTATCGGGCTGTGGCTGCCACTTATCGGCTGCTAGTAAAACGCCAGCCTATTCTGGCGGAAATGGTTCGGGATGAGATTCATGCTCAATTTCAAAGACATGGCCATACAGGCTTGAGAGAATTTGTTTGCCCTCTTGGGTGAGTTTGAGATAGGCGATCGCATCTTTGATGTAGGGATACACCGTCTGCCAGTAGAACTGGGGGTAGTTAAGGCGGAGGTCTTCAGGGTTGCGATAGCCCAGCTGCTGATTGACCCCGGTTTCTTCAAACTCGTAGAACAACGCCGGAATTTTGTGGAGATAGCGGGGGTCGGAAAGCTGCCCAATCAGATCAGCGGCCCTGACCAGCCCCGGAAAGTTGCCCGTGTCTTGATGGTCGGTATCGAGCGGTACGGGAAAGCGAGTTAACTCAATGTTGCGCTTAATGATTTCGGCATTGATCAAGCTGTGGCCCCCAAACCGCTCTTGCACAAACAGCTTGCCGCGATCGACATGGTACGGCGTCAGACTCGCGTCAGTGTGTCCCTCGGGAAATTGCACCGTATCGTCCTGTTGGCCAGTAGCATAAATGCGCAGTGACATCACATCTTGGCGGCAAACGCCTTTGACATAGCCAATGTCATGGCAGACTAACGAAATCGTGAAATGCAGCCAGTCTTCACAGGACACGCGCCCTTCACGAATATGCTTGCCCCGTAAAATCTGCTGGCCCACCAGCGTCACAAACACCATATGTTCGACGTCGTGGTAGAGCGCGTTGCTGTTGGCGATGGTTTCACCGCCCATGTTGCCCACCCAGGCAATGATGTCGGCATAGTTTTGCTTCAGACCGCCGTAGGTCTGGGCATAGTTAACGCGCAGTTCTTCGACGAAGGCATTGCACAAAAGTTTATTGGGATTCAACATCGATGATTGAGCTGTAGACTCTGCAGGAAAACACTTCTACGCATGTTCTATCCCATCTGACGAAGGCGTAACAAACGAATCAGGACACTTCATCAATCGTTTGTGCGGTCTTCGTCAATCCAGCAAAGAGAACAACATGCTGATGATTGACACCCAGTGGCAACTTCATCATGGGGCCGGGCCATTTCGTAAACTCGTATTTGGAATGCTCGTTCAACCGATGGACTACAGTGATGGGGGAGGCGCAGGATCATGGCTCGGACGAAAGCATTTGACCCGGAAGTAGCTCTGTCTAAGGCGATGGACGTTTTTTGGCAGAAGGGCTATACGGCCACATCGGTGCATGACTTGGTGACTGCGATGGGCATCAACCGGGGCAGCCTATACGACACGTTTATCGACAAGCGACATCTGTTTTTGCAGGCGATCGCCCACTATCACGACACCGTCGTCACAGCAGCGATCGCCCATCTGCAAGCGCCCAGTGCCGCCCGGGCCGAGATTGAACAACACTTTCTAGATCTGGCCACACGGGCAAGTGCTGATCGCCAACGGCGAGGCTGTTTGATGACCAACACCGTGGTTGAGTTGGCGGGTCAAGATGCGGAAGTCGCGAGTTTGCTGCAGCAAAGCCTGTTGCGAGTAGAAGAGGCGTTCTACCAAGCCTTGGTGAGAGCGCAAGAGCAAGGTGAGATTAGCGCTGATACAGACATTCGGGCGTTGGCTCAATATTTCACCAGTAGTCTGCAAGGATTACGGGTCATGGCCAAAACTGGCGCGGACACGGCGACCCTCAAGTCGGTAGTCAAGCTGATTTTGCAAGCTCTGGTAGCCAGCTAACCGCGAACGCTCTGATAGCGATCGCGGCGAATCGTTTCCAGCACCGCCTGAATCTCTTCCGAGTCTTCTCCTAAGGTATGCAGCAGGTGAGCGCCGAGTTCCATCGCCGCTTCAAACTCTGGCTGCACCACCTCGCGGGCACCCAATTGAGTCAGCAAGTCAATTTCTTTGTCCGTATGCGAGCGGGCAATAATATCAAGCTGGGGAGAATGGATGAGGGCGCGCTGCAGCAACAGCCGAGTGCTGATGGGGTCGGGCAGGGCGATCGCCAAGGCTTTGGCCGTGGCTAGATGCGTCTTTTCCAACACTTGCTCAGCATCCGCATCGCCGTAGATAAAGGGAATTTGTCGGTGTCGCAGGCCTTGAATCGCCGCCTCGCTGTTTTCGATCACCAGCACCCGATAGCCCTGATTGAGCAGAATGTTAACCAAGACCCGCCCCACCCGACCATACCCCGCCACAATCACATGGTCAGACAGATTATCGGGAACTGACAATAACTGCGGTTCTGACAAGCGCTCCTGCCATTTGCGGAGGTAAGGCACCCGGCGTAGCCAGCGGGTGAGCATCGGGGCACTGTTGAGCCAGGCCGGGGTCAACACCAGCGTGATCGCCGTCGTGCCCAATAGCAAGAGATATTGCTGTTCGCTAATCAAGCCCAGATCAAACCCCTGTAGCGAGAGGACAAAAGAAAATTCGCCAATTTGGTTCAGCCCCACACTGACCAACAGCGCCGTTTTAAAGGAATAGCCAAAGCGCAGAATAATGGGCAAGATGATCAGCGCTTTGCCAATCATCACCAGCGTCACCAACCCTAAAATGACGACCCCATTGCTAATCAGGACTTGGGGATCAATCAGCATGCCCACGGAAGCAAAAAACAGGCAAGCAAAGGTGTCGCGCAGCGGCAGCACTCGGCCTAGCGCCTGTTCTGAATAGTCCACTTCCGACACCATCAGACCCGCCACAAAAGCCCCCATCTCGATCGACAGGCCCAGCCAAGAGGTGACCCAGGCAATGCCCAGGCAGAGCGCAATAATCGTGAGCAGAAACAGCTCTTGACTCTCGGTAGCGGCGATGGTGCGCATGAGTTGGGGGGGGGGGGGGGGGGGGGGGGGGGGGGGGGGGGGGGGGGGGGGGGGGG
>ERZ1740058.1185-NODE-1185-length-13519-cov-7.722668_pt1 | contig 13519 bp, 11 predicted proteins | sample MGYA00581745_ERZ1740058 | MGnify/ENA primary metagenome ERZ1740058 (study PRJEB43018, sample SAMN04849742) | marine metagenome | isolation source: floating plastic debris | place: Pacific Ocean | collected 2008-08-30 | study: EMG produced TPA metagenomics... | reverse complement strand
CTCACTCATGATACGAGGAGCATCGTCAACTCTGGGAACCCCCTGAAGTAAATGAGAAATCAATGATTCCACGAGCCAAACCTGGGAAACCACTGGGTGGTCGGCAGTCCGCCTGTCGATTAACCGCCGTTCTCACTGTCCCTGGGCCAGCGAGTACCCCGGCTTGCCGTCGTAGTACTTCAGCGGCTGGAAGTCGGTGACCTCGAACTTCTCGGCGATCCGATCGAGCAACTGGATGATCGGACCCTGTCCCAGGCTCGGCGCCCGGCTGAGGTCCCGTAATTCGAACCGCACGCGGTAGTAATCCACGATCTCGGTGTACACGCTGCCGCTAGGCCACACCTGCGTGCCGCGGTTGCTCATCATCTTCAGCTCGAAGGGCGTCGGCCCGCAGATGGCCTGCAGCCGGTCGGCCAGTTCGCTCGGGCTCAGCAGCGTGTCGAGGTAGATGTCGCATCCGACGTACACGCTCTTGAGCGTCTCGAACGTTCGCATGAGCGTGTTGTGGCGCGGCCGCTCGGCCCGGCTGACGCTAATGGTCTCACTGACACCATCGGTCGCCAGCGCATCACGCGTATCGGGCGCCTTGCCCAGGTTGTTGCGGATCGCGTCGCCGAATTCAGTGGTGCCCACGGCCGGCTTGCCGGTGCCCTCGCCGAAGTCGCCCGTGTGCACGCCCTGCTCGAGCGTATGGATCAGCGCGTTCTCGATGAGGTTGGCGTGCTTCATCAGGCCGATGTGCCGCAGCATCATCAGGCCGCTGAGCAACAGGCTCGTCGGGTTGGCCATGTTCTTGCCGGCAATGTCGGGCGCAGTGCCATGCACGGCCTCGAAGATGCTGACATGGTGGCCGATGTTTGCGCTGGGCGCAAACCCGAGACCGCCGACAAGGCCGGCCGCCAGATCGCTCACGATGTCACCCTGCAGGTTGGGCAGCACCACCATGCGGAAGTTCTGCGGCTTGAGCACCAGGTTCATGCACAGCGCGTCGATGATGACGTCACCGGTCTCGATGTCGGGGTAGTCGCCGCCGATCTTGTAGAAGCGCTCCAGGAAGAGGCCGTCGCTCATCTTCATGATGTTGGCCTTGTGCCCGCAGTGCACGTTGGTAATGCCCAGGCGCTTGGCCGTTTCGAACGCCTCGCGGTGCACCTGATCGCATCCCGGTGCCGAGATGAGACGCTTGCACTCGACGACATCGTTGGTCAGCCGGTGCTCGATGCCGCCGTACGTGTCCTCGATGTTCTCGCGCACAACATAAAAGTCGACGGGGATGTTCGCCTTGCTGTAGACCGTCTCAACACCCGGCAGGCTCTGGAAGTGGCGCACGTTGGCGAACGCGCCGTACATCTTGCGCAGCGTGACGTTGATGCTCTTGCCACCGCCGCCGACAGGCGTACCCATCGGGCCTTTGTAAACCAGCCCGGTCTCCTCAACCGTGCGGATCGACTCGTCGCTGATGCCCATCGAGTTGCCGTCGCGGAAGACCTTCTCGCCCATCACGGTGGGTACGAAGTCCACGTGGTCCTGCACGCCGGCCGCCTCGAAGATGCCAAGGCACGCGGCCATGATCTCCGGCCCGATGCCATCACCCTCGGCCAGCGCGATCTTCAGCTTCTGCGACGAATCGGACATCGTGGGGCACCTCTTCCCTTGCAAACGCGTGCGGATCTATGGAACAAGCGATCCGGCCTGACCAGATGCGGCCCGCCGGGGGGTGCAGGGTAGGTCCGAGGCCGCCAAACTTCCGCGTTTCGAGGTGATCGCTCAGACAGCCGCGGCCCGGACGAGCCGCTCACGAACGGCGTCCCACACGGCGCCCTCGGCTGTCGGTGCGCACACAACGATCCGAGACGCCCCAGACGCGTCGGCGTCTCGCAGGGCCGCGTACAACTCGCGCCCGTACGCCTCGGCATCGGCCGGCATCGGCATGCTCTGGTGCGGCGGATCGACCGCCACTGGCACGCCCGGCGGCGAAATTACGAACGCGGGGCCAAGGGCCATCCAGGTATCTGCCTCGGCCAACGAGGACGCCAGCACGAGCGGCAGCGTCGGCTGGTAATGCGGCCCCACCACGCCCGGGCTCGCCACAGGTGAGCATCCGCCAGTTTCCGAGTCGAGCAAGGGCACGCCGGCCGCCTTCGCGAGTTCGTCCCCGCCGAGCACGCCGGGCCGGAGCACACGCAGCCCGGCCGATTCCACCGCAAGGACCGTCGACTCTAACCCCACAGCGCACGCCCCGCCATCGAGCACTACGACCTCGTCCTCGGGCCACACACCGCGCACGTGCCCGGCCGTCGTCGGTGAGACGTACCCCGACCTGTTCGCGCTCGGTGCTACTAAGGGCTCCCCGACCGCCTCGATGAGTTCGAGAGCAACCGGATGCCTCGGCACGCGCACCGCCACCGTTGCCCCCCCCGCCGTCACGATGTCGGGCACCCACTCGGCCTTGGGCAACACGAGCGTCAGTGGCCCAGGCCAGAACGCGCGCGCCAACGCAACCGCAGCATCGGGCCACAAAGCGCTGCACTCGCGCGCCATGTCAGCCGTGCTCGCATGCACGATGAGCGGATTGTCACTTGGCCGGCCCTTGGCCTCGAACACGCGCGCCACCGCGTCGCAATCGCGCGCGACGGCCGCGAGGCCATACACCGTCTCCGTCGGGATGGCGACCAACCCGCCGCGCTGCAGATGCGCCGCCGCGTGGGCGATGGCGTCCATCGGCTACTTGCTCTCGTCGGGATCCGCCGGCTCGATGCCCGAGGCGTCGTAGTTGGACCAGTCCTGCGCGCCGCCGAAGCGATCGTCCTCATACGGATCCTCGAGCGGGCCCGAGCCGGGTACAACGAAGCGGATGCCGTTGCGCTCGAGGGCGGTCCCCATCGCCGCGTGCAGGTTCGCGATGCCGATCATGTAATCGACGAGCGCGCCAACCTCGGCCTGCTCGGCGGCCGCCAATCGCTCCTGCGCCTGGAACTCAAGGTTGAGGCGCTCGGGCGTGTTCACGGCGATCGTCTCTCGCTGGATATCCAGCACGCGCAGGCGGTTGGCCGCCGCCAAGCGGTTGCTCGCGGCCTGCCCGATGCGCTCGTACGCCTCGCGCGCCCGCCGAAGGCTTGTGCGCACCTCGGCGATCACGCCCTGTACCGTGTTCTGGTACGCGATGGTCGCCTGGTACTGCTGCACGCGCCGCTCGTTACGCGTCGCCTCGGCCGCGCGGTTGCCGATCGGCAGCTCGAACTCAAGCCCGAGCAGCCAGCTCTGCCGACTGAACCCGTACGTATCGCTCCACACGTCGTCGAAGTCCTCGTCGAGATCGTTCACCGACAGCTGCGCCGTCAGGTCGAGCTGCGGCAGCAGACCGTTCTCCGCCACACGACGGCGAATGGCCGTGTTATCGAGGCTCAGCAACGCCTGGAAGATCTCCGGCCTGCGGCGCAACGCCGACTGGTACGCGTCGAACAGGCCGTACTCGATCGCCTGATCAACCGGCGCGTCCGCGGGCAGGAGCAGCAACTCGCCCGCAACGGGATACCTCGGGTCGCTCATCGCGACCTTGAGGCGATCGTTCTGATCGCGCACGGTGGTCTGTTGCTGGATGACCGTCTGGCGGCGCTCCTGCACGCGGGCGTCGGCATCGGCAACCTCCGCGGGGTCGGCGTCGACCTCCTGGCGGATGCGGATCTGCCGCTGCGTCTCCACACCGCGGTCGAGCAGACGCTGCACGATCTTCAGGTTCTGCCGGGCGCGGTACAGCTCCCAGTAGGCCGTCTCGGTCTCGAGCACCGTGTTGATCGCCGACGCCTTCAGGTTCGCCAGCGAATCACGCTCATCGTTGCGCGCTAGCAAGAGGCCCTCGCGCGCAACATCGGTTCCAAAGCCGCGCAGCAGCGGCTGCTCGGCCCGCACAGTCAGCGTGCTCTGCCACGCGGGGTTGGGCGTGAAGTCGATGCCGCCGATTTCTTCAGTGCCGATGTCGCTATAGCTGAACTGCTGCTCGATGCTTAACGTGCCACCCAGCGGCGTCAGGCGACGCAGGCCGAGCGAGGCATCAGTGACCTCGCGCTCGTCGCGCGCGGGCGTGAACGCGCTCGTCGAGATCTGCTCGGTCTCGCTGTTGGTGTACGTCGCGTCGGCAAAGAGCACCCAATCGAACGCCGCCTCGGCGCGCACGACGCCGGCCTCGGCGACGACCGGATCCAGCCGCGCAAACTGCAACGCGTAGTTGTGCTCGACCGCGGCGCGGATGACCGTCTGCAGATCGATCGGCCGCGTTGCCTGCGAGTTCCCAAGCAGGTCGACGCCGAACTCATCGGGCACATCGGTGTAGCTGCGGATGCCCGCAATGGATTGCACGTCGTCCATGAAGCGGTTGTCGATGTCGATCTCCAGTGGCGAGCGCGTCAGCGGCTGGACACCCGCGTCGCTGTCGCGCGCCTCGCGTAGCTCGCGCATGAGCCCGTCCACCAGCGCACGCTGCGTGGCATCGCTCGGCTCGCTCAGCGGACTCGCGCAGCCCGCGGCCAGCAGCAGGGCGGCCGCGCCACCCATGCACACGGACAGGGCCCATGGGCGGGGGCACTGCGGATTCGCACGTCGGAAGCGATCGATCATCTTGAGTCTGCTTTCTCGTTCATCGCCGGGCGGCGGCGCGGCGGGCGGGCCTCTGGCCGGCGGAAGCGGCTCGTACCGCGGTGTTTGCGCCCTGGGCCAACGCCTCGGCTTCGCTAAGCCCCGCATCGCGGCGGAGCCGATGCTAGGGGGCTGGGACGGCCGCCCCAAGCGGTCTACATTTCTCTTACCAGAGGCAGACCCCTGGCGCACGAGGCGCCCGCCCGCGGATTGCGTGGCGATACATGGGGCCGTTCAACGGAGGGAACGATGCGCTCGATCACCCAAAGTCCTTTCCAGACTCTCGGCCTGGCCCTGCTGGCGCTGGTCGCCACCGTGCTCTCGCCCGTCGCCGCGTTCGCCCAGACGACGCGGGACGTCGAGCCGTATTTCATCGCAATTGTCGACGAAAACTCGCTCCTGCGATCGGGCGACCTCCGCTCGTATTACCCCATCGCCACGCTCAGGCCCAACACCATCCTCCATGTGACAGGCGAGGGCGAACGCTGGCTCCGCGTCGAGTACCCCAAGGGAATCCACGCCCTGGTCCGTGCCGATCGCGCCACGCTGGATGAGTTCCGCAGCATCGTCACGATCAGCCGCACCGGGGCCCTCAAGGCTCTGAGCGACACCCGCTACGGCATCGACGGCTCCTTCCGCGACATCCAGGGCCCGGCGACGCCCGCCACGACCCAGCTCAAGCACCACCGCACCGAGACCAGCAGCCGCGGCATCGTCTTCTACGTGGTCGACGCACCCAAGGGCGCCGCCGGATTCGTCGAGACATCGCAGACCCGCCGGGCGACGCCCAGCGAGGTCCGCGCATACTTGGCCACCCTCGAGCAGGCCGAGGGCACGGGCACCCCAGCCACGGAGGTGCAGCCCACCGTCCAGCCGCAGTCCGAAACTCCGGTCCAGCCCGAGTCGACCTCGCCGGCTTCTGAGGCGACCCCGGCCGAGCGCCAAAGCGACACGCCCAGCCTGATGGAGCCGATGCGGATCGAGCCTTCCGAGCCGATGACGCAACCGGTCACACAGCCGCAGCAGACCACGCCGCGCGAGACCATCACCCCCGCGCCGATCGAGCAGACCGAAACGGAAGCGACCGAGCCCGAGATGCGCCAGGCGCCGCAACGTGACGTGCTTGGCCCGATGCCAAGCCTCGAGGCCCTGTCCGCCGCGTTCGACGCCGTGCGCCAGCAGGGCACGCTCGAGGCCGAGGTCGACGAGCTTGTGGCCGCGTTCCAACGCGTGCTCGCCAACACGCCCGCCGTCGAGGACAACGCCTCGACCCGCGCGTGGCTCCAGCAGCGGCTGAGCCTATTGGATATCCGCAAGCGCCTGCAAGTGAGCCTCCAGGAGGTCGCCGAGGCCAAGGCCCGGCTCGAGGCCGGCAACGAGCAGAGCGCCGAAGCCATGGCCCGCCTCGAAGCCTCGCGCATCTACGACTTTGTCGGCCGCCTCGAGAAGAGCGCGGTGTACAACGGCGACCGCCTGCCGCTGATGTACCGCCTGGTCTCCGTCGGCGAGGGCATCCCTCGCACGCTGGGCTACATCGAGCCCACCGAGGGCCTCGAACTGGAGCGGAAGCTCGGCGTGCTCGTGGGCATCTCCGGCGGCGCGACGCGTCGGGCCGATCTCCGCCTGAGCACCATCGGGGCCAGCTCGGTCGTGGTGCTGCGCTCGGTTGAGACCGATAACACACAATTCGTCACCGAGCCCGATCGGTAAGCCCGGGCCGTTTTCCAACGGTGAGCCACTCCACCGACCTCGGCCCGGGTATGCCCCGGGCCTTGTTTTTTGGTGCCAACGCTCACGCGAGTACGCCCCGTACACTCTTACGTGAGCCCAGGCGCAACATCAGCCATCCCGGGAACGCTCATGGCCTCGGGCCTCTCGTCCCTCGACCGGACGGAGCACGCCGCCCGCCAGGCCTTCGAGCAGGTTGCCGAGCAGCTGCCCCAGGGGCCGGGCTCGGCCAATGTTGCCTTCGTGTTCTTCTCGAGCGCTCATGTCGGGCAAGCCGGCCTCGTCGCCTCAGCGGCCCGCGCCGAACTGCCAAACGCCACGATCGTCGGTTGCTCGGCCGAGTCCGTCGTGGGCGGAGCCATCGAGCTTGAGGATCGCCCGGGCATCAGCGTGCTGGCGTGCAGCATGCCCGGCGCTGACGTCCGCGCCTTCGGGCTGTCGCAACTTGCCGGCATCGATTCCGGCAACCCACACCAGGTCGAGCGTGTGCGTGACCAAGCGGGCATGACCCACGAGCACAGCGCGACGTTCCTGTTCCCGGATCCCTTTGGCTTACCGACCGGCCGCATCATGCACGCGATCGACAAGGCCTCTCGGCTCGGCTTGGCGGACAGCGAGCATCCGGTCATCCTCGGCGGTTTGGCGTCGGCCGAGAACAGTGCAGGCGGCAACGCGTTCCTGCTCGACGGACAGGTCATCCGCGACGGTGGCGTGGGCCTCTCGATCAACGGGCCGGTCACGGTCGATGCCGTGGTCAGCCAAGGCTGCCGTCCGCTTGGACCGAACCTGGTCGTCACCGAGGGTCGCGGCAATGTCGTTGCGCGGCTTGGCGGCCGACCCGCGTTCGAGTCTATCCGCGAAATCATCGCCGACCTCGAAGAAGACGAGAAGCAGATGCTCGCAAAGGGCGTGTTCCTCGGCGTCGTGGCCGACGAGCACAAGCGCCACTTCGGTCGCGGCGACTACGTCATCCGCAGCATCATGAGCGCCAACGAGGGCGACGGCTCGATCGCGCTGAGCGATTACGTCCGCCTCGGGCAGACCGTGCGCCTGCACGCCCGCGACGCGAGTACCGCGCACGAGGACCTCGAACTGCTCCTCGACGCCCAGAAGCTGCACGAGCACCCGGCCGGCTGCATGCTGGTGACGTGCAACGGGCGGGGCACCAAGCTCTTCGACCAGCCCAACCACGACGCGGCCACCGTCCGCCGAGCGTTCGAGGCCGTACGCAAGGGCACGCCGACGATCGGCGCCGCCCCGCGCGGCGTCGGCCAGCCCATGCCCATCGCGGGCTTCTTCGCCGCCGGCGAGATCGGTCCGATCCAGGGCCGCACGTTCCTGCACGGGCACACGGCGTGCGTCGCGCTCTTCCGCGGCCAGGCGTCCTGACGCGCCGCCATGCCGACGCTCCTGTGCGTGCCCATCACCGTCGATGACCCCCACCAGGCGCTCCAGGACGCCGACCATGCGCGCCTCGCGGGGGCCGACCTGGTCGAGTTCCGCCTCGACGCGTACTTCGACGGCGACGACGACCGCATCGAGCCGTGCGTGAAGCTCATCGAGCAGTGCCCGCTGCCTTGCATCGCGACCTGCCGGCCGACGTGGGAGGGCGGCGAGTATGACGGCGAGGACTCGCCGCGCATCTCCCTCTTCGAGCGCCTTGGCACAGCCAGTCACCCGCCGCGGTACATCGACGTTGAGCTCGCGGCGTATACACGCTCGATGAACCTGCGCCAGAAGGTCGATCTCGCCGTCGAGCACGACAAGCAAGAGCGCGACATGGCGACCGGCCTGATCCTGAGCATGCACGACTTCGAGGGACGGCCCGCGAACCTCACTCGCCAGCTCCTGGCCCTACGCGACCAGCGAAACGCAGCGGTGCACAAGATCGCGTTCCGAGCACGCTCGTTGCGCGACAACCTCGAACTCTTCGAGATCCTCAAGCACCGCGACCGCCCCACCATCGCGCTGGGCATGGGGCGATTCGGCCTGTTGAGCCGCGTGCTCGCACCAAAGTTTGGCGCCCTGCTCACGTTCGCCAGCCTGCGCCCAGAAGCAAACACGGCGCCGGGCCAGCCGACGATCGCCGATCTCTTGGCTCTGTACCGCTTCGAGAGCATCACGAAGGCCACCAAGGTCTTCGGCGTCGTCGGCGATCCCGTCGAGCACTCGCGATCGCCGGCCATGCACAACGCTGGGTTTGAGCGAGTGGGATTTGATGGTGTGTACCTGCCGATGCCGGTCGCCCCGGGGTACGAATCGCTCAAGGCCACGCTCACGGAATTGCTCGACTACGACTCTCTCGACCTCACCGGGCTCAGCGTGACCATGCCGCACAAGGAGGACTTGGTTCGGCTCGCCCGCGAGCAGGGCTGGGCCTTGGACAGTCTGGCCGATCGGGCCAACGCCGCCAACACGCTTGTGCGTGCGCGCGACTCGATCCGAGTCTCCAACACCGATGGCCCCGCCGTCGTCTCTTGCCTCGAGCGCGCCGGAGTGGGGCTGCGCGATGCTCCGGTGCTGGTGCTCGGCGCTGGCGGCATGGCACGGAGCTGCGCGTTCGCGCTTGCCGACGCCGGCGCGGTGGTGCATGTCTGGAACCGTTCCACCGAACGAGCGCGCGAGTTGTCCTCCGCCGTGCCAAACGCGATGCACGCGGAGTCGCCATATTCTGTCACAGATGCCGCCGCGATCGTGCAGTGCACTCCGGTCGGCATGGCGAACGGCCCCGCGCCCGAAGGCACCCCGATCGAGTTGGATCGCTTCGCGAGTGCGGCGATCGTCGAGACCGTGTACCACCCACTGGAAACGCCGCTGGTGAGCAGCGCCATCGCGCGCGGGCTCCGCGTAATCGACGGGCTTGATGTGCTTGTCGCGCAGGCCGCCGCGCAGTTCGGGGCCTTTACCGGGCAAGCCGCGCCGATGGAGTTATTCCGAGAGGCCGCGCGCGGCTCGGGCTAGATCGCAAAACTCTTGATACCCGGCCCGCCCGCACGCACGCTGGCGCTCACGAGCGTGCGAAACGCCTCGGCGACCTGCAGTCCCTCGCGCTGCGGCGGCACGTGTGCGAACATCAGGCCGATCTCACCAAGCTTGCGCGCGCCATCCCAAGACGGGTCCTGCACGCAAACGGTACCTTCAACCGACGCGCCCGAGTCATCGATGTTCGACAGCCGTGCGTCGAACTCGATCGTCGCGCCGGGCAAGACCTCGAACGCGAGCTCGGCCCTTCGGAGCTTCGCCAGAACCACGTCATCCACGAAGCCGCGCGCGTGGCCGGCCAGCAGCCCGCCGGTCTGGGCCATGCCCTCGATGATCAGCGGGGCGGGGACAACGGGCAGCGCCTCGTCATCGCCGCGCGCCGGAAAGTGCTGGTGGAGGTGTGGCTCGCTGAGGCTGACCGCCTTGCAGGCGACGAGCCGCTCGCCCGGCTCGATCGCGAGGATGCGGTCGATCCAAAGCCAGCGCACTTCTGGGCCCGCTCAGGCCGCCGCGCCGAGCTTGCGCTCGACGAAGCTGATGATTGCGTCGACGGTGAAGATCTCGCCGACGCGAGCGAGCCGCGGGTCGTCCTCGATGCGATCGATCTCGGCGTGGGGCAGCTTCTCGCGCAGGGCGCTCAGGCCGGCCTGGGTGAGCGCGCCATCCTGGACGTACTCGGGATCCTGCTGGAGGTTTTCGGGGAAGAGCTCGCCCTGGGCGATCTTGACATCGAAGGCCTGTTCCAGGCGGAAGACGATGTCCAGAAAGTCGATCGACTCGGCCCCGAGGTCGCCGGTGAGCGTCGCGCGGGGCGTGACCTCGTCCTCATCGATGCCAAGCACCTCGGCGAGCACGTCCTGGACCTTGGCTTGGATCTCTTCTCGGGTCATGGCTTCTCCGTCGGGGCCCGCGCCGGCCGCCAGAAACGGCCCGGGCAGGCGCTCAGAGATGCTATGGGCGTTCATTCGCCAGGGTGCGGCAGGGCCAGACGCACGGGACGGAGTTCCAGGCGGCCGCTGGCGGCCTTCGCGAGCCCTTCGACGGCCTCGGCCTGGACTGCATCGCCCTCGGAAAGCAGGCAAGTCGCCGCGAGCTTGGCTCGATCGTCCCGGAGGTCGAGCAGCCGCACATCGGCGACCAGCCACTGGCCGGGCTCGAGGAACCGGCTGAATCGCATCGCGCGGACCGACCCGAGCACCCACCGGTCGCCATCATCAACGCGGTGCTCAAGTAGTGCGCGGCCGGCCTGCAACAGGGCCTCGGTCGCGAGCACACCGGGCAGCACCGGGCGGCCTGGGAAGTGGTCCCGGAAGAACGGGTCGCTCGGGTCGAGCTTGTGCTGGGTTACCACGCGATCGGGCTCGCGGAGCACGACGCTGTCGGCGAAGGCGTACCAGTCCACCGCCAAGCGTAGTGTTCGTGCTGTCCTGGGTCCCGCTCGATCGCCGGAAAAGCAGAGTACCCATCGAACCATGCCGCCCCTGCACGACGACGCCATCTGCCTGCGCCACAGCGAGTGGAGCGAGACCAGCCAGCTGGCCACGCTGCTGTGCCGCGAGCATGGGCTGATCCGCGGGCTTGCGCGCGGGTCGAGGCGAGAGCGATCCGCGTTCTCAGGCGGATTCGAGCTGCTCGCGCGAGGTGGAGTCGTGTTCTTCGAGAAGCCCACGCGCGAGCTGGCGAACATCACCGCTTGGGACCTCACGCACACGCACGGCCATCTACGTGGTGATCTACCGAGCATCTGGCGTGCGATGTTCGCGGTGGATCTCGTGCAGCGGGCGCTGCCGCTCAGGGAGCCGCACCCGCGGAGCTTCGACCGTCTCGCGGTGCTGCTCGCCGGAGAGGCGATCGCCATGGACGGCTTGGCCGAGTACCAGTGGGAGCTGCTCGACGAAGCTGGCCATCGACCCGATCTCGGAGACGAGAGCGTCGGGGGCGATCCGGACGTGGTGTATTTCGTTCCCTCGGCTGGCCGAGTCGAACCAGCCCGGCCGATGGGGTCCGATACCGCTTGGCCGATGCGTCGGGTAACCCTTGAGTCTTTGCGGTCGATAACGCGCGATGCGTCGGGTTCGCAGCGTCCACAAACCGCAGAACAGACCGATACCTGGACGCGCGCGGCCGCGTTCCTGTGCAGCTACTGGATGTGGGTGCTTGGCAGGTCGATACCTACCGCACGTGCGGTGTTTGGCGACCGTATCGAGCTTGGCGAGTAGCGAAGCTCGGCAACACCGCAGAGAGCAGCCCCAGGGCGAGACCGGCCCGGCACCGAGGAACCGCACCCATGGACGCGCACGCCATCGAGGAAATCCTCTCGTGCGAAACGCTGCCATCGCTGCCGGCGACCGCCGTGCGCGTGCTCGAGCTGAGCCAGGACCCCGACTGCACGGTCAACGAGCTCGCCGAGACGATCCGCTTCGATCAGGGGCTCTCGGCCAAGATCCTCAAGACGGTCAACTCCAGCTTCTTCGGCTTGCGTACCAAGTGTGCCACGATCGATAAGGCGCTCGTGGTCCTTGGCATGCGTGAGCTGCGCAATCTCGCGTTGGGCTTCTCGCTCGTGCCCGCGATGGAGGCGGCATACACCGACGAATTCGATCCCGTCGACTACTGGCGCCGCGGCATCTACTCGGCGGTTGCCGCAAAGATCATCGCGAAGCACGTAGCCAAGCAGGTTGCCGACGAGGCCTTCCTCGGTGGGCTGCTGCAAGACATCGGCATCATGGCCATGCTGCAGGCACTGGGCGACCCGTACCAGGAAGTGCTGGGCATCGCCGCGAGCGATCACCGCAAGCTGGCCGCCGCCGAGCTGAAGGCCTTCGACATGCAGCACCCAGAGGTGGGCGCACTACTGGCCCGTAAGTGGCAGCTTCCCGATGAGCTGAGCGTGCCGATCCGCTTCCATGAGCGTCCGACCGCCGCGCCGCCCGAGCTCAAGGAGGTCGTCTGCTGCGTCGCGATTGGGAACACGATCCATCAGGCGCTGACATACGACGATAAGGCCGGGTGCCTCAAGCGCCTGTACGACCAGGCCAACCGCTTCTTCGGCCTCGATGCCGACATCTGTGATGAGTTCGTGAAGGAGACGGCGACGGCCGCGAAGGAAGTCTCTCGGCTGTTCGAGCTCGATACCGGCGAGGCCGTGGATCCGACCGAGTTGCTCAGCAAGGCGAAGAAGCTGCAGGGCGATCCGCCAAGCCAGAAGGACGAACTCAGCCGGGGGGCCATCGACACTGTGGTGCGCGATGGCGATTTGATCGACGCCATCACCGGGGTGATGACGCGCCTGGCCTTCGAGCGGCACTTGGAAACCGAGTTCGAGTCCAGCCGTGAGTCGAAGAGCCCGCTGAGTGTGGCGATCATCCGGATCGATGGCTTCGCCTCGATCATCGAGAATGAGGGGCTCGAGGCCGGCGACGTCGCCGCGATCGATGCCTTCGAGACGCTCAACGATCACTTTGAGGGCACGCCGGGGCTGCGCATCGGACGGTTCGACGACGCGACCGCGGTCGTCTCGACCGCAACGCCCATCAAGGAGCTCGTCGAGAAGGCCAGCTCGTGGCGGAGCGCGTTCAAGTCATCGAAGCAGCACAAGACAAGCGTGGGAATCACCGGCTGCGCCAGCGAGAACTACAACCTGTTCAGTAAGCCGCGGCAGCTGCTGGCGCTCGCGTACCGAACGCTCGATGCCGCAGAGAAGGCCGGCGGCGATACGCTGCGTACCTTCGAGCCCGGCAGCGACAAGCGCGCGGCCTGAGCGCAAGCCAATACCTGCAGATTGAATCACGCGGGGCGAAGCAGGCCGGTTGTTTGCGGCCGCAGCGGGTATCGACGCGCGACCTCACGCAGATCATCCAGCGATACGGCGCGCACCTGCTCGAGCTGTTCTTCGAGCGGCAGGTAGTCGCCGATCAGCGTCCACCGCGATCCGAGCCTCTGCATGCGATCGGCGGGCCTCTCCCCACCAACCGTGACTTCTGTGGCCGCCTTCGCGCGCAGCCGCTCGAGATCACGCTCGTCGAGTTCGTCGACAGCCTTCTCTAACTCTCCTGCGATCACCGATTCGATCGACTCGAGCTTGTCGGGATCGCCGCTGGCGTACACCACGAAGTCTCCAGCCTGATCGTGGCCCATGTACACGGCGATGGCCTCGTCGGCTAAGCCGGGCTCGACC
>ERZ1740058.1184-NODE-1184-length-13519-cov-9.770796_pt1 | contig 13519 bp, 11 predicted proteins | sample MGYA00581745_ERZ1740058 | MGnify/ENA primary metagenome ERZ1740058 (study PRJEB43018, sample SAMN04849742) | marine metagenome | isolation source: floating plastic debris | place: Pacific Ocean | collected 2008-08-30 | study: EMG produced TPA metagenomics... | reverse complement strand
GTTCCCTGGTCGAACGGCGGTGCGTACTCCGCCTCCGCGTCCAAAGGTGGCGCAACCAAAGGTCCGCAATGAACAATCATTTCCGCAACTTTGCTCTGTGGGTGGTGATCGCACTGTTGCTGATCGCCCTGTTCCAGCTCTTCCAGAACCCGTCCCAACGCGCCAACACGTCCGAGATTTCATTCTCGCAATTCCTGTCTGAGGCCCGCAACGGCAACATCCGTTCGGTAACCATCCAGCAGCAGGAAATCGAAGGCGTCTATTCCACCGGCGGCCGGTTCCAGACCTACGCGCCGGACGGGGCCCAGTACATTGAGACGCTGGAGAACCAGAACGTGACCATCCGGGCCGAGCCGCCCAACGATGGCATCAGCCTCTGGGGCATCCTCGCCACCTGGGTCCCCATGCCCCTCATTCTCGGCATCTGGCTCTTCCTGATGCGGCAGATGCAGGGCGGCGGTGCCGGCAAAGCCATGGGCTTTGGCAAATCCAAAGCAAAGTTGCTGAATGAGGCCCACGGCCGCGTCATGTTCGAAGACGTGGCGGGTGTGGACGAAGCGAAGGAAGACCTTCAGGAGATTGTGGACTTCCTGAAGGACCCGTCCCGCTTCCAAAAGCTCGGCGGCAAGATCCCGCGCGGTGTGCTCCTCATCGGCCCGCCCGGCACGGGTAAGACGCTTCTTGCCCGCGCCATCGCCGGCGAAGCCAACGTGCCCTTCTTCACCATCTCCGGTTCGGACTTCGTGGAGATGTTCGTAGGCGTGGGCGCGAGCCGCGTGCGCGACATGTTCGAGCAGGCGAAGAAAAACGCGCCCTGCATTATCTTCATCGACGAGATCGATGCCGTGGGTCGCCACCGTGGTGCGGGCCTTGGCGGCGGCAACGACGAGCGTGAGCAAACGCTCAACCAGCTGCTCGTCGAGATGGACGGTTTTGAGGCCAACGAAGGCATCATCCTGATCGCCGCCACCAACCGGCCTGACGTTTTGGACCCGGCGCTTCTGCGTCCCGGCCGCTTCGACCGCCAGATTGTGGTGCCGAACCCGGATCTCATCGGCCGCGAGAAAATCCTCAAGGTGCACGTGCGCAAAGTGCCTCTCGCGCCGGACGTGAACCTGAAGACCCTCGCCCGCGGCACCCCCGGTTTTGCTGGTGCTGACCTTGCCAACCTCGTCAACGAAGCAGCCCTGATGGCGGCGCGTCGCAACAAGCGCCTCGTCACAATGCAGGACTTTGAGGACGCTAAGGACAAGGTCATGATGGGTGCGGAGCGCCGGACCCTCGTGATGACCGATGAGGAGAAGAAGCTCACCGCCTACCACGAGGCTGGACACGCGCTTGTCGCTCTTCATATGCCGGCGTCCGATCCGATCCACAAAGCCACCATCATCCCGCGCGGCCGTGCGCTTGGCATGGTGATGCGGTTGCCGGAGCGCGATCAGGTCTCGCTGACCCGCGCGAAGTGCAAGGCCGACCTTGCCGTGGCCATGGGCGGGCGCGTTGCGGAAGAGCTGATCTTCGGTCACGAGAAGGTGACGTCTGGCGCCTCGGCCGACATCAAGATGGCCACCAAGCTCTCCAAGGCTATGGCGACGCAGTTCGGTATGTCCGACGAGCTTGGCCCGCTCCTCTACTCGGAGAACGAGGAAGAAGTGTTCCTCGGCCACTCCGTGGCCCGCCAGCAGGCGGTGTCTGAGAAAACGCAGGAGCTTGTCGACAGCGAAGTGAAACGCTTTGTCGACGAGGGCTACGACACGGCTATGGCGGTGATCAAAAACAACCTGGACCAACTGCACATCGTGGCCAACGGGCTCCTTGAGTTCGAGACGCTGTCGGGCGACGAAATCCGCGATCTTCTGGAAGGCAAGTCGCCGGTGCGTGACAATGCGGACGACGAAGATACGCCGCGCGCCTCCACCGTGCCGACCACTGGCGGGCAGCGCAGCCGGCCTAAGGGCGGAGAGGGTGGCCTGGAGCCGCAGCCGACGTAAGGCATCGTTAAGCCCAATTTTAAACGGCCGCTCCCATGGAGCGGCCGTTTTTCGTTTTGTGTTACTCTGCCTGCAAGCAGGAGCTGTTGACTTCCGCCCCCACGGGCGTTGATTGCGTTCAGAGTTATCTACGGCCGGAGGGTTAGGGTGGCGCGTAAGTATTTTGGCACCGACGGTATCCGAGGCCGGGCAAACGACGCGATTATGTCTCCTGAGACGGCGATGCGCGTTGGGATGGCCGCAGGTCTGGCGCTGAAGCGTCAGAACACACGTCAACGGATTGTCATCGGCAAGGACACCCGCCTGTCGGGCTACATGCTGGAAACCGCGCTGGTCTCCGGCTTTGCCGCCGTGGGCGCGGACGTTTTCATGCTGGGCCCATTGCCGACCCCTGCCGTCGCGATGCTGACGCGCTCCTTGCGGGCCGACATCGGCGTGATGATTTCCGCCTCGCACAACGCCTACCACGACAACGGGATAAAGATTTTCGGCTCCGACGGCTTCAAACTCTCAGACGAGATGGAGCAGCGGATCGAGGCGTTGATGGACAGCGACATCAGCCACCGTATGGCGACCGGCGCCGACATCGGCCGCGCAACGCGGCTCGACAATGTGCACGGCCGCTACATCGAGTTCGCCAAGCGCACCTTCCCTCGGAACCTGTCGCTGAACGGCATCCGCATCGTGGTCGATTGTGCGAACGGCGCAGCCTACAAGGTGGCGCCTGACGTTTTTTGGGAGCTTGGCGCCGAGGTGGTGCCGCTCGGCGCCCAGCCCAACGGCCTCAACATCAACCGCGATTGTGGCTCCACATCGCTGTCGGCCGTCCGGCAAAAGGTGCGCGAGGTCCGCGCCGACGTGGGGATTGCGCTGGACGGCGACGCGGACCGGGTGATCGTGATCGACGAAAAGGGTGAAACCGTTGACGGCGACCAGCTGCTCTCGGTGATCGCCAACTCTTGGCAGCGCACGGAGCGGCTTCAGAAATCCACCGTTGTGGCGACGGTCATGTCGAACCTTGGCATGGAGCGTTACCTGGAAGGCATCGGCATTGACCTTGTGCGCACCAAAGTTGGCGACCGTCACGTGGCCGAGATGATGCGCTGCCGCGGCTACAATATCGGCGGCGAGCAGTCCGGGCATGTCATCCTGTCGGACTACACAACGACCGGCGATGGGCTGATTGCGGCGTTGGAGCTGATGGCTGTGGTGGTGAACTCAGGCAAGCGCGTGTCGGAAGTCTGCCATCAGTTCGAGCCCGTGCCGCAGGTGCTCAAGAACGTCCGCTTTGCCGGGGATGCGCCGTTGGAGCACGACGACGTGAAATCGGCGATCGATGCCGCCCAATTGCGCCTTGGCAATAGCGGCCGCATCCTGGTGCGCCCGTCCGGTACTGAACCGCTTATTCGAATCATGGCTGAGGGCGATGACGCTGAGCTGGTTCACACGCTGGTTGATGAACTGGCCCACCTGGTCTCTGCGCAGCGGTGACCCCAGCCCGGTAACTCTTCACCCCGTCATCCAGCGCTTTGCGTGAAAACTGTGAGTTGTCGCCGCCTGCAAACCGCGCCTTCCGCAACCGCTCCTAACATCGTGCGTAGCTCAACGGTGATTCGGAGGGGCTGGGATGGCCCGCTACATCTTGCCAGTGGCAAGCGTCATGGTGGTTTTGGTCTGCGCAGCCGTGTTGTGGTCCAGCGCGTTTGCCGCGCCAAAGGGCATCGAAGTGCGTTACCTCCCGCCAGCAGCACCGGCGCCAAATCCAGCTGTAGCTGAGACATCTAGCCTACCTGCAGCCATCGTCGCCGAGGCGACTGTCTGGAGCATGTTTGACAGTGACGGCATGACGATTGTCGTCACCGATGCACTTGTGCGCGCGTCGGACGAGGCGCCGTTTGCGCACCGGAACCCATTGGGTGCGCCTCGCCTACCCGCGCACATCGTCGGTAAGTCGACGGCAGAGCTGGTTCCCGATGAGCTTCAAGAGCGTTGGGACAGCACCTTCACCACGGCAGAGGGCGCTTCCGTGCAGATGGCCGAGATGAGCGCTCTCCCCAGCCCCTAAGCCGTTCGGCCGCAGACGCCGCGCTGCCCAGCGCAGACTTGCGCACAGCTGAGCGACAATTGCTGCGAGGGGTTGCGGTTTCCCCGGCGCTTCGGTAGTGCCGGCGGCGGGACACCCTTCCCCAACGAAGGGCGCCCATCTGAAAGGATGGTTGACAATGACATCACCCGCGAAGCCTGGCCGTCGGCCGGGCAATCCATGTTTTTCGTCTGGACCCTGCGCGAAGCGACCGGGCTGGACCCCTCACAACCTCGCAGATGCGACGCTTGGGCGTTCGCACCGCTCCAAACCTGGCAAGGCTAAGCTTGCCGAGGTCATCGAGCGCACGCGCACCCTTTTGGGCGTACCGACTGACTACCGCATCGGGATCGTTCCCGCGTCCGACACCGGCGCGGTGGAGATGGCCATGTGGTCGCTGCTCGGCGCCCGGCCCGTCACGATGCTCGCCTGGGAAAGCTTCGGCAAAGACTGGGTGACGGACGCGCTCAAGCAACTCAAGCTCGACGCCACGGTCCTGGAAGCCGATTACGGTGAACTGCCCGATCTGTCGGCCGTCGACTTCTCGCACGACGTTGTCTTCAACTGGAACGGTACAACGTCGGGCGTCCGCGTCCCGAACGGCGATTTTATCCCGGCGGACCGCGAAGGCCTGACCATTTGCGACGCCACGTCCGCGGCCTTCGCGCAGGACCTCGCGTTCGATAAGCTCGATGTGGTCACCTTCTCCTGGCAAAAGGTGCTGGGCGGTGAGGCGCAGCATGGGATCCTGATCCTGTCGCCACGCGCCGTGGAGCGGCTGGAAAGCTATACGCCGCCTTGGCCGATGCCCAAGCTCTTCCGCATGACCAAGGCGGGCAAGCTCAACGAGGGCATTTTTAAGGGCGAGACCATCAACACGCCCTCGATGCTCGCCGTGGAGGATTGCCTCGATGCCCTCAAATGGGCGGAGAGCCTGCCCGAATCGCTGTCGGCGCGGTCTGATCGCAACCTTGTTGCCATCGCGAATTGGGTGGATCGGACCCCATGGGTGGACTTCCTCGCCAAGGATCCCGCAACGCGCTCCAACACCTCGGTGTGCCTTGTGATCACCGATCCTGCGGTAGCGTCCGCTCCGGAAGCCGAGCAGGCCGCGTTCGCCAAGGCTCTGGTCGGGCTCCTCGACGCTGAAGGCGTGGCGTTCGACATCGGTGCCTATCGCGCCGCCCCGCCGGGCTTGCGCATTTGGGCCGGCGGTACGGTGGAAACTGCCGACATCGAAGCGCTCACCGAATGGCTTGATTGGGCGTTCGCCGCCACCGCCAAGCCGCAAGCCGCAGCGGCCTAACCCGAAACTTGATTGATTGATGGCCATGCGCCCGTGAGCGGCAGCATGGCGGAGAACACCCATGCAAACGACACCCAATATCCAAGCCGCTGATGCCGCTCGCACCGCGCCGGTGGTCCTGATTTCCGACAAGCTTTCACCGACTGCGGTCGACATTTTCCGCGAGCGCGGCATCGAGGTGCGCTACGAGCCCGATCTTGGCAAAGACAAGGATGCGCTGCTGGCGGCCATCAAGGACGTCGATGGCCTCGCCATTCGCTCGGCCACAAAAGTCACAGAGAAAGTCCTCGCGGCGGCCGAGAACCTCAAGGTGATCGGCCGGGCCGGCATCGGCGTTGACAACATCGACGTGCCAGCCGCCTCCCGCTCGGGCGTCATCGTCATGAACACGCCGTTCGGCAACTCCATCACCACCGCCGAGCACGCGGTTGCCATGATGTTTGCTGTGTCCCGCCAGATCGCGGCTGCCGACGCCTCTACCCAAGCTGGCAAGTGGGAGAAAAACCGCTTCATGGGCCGCGAGCTTACCGGCAAGACGCTGGGCGTTGTGGGGTGCGGCAACATTGGATCCATCGTCGCAAGCCGCGCCATTGGGCTGCGCCTTCGCGTCATCGCGTTTGACCCATTCCTCACCGGCGAGCGCGCTAAGGAGCTGGGCGTTGAAAAGGTTGAACTCGATGAGCTTCTGACCCGCGCCGATATCATCACGCTGCACACGCCGATGACGGAGCGCACGAAAAACATCATCTCCGCCGACGCGATTGCGAAGATGAAACAGGGCGCGATGCTCATCAACTGCGCCCGCGGCGGTTTGGTGGACGAGGCGGCGCTGCGCAAAGCGCTCGACGACGGCCACTTGGCAGGTGCCGGCATCGACGTATTCGCCACCGAGCCTGCGACCGAAAACGTCCTCTTTGGCGCGCCCAATCTCATCTGCACACCGCACCTTGGCGCGGCGACCACCGAAGCGCAGGAGAATGTGGCGCTCCAGGTGGCCGAACAGATGGCCGACTACCTGTTGCGGGGCGCAGTCACCAACGCGCTCAACATGCCCTCCATCAGCGCCGAGGAGGCTCCGCTGCTGACGCCGTTCGTGACGCTTGCGGAAAAGCTCGGCTCCTTCGCAGGCCAGCTCACTGAAACCGGCATCAACAGCGTTCGCATCGAGTATGAAGGCGATGTGGCCGAGATGAACCTCAAGGCGCTCACCGCAGCGGCTGTGACAGGGCTGATGCGCCCGCTTCTGCAGGACGTGAACATGGTCTCGGCCCCCACCATCGCCCGCGATAGGGGGATCGCGGTTGAGGAAGTGAAGCGCGAGCAGCAGGGCGCGTTCGAAAACTATATCCGCCTCACCGTGCGTACCGAGCGGCAAGAGCGCTCCGTCGCCGGAACGGTGTTTTCCGACGGCAAACCGCGGATCATTCAGGTGAAGGGCATCAACCTCGACGCCGACTTTGCGCCGGCGATGCTGTACGTCACGAACGAAGACAAGCCTGGCCTGATCGGTGCCTTGGGGACGCTCCTGGGCGAAGCAAGGGTCAACATCGCGAACTTCCGCCTCGGCCGGGCCGAGCAAGGGGGCGAGGCCATCTGCTTGATCGAGGTCGATGACACGCCGTCTGAGGCAGTGCTAGCGCAAGTGGCGGCGCTGCCTCTGGTGAAACAAGCCAAGGCGCTGCAGTTCTAGACTGTCGTCAGTGCGCAGGCTGGGGATAATTTGGTCACCAGCCTGTGGCAATTGTTAAGCTCCGGCGTTGCTCCCCTCCGTGTTGGGATGCGCGGATCAGAATTGCAGTGTACTGTGCCGCGAACTGGAGAATTGCCCATGCGAATTATCGCGGCCCTTGCTTTGCTGATCACCGCTGGGGCCTGGGCGCCCACGGTCCACGCGGCCGACCTTCACGTGCTCTACAAAGGCCATTACGCCCCGCTCACTACATCGCGCTTTTTTGGTAAGTTCGAACCCTGGTCGCGTCGCGCAGAACGGCCTCCGCGCAAGGGCAAGTATATGCGCAACGATCCAGTGTCCCGCACCGTCAATCCGGTCATTCCGATGCGCAGCCGTTATGGCAGGCCGACGCCTTGGACGCCGGCCTGGGAAGCGTGGTGTGCCGCTAAATGGCCAAGCTTCAACCCGCGGACGGGAACCGTCCAGACGGCGGACGGCGAGCGGATGTGCCTGTAGCCTACTTAGTCGGCTGAGGCACGATCCGCAGGTAAGGCCGCGGCGCCTTCCAACCGTCGGGATACATCTCACGGGCCGCGTCGTCGGAGACGGCCGGCACGATGATCACGTCTTCGCCCTGCTTCCAGTTTACCGGTGTCGCAACCTTGTGCTCTGCGGTGAGCTGCAGTGAGTCGATGACGCGGATGATCTCGTCGAAGTTCCGGCCGGTGGATGCCGGGTAATCCAAGCGCAGCTTCACCTTTTTGTCCGGCCCGATTACAAACACCGTGCGCACCGTCATCGTGTCGGCTGCGCTCGGCGGGATCATGCCGTAAAGGTTGGCAACTTTGGCATCCTTGTCCGCGATCAGCGGGAAATTGAGCGCCGTGCCTTGGGTTTCGGCAATGTCGGCGGCCCACTTGCCGTGGTCATCCATGCCGTCCACCGACAGGCCAATCACCGTCACGCCACGCTTGGCAAACTCATCCTTCAGCTTCGCTGTCGCGCCCAGCTCAGTGGTGCAGACCGGGGTAAAGTTCTTAGGGTGCGAGAACAGCACCGCCCACTTGCCGTCGATGTGGTCGTGAAAGCGGATTGGACCTTCAGTGGTTTCGGCTTCGAAGTCAGGTGCAGTGTCGCCCAGGTGCAGCGCCATGGGATCCTCCTCGAGGGGGTTTTTCTACGCGTCGCGAGTAAATCGAGGTGCTGAGGGCGGTGTTCAAGGCCCAAAAAGTGCCATGGCACACTTTATCGGGCCGCAGCACCGTCCATCAGCTATGAAACGCTTTAGGGAAGTTCCACCGCGTAGCTGGACAGCGCCGGCAAATCGTCCACCAAGCCGGCATCGATCATGAAGGTCGCAAAGGTCTCGTACGCCGCAGTGTCGAGCGGCTTCGGATCGGTCGCGAACAACGGCAGCGTGTCGGTAAATGCGGCACGGTTGAGCGCGTTGTCGATGTCAGGCTGATCGGCGAAAAAGGCCGCCTCAGCCTCTTCCGGGTTTTCGAGCATGAAGGTGGTCGCGGCCGCCACGGCATCCATGAACTTGGCAAGCAGCGGATCGTTCACACGGTCCGCCTTGGCGATGATGATCAACTCCTCATAGGAGGGCACACCGTGTTCCTCGGGGAAGAAGGCGATGCCTTCACGGCCCTCCAGCTTGATCTGCGTCAGCTCGAAGTTGCGGAACGCCCCGATCACAGCGTCAACACGCCCCGATAGAAGCGCCGGCGTGAGTGCGAAGTTGACGTTCACCAAGGTCACGTCGTCGAGCGACAAGCCCTCATTCTCCAGCATCCGGCCGAGGAGCGCATCCTCAAACCCGCCGACTGAAAAGCCGACGGTTGTGCCTGCTAAATCGGAGATCGACTGCACCTTCCCATCGGCCAGCGCCACCAGCGAGTTCAGCGGTGAGGCGACGAGCGTGCCGATGCGCGCCACCGGAAGGCCTTCAGCCACCTGCTGATAGAGGCTCGGCTGATAGCTAACCGCAATGTCGCCTTGCCCAGCGGCCACAAGACGAGGCGGGGCGGACGGATCGGCCGGCGCAATCAGCTCCACCTCAAGGCCGCGCTTTTCAAACTCACCCTGGGTCTGCGCCAGCACCAGCGGAACGTGGTCCGGGTTCATGAACCAGTCGAGAAGTACGGTGAGCTTGTCCTGCGCCATGGCGGGTTGAACGGCGAGGGCGGCAAGCAAAGCGATGGCGGCGCGGCGCATGAAACGTTCCTAATTGTCAGCTGGTTAGTCAGCTGAGTGGTGAAGCCGGTTAAGCCGTCGGTGCCCAGGGGGCGAGCCGGTCGGCAAGGCGATCCACCAGCGCGCGCACCGTCAGGACAAGGATGCCCAGCAGCACAAGTGCGGCGAACAGCTCGTCCGTTTGTAAGCGCGCATTGGCGTGCAGCATCACGTAGCCGAGCCCGGCGGACGCGCCAACCCACTCACCAACCACAGCGCCAATCGGCGCCACTGTTGCCGCGACCTTGAGGCCAGCGGCGAGACCGGGAAGGCCGGCGGGCGCACGGATCAGCCACAGCCGAGCGCCCGCCCCTGCACCATAAAGTCGTGCCAGATCGAGGAGTTGCCTGTCGGCGCGGGCCATCGCCTCGGCGTAGGCGGTTGCGATGGGAAAAAAGATGATGAGCGCTGCCATCACGACTTTGGAGGCCAGCCCGAACCCAAGCCAAATCACCAAAAGCGGGGCGATGGCAAAGACCGGCAGCGCTTGCGTGCTCACCACCGCCGGCAACACCAAGCGGCGTGACCACGGTGTCGCCGCCATCGCCAGCGCCGCGATCACACCGGCCGCCGTGCCGAGCGCCAGGCCGAGCGCGATCTCGGTCGCGGTAATGCCGGCGTGGCGCAGCAGCGGGAGCGGCCGGCTGATAAACGCGTCCCACACCGCGCCCGGCCCGGGGAACACGTAGCCTGGCGGGTCAAGGATTGTGACGAGTGCGAACCAGATGGCGACGAGCAGAACAACGCCTGCGCTGCGCATCAACCACCGTGTCAGAAAGCTCGGTTTAGCCTGCATCCCAGGCGCGCAGGGCGGCGTCCACGGCGTCAAAACCGTCATTGCCCTTACGCAACGTCAGGATCGCGCGCCGGTCATTCTCATAAAGGATGGGAATATCGATCCACTCACGCGTGCGCAGGAGATTCATGTTGGCTTCAACATCGCTCGGCGCTTCCGACAGCGCGATCCAGAACAGGCCCTGGGCGACCCGCGCCGCACCGCCGCGCAGGGCGTCGCCGCGTGAGTTCTCCGTCTGCTTCATGATGACGCCGGGCACGCTCTTGATGCCGCCACCGGTGATCTCATCGTCAAGGTTCAGCTCGATCTCGATCAGATGGCTCGCTGAAAGGTCGGCTTCGTTGTACTCGCGAACGGTCACCGTAGCGGTGAGGTTGCGCTCCGGGATGGACGCCTCAGCGCGCACCACTGGTTCTGGCTCACCAATGCCGATCGCCTGGCGCACCATCGACCATGTCACACCGCCGGAGGCTGCACTCCCGGTCTCGCCGGCCTGCGCGGCCTCTTCGTACAGGACCGCGTTTTGTGTCCCACCGCCCTCAACGTTCGCGACCGCATCGCCTGTCGGGAGGGGCGTTTCACTCACCTGCGCGCTATCGTTGGGAAGCGCTGCGATCTGTTCCTCCGCCGGAATCGCTGGTGCTTCGCTGCGGTCATCGCCTTCAATGCTGCGCACTGGCTCGTCCGACACCGGCTGGTCCGACTGCGGCGGCCACGGCGTCGTGGTGACACTGCGCGTTTCCTCGCCATCCAACGTCGACGGCAGGCGGTCAGTGTTCTTGATGACTTCCGGGCCACCGCCACTGACAGGCGAACGGGACGTAGCCTGGGGCTGCTGGAGCCTGTCGATCACCGCCATTAGCTGATCGCGCTGCAGATAGGCCGCGTATGCCGCGCCCATGAGAAGCGCGAGCATGATCAATGGAAGGACAAGCCGACCAACCATGGAGCGCCCAGCACCATCGCCGCGCTTTGCTGCCCTGCCTGGTTTGCTGCTCGTATCCCGCCGCGCTTTTTCGCGTTTGGCTTTGCGCGCCCGCCGCGCCTTCCGCTCTTTTTTGTCGACCGCGGGCGTGGCAGCCGGCGCGGGCTCTTCCGGAGTGTCCGCAACAATGTCGGCGTCCACCACATCGTCGGCCACCTCTGGCGACGTAGCGCGCTCAAACTCGTCCTCGTCGTCGATGTGCTCGAAAGAGACCTCCTCGACGGCAACCGGACTCTCAGCTGGCGCGGGCGTCGGGCCTACCGGGACCGGAACGGTTGAGCGGATTTCGTCCGGCTCGTTGGACGTCGCGGTTGAAATCGCGCTGGCGAGAAGTTCGGACCGCTGTTCGCGGTTGCGCTCCGCTTCGGCCTGGCGCTGCGCTTCCAGTTCAGCCTCAGACGGGCCGCTCGGGCGCGTGAGTGAGCTAGAGCCAGAGAGCGGCGTTCCAGGTTGACGCGGGGACGCCGAGTTGGGGATCGCGCCCTGAACGGCGCGGCGCGTCCTGATTTGGCGCGCAATCTCGTTCTCGATCTTGCGAATAGCGTCTTCGAGCGCAAGGCGTTGCGCCGTCACTTCGGACGACGGCAAAGGCGGATCGAAGCTCTGCAGCTGCTTCAGCAGTGCCTTGCGGGCCTTATCGTACACAGCACGCCGCTGTGGACCGCTCCCATCAGGGAGGGAACCGACGGCCCGCTGCAGCACGGAGTAAAAGTCGGTCATTTCGACCACGGTTTCTCTGCGCCTACCTTCTCGAAATTACACGCGAAACGGATCGTCAACTAAGATGGTATCGATTCGCTCAGGCGACGTCGACAACATGGTCACAGGTGCTCCCACCAACTCCTCCACATGCCGGACATACTTCACCGCCTCGGCAGGTAAATCCCCCCAGCGGCGAGCGCCCTTGGTACTACGACCCCAACCCTCAACGGTCTCGTATATAGGGACAACGCGGGCTTGGTCAGCAGTGGACGCTGGAAGTCTGTCAAGCCGTTCGCCGTCTAGCTCATAGCCAATGCAAATTTGAAGCCGGTCCAGCCCATCGAGTACGTCGAGCTTTGTCAGCGCGAGCCCATCGATGCCGCCAAACTCCACCGCTTGGCGCACCATCACCGCATCGAACCAGCCGCAGCGCCGCTTCCGGCCCGTGACGGTACCGACCTCTTTGCCCCGCTGCGCCAGCAGTTCGCCGGTTGCGTCGTGCAGCTCGGTGGGGAACGGGCCGTTGCCGACCCGTGTGGTGTAGGCCTTTGTGATGCCGATGGTGCGGTCGAGCGCGCCAGGGCCGACGCCAGCACCGGCGGCGGCCTGCCCGCCCACCGTGTGCGAGGACGTCACAAAAGGGTAAGTCCCATGGTCGATGTCGAGCATGCTGCCCTGCGCGCCTTCAAACAAAATGTTGCGGCCTGACCGGCGCGCCTCATTGAGCGTGCGCCACACCGGAGCGGCAAACGCCAGCACGGGCTTTGCGGCGTCCAGCTCCTCAAGAACCGCTGACGCGGCAATGGGCTCGGCGCCCAGCCCGATGCGGAGCGCGTTGTGGTGGGTGAGCAGCTGATCGACCCTAGGCCCGAGCGCTGCGGTGTCCTGCAAATCGACGAGCCGAATGGCCCGGCGCCCGACTTTGTCCTCATAGGCCGGACCGATACCCCGTCCCGTCGTGCCGATCTTCCCGTTGCTCGCGGCCTCGCGCAGCTGATCAAGCTCCCGGTGGATCGACAAAATCAGTGGCGTGGTCTCCGCCACCTGCAGCGTCGCGGGCGAGATCTCGACGCCTTGCCCTTGAATGCTGGCAATCTCGCTGAGCAGTGCCTGCGGGTCGAGCACGACGCCATTGCCGATGATCGACAGTTTCCTCGGCCGGACGACGCCGGACGGCAGCAGGCTGAGCTTATAGATCTTTCCATCGATGACCAGCGTATGGCCCGCGTTGTGACCCCCTTGAAACCGGACCACGACCTCGGCGCGCTCTGACAGCCAGTCAACGATCTTGCCTTTGCCCTCGTCGCCCCACTGTGAGCCGACGATCACCACACTGCCCATGGCCTGCCAATCATGTTGGGATCACTTCGTGCGCGGCGTACACCGCAGCCGCTGGCTTATGGCGCAAACATAGCAGGCTTCCAACCCACAACTGGCACAAGACTGCAGGTCGTGGCACGGGCAACGTCATGTCCGCACCGCAATCGCCCTCATTAGAGCGCTTTGATCCTTCATGTTACCGCCCGACGGGACCATGGCGTTCTCTGGCTCGGCCGCAACTTTGCGGCGTGGCAAGGCGCCGCTTGAGGAGCGTGCCCGGCGCACGTTCAAGAGCGGCAACGAAGTCCAGGGGGCGCCATGGTCCCGCCGGAGGTGGGCAAGCGGCGCCCGGAGGTGGGGGGGGGGCCGGGGGAGCGCAGAGGCCACAAAAGCGAGGGGCGGGCAAGGGACCCCCCGCGGGGCGAGGGC
>ERZ1740058.1183-NODE-1183-length-13540-cov-12.726363_pt1 | contig 13540 bp, 7 predicted proteins | sample MGYA00581745_ERZ1740058 | MGnify/ENA primary metagenome ERZ1740058 (study PRJEB43018, sample SAMN04849742) | marine metagenome | isolation source: floating plastic debris | place: Pacific Ocean | collected 2008-08-30 | study: EMG produced TPA metagenomics... | reverse complement strand
CTCAGTTTCTCAAAAATGGTCCCCGTCGTTGGGTTTCCAGCGCCGGACTTGGCACGATGGGCTTTGGCCTGCCCGCCGCCATGGGAGTCCAGGTGGCTCGTCCCGATGATGTCACTATCTGCATCAGCGGCGACGCCAGCTTTCAAATGAATCCCCAAGAGTTAGGCACTCTGGCCCAATACGACATCAAAGTCAAAACGGTCATCATCAATAATGGCTGGCAGGGCATGGTGCGTCAGTGGCAGCAGTCGTTTTATGGCGAGCGTTACTCCTCCTCGAACATGCAGGTGGGCATGCCTGACTTTGAACTTTTGGCCAATGCCTATGGCGTCAAGGGCATGATCGTGAATCATCCGTCTGAGCTGGCAGAGGCGATCGCCACCATGCTGGCCCACGATGGCCCGGTGCTGATGGATGTGCGGGTGCGCCGGGATGAAAACTGTTATCCCATGGTGGCTCCTGGCAAGAGCAACGCACAGATGATTGGCCTGCCACCGCAAAAATCACCCGCTCACCAAACGATTGAGCTGATGTACTGCAGCAGCTGTGGGGCCAAAAATCCGTCGAGTCACGCGTTTTGTCCCGAGTGTGGCACTAAGCTTTAAGGCGCTAGTAGACTGCGGCGTTCTTTCATCCCCCCTGAGCGATGGCTAGAGAGCAGGGCGGCAGGGGTGCCAAGGAATTGGCCTGGTCGGGTGACGTCTACCGTCGATTACTCGGCTCATGCCGGACTGAGAAATCGGGCTCAACCCGCGATCGCCGACCAGACATAACGCTGCTGAGACGATAGCAGGCTCCTGACAGGGGTTGGTTTGACGTCCCCGCTAAAATTAGGTGCCAATCTGCCTGATTAGGCGCAAATTTGAGGGCGTAGGCGATCTGGGCTGGCATGGGTATTCTCAAGCGCCAGCGCCGAACCGCTCCGATCAGGCCCGCCACAGTGACATTCGAGATCGCCACCAGATCGCTAATTTTGCTCGCAGGGGTTGCAAATTGAGGCACTTGAGTTATTTTATGGGAGCGAGTTTCAGCGATTAGCCCTGACGTGTAGAAAATACTTGCTGAGTCCCCAGCAGCACGATACTATGGCGCTTAATCTAGCGGGATGCTGTCATCGGCACGGGACAGCGGGGAGACGATAAATGGGTGTGATTCAGGAGTGAATTGATGTCTGCAGCTTTAAGATCTCAAGAAGTGGAGCTTCGGTCTTCAACGTCTCCAATGCGTTCACTGAGCCGACGTCGACTCACCGTGTTGCCCACTTCGCCACCAGCTGCCCCCGTGGCTTTCCCGTCTCCTCGGCAGCGCGATCGCCCCACTTGGCTAAAGGTATTGATTGCCGGTCAGCGCGTTTCGCTAGTCGCCACGGCCTTAGGGGTGGCGGGGGCGTTATCGGCCTACGCTTTGACCGTTAACACTCACCGTCGGCTCACCACCGCCACCGTCCACCTGGAGCGGCTGCAGGATCAGCAGCAGCAGTTGACCACCGCCAATGCCGTGTTTAAAAACCATCTTGCCCAAGCAGCGCGGACAGCGATGAATAGTGGCAGCCTACATCCTCGGGACGTCATTTTTCTAGAAGCAGCGCCGACTCCAAGTTCAACGGCTGCTCCATCACCGCCGCCAGCGGAATCCTTTGCCGCTGATCAGCGTTTTTTCCCCAAGGGCTACTAGGCCATTTGTTATTGAGGTTTTTTGATGGGGCGCTCTTACCCTTCTATTCGTCAGCGGTCTGGCCGTCCGCGATCGCCGCGATCAGCGGGCAGGAATCATCCGTCAGCCACAACGCGCAGACGCCCCAACCAGCAAGCTTCCTTGGCCCGACGCATTGCCCTGATCTGGGCCTTGCTCCTCGTGGTTGCCCTGGGGCTCGCCGGACGGTTAGCCTACTTGCAGCTCGTGCAAGGTGACGCCCTACAGGCCGTCGCCCGCAATCAGCAGGCCCGCGGACTTGATCCGGCCGTGGCCCGTCGCTCCATTGTCGATAACCAGGGCACGCCCTTGGCGGTCGATCGCCTGGTCTACACCCTCTATGGTCATCCGGCCCTGTTTCGTCAGCCGATCGGGGTCGTTGCCAATACGTTGAGTCCGCTCTTAGAGATGCCGCCAGGGGCGTTAGCCGAGCAGCTCAAAAGCCAAGCGACCGGGGTCAGGCTGGTCGACGGCCTGTCCGAGGAGAATGCTCAGCGCATCAAACGCTTACGCCTGGATGGCCTGGAACTGATTCCGACCCAACAGCGGTTTTACCCCCAGCAGGATCTGTTTTCACAGATTGTCGGCTTCATTGATTTAGATGGCGAGGCCCAAACCGGTTTAGAAGCAACGTATCAAGAGCGTCTAACCTTGCCCATCGCCGAAGTGCCAACCGTGCTAGGGCCCGCGCTGCCCGTCGCTAACCTACCCCAGGCCGACTCCTCACAACAACTCAAGCTGACCCTCGATAGTCGGTTGCAGCGGGTTGCCCAAGAAGCCCTGCGGCAAACCATGCGGCAGTTTGGGGCGAAACGGGGCACCGTGATGGTGATGGATGTGCACACGGGGGCCATGCGAGCCTTTGCGGTGGAGCCCACCTTTGATCCCAATCGCTACTTTGATGCCGATCTCGCCTGGCTCAAAAATTGGGCCGTGACGGATCTCTACGAACCGGGGTCAACCTTCAAACCCATCAACGTGGCGATCGCCCTCGAAGCGGGCGCGGTCACCGCCGCCGATACGGTTTATGATGACGGGCAAATTCGCTTTGATGAATGGATTATTCAAAACTCTGACTATGAGGCAACAGGCCGCATCGGCACCCTGACGCTGACCGAAGTGTTGAAATATTCCAGCAATGTCGGCATGGTGCGGCTGATGGATCAGCTCCCGGCCTCGGAGTTTTACGCCTGGTTAGAAAAGCTAGAGCTCAACCAGCCCACCGGCATCAGCCTACCCGCTGAAAATATACCACTGCTCAAAGATCGCGACCAGTTTGTCAATAGCTGGGTCGATGCGGCAACCGCCGCCTTTGGCCAAGGTCTCGTCCTCACCCCGATTAAGTTGTTGCAGCTGCAGGCGGCGATCGCCAATGGCGGTCAGCTCGTCACGCCCACCGTCATTGAAGGGGTAGTCGATGACCTCGGCAACCTCACCTGGCAGCCCGATACCCCGGCTCCCAAATCGGTTTTTTCACCCGAGACCAGCGCCACCGTGCTGGACATGATGGAAGCCGTCGTGGCGGATGGCACCGGCAAACCTGCTCAAATACCGGGCTATCGCATTGCTGGCAAAACCGGCACCGCGCAGAAGGTCACAGATGCGGGCGTCTATGGGACCGGTCGAATCACCAGCTTTATCGGTCTGCTGCCGGTGGAAGCCCCGCGCTATGCCGTCCTCGCCGTGATTGACGAACCCGCTGGCGAAGATGCCTACGGCTCTACCGTAGCGGCACCGCTGGTCAAAACCGTGATGGAATCCCTCGTCGTTTTGGAAGGGATTCCCCCCTCGTCGCCTCAGGCCTTAGGTAACGTGCTGTCGCCAGCTCCAGCGGAAACCGCTCAGTAGGAATTTCAGCGGGTGTTGAGTTCTCAATTCTGGCTGAGGAGCAGCGGGGGAAGGAGGCCAGGGGCAAGCTGCAGAGCGGTGATTTTGAGCATTGGCATGGCGGGTAGATACAGCAAAAGCAGAATGCGGAATGAAGAAGTCGGAAGTCAGAATTGAAAAGCCTATTTGATGGTGATTTCAGGCATTTGAGGTGACCTGATCAAACTGCGGCTTGCTATAGCGGCAACCAGTTCGCCGGTCAGCATGGTGACCCATGTGGGCCATATCCCAGCACAGCGTCATCAGCCCAGATTCAAGACGACTCTAGTTGAAACGCGTTTTCGATGTACTCCACCAGGGCCAAGGTTGGCTCTGCAGTGGCGGTTTGGGTGCCCAAAGCTTTAGTCACCGGTCTCTGAGCAACGAACGCGACATCAAACCGACAGGGTGAGTCGCTGTGTTCGGGATGTTCTAATAAAAACTGCTGGGCCGTGCGCCAAAGTTTCTGCTGTTTTTGGTGGGTAATCGCTAAACGCCCGCCCTGATCGAGGCTGCGTCGCCGCCGCGTCTTGACTTCCACAAACGCCAGGCTTCTCTCTGGGGAGGGCGATCGCGCCACGATGTCGAGTTCGCCCCAGCGGCAGTGCCACTGCTGCACCACAATGCTCCAGCCCTGTTGCTGTAGCCAATCAGCAACCAGCGCTTCGCCGCGATCGCCCAACTGTTTTCGGGGGCCTTGAGCCATGGCATCCTGTTCGTTCGTTCAGAGGGGGCAGGCGGTTGCGGGCAAGGTCTTGCCCCTCAGCTATCAACGCCGACCCAGGGGAGTCGGGCGAGATCTTCAAACGTGGTCTGCCGCTCTTTTTCCAGTTCGGCAATGCGACGCTTCTCAGCATAGATCTGATTTTGGTAGTAGGTCTGCTGATCCGCAGATTGGGCATTGTCGCCCTCGCTCCAGAGCTGTAAGAAATGGCGGTAGCGTTTTTCGCAGAGGGTTTGCTCTAGGCAGGCGGCAGCGGCCCGAATCACCAACGGTGCCCGCAAGACATCACGATGGGTCTTTTCGTCTAGATAAAAGAGGTGTTGGGTTTGGGCCAGGGCGGCGGATTCGGCAGTGCGATCGCGCAGCCAGCCAATCAGCTCGTCGGGTTGAGCATTGCGCTGCGCTCGCAGGGTTTGCCACAGCGATCGATGGTGGGAAAAGCTAAACTGCAGGTCGCGATTTTCGAGCAGGTCGAGCACCTCAGCCCGGTGCTCAGCACTGTGGATAAACACGCGCAGCAGGGCCGCTTCCGCTGCTTCGAGGGTACTGGTTTGGGTAAACGCCAGACTGGGACGGGGGCCTGAGCCCTGGGGCGATCGCCGCTGACGGCGCACCTGCACCATCAAGTTTTCGGCCAGCAGGGGCACCAACCGGCCATCGCCATTGCTAAAGAGCTCGGCACACTGGCGCACATAGTGAGTGCGCGTGTCGGCGTTGGCGATTTCGCTGAGCAGCGCCACAATGTCTTGGGAAGAATGCTGAAACTGATCCGCCTGGGAAAGATCGCGCCCCTGCACAATCTGCTGAATCTGCCAGTCAATCCACAGGGGGGCGGTGTCTAAGAGCCCGTAGTAGGCCTCGATGGGATAGTTTTGCAGATACTCGTCGGGGTCTTTGCCATCAGGAATGTTCAGCACCCGCAGCTGCACGTCACCTCGGTAGGCCATCGCCTCGACCTCACCAATAGCCCGCTGGGCGGCTTTGACCCCAGCAGCATCGGCGTCAAAGTTGAGGATGACCTGCTTCGATTCGGTGTAGCGCAACAGCTGTCGCACCTGGTTAGCGTTAAAGGCCGTCCCCAAGGAGGCCACCGCCGTCTCGCTGCCCGCCGCATGGAGGGCGATAACATCAAAATAGCCTTCCACCACCACCGCCCGATCTTCTTTGGCAATGGCAGCACGGGCCTTGTCGAGGCCGTAGAGCGTTTGACCCTTATCAAACAGCTCCGTGTCGGGAGAGTTGAGATATTTGGGCTGGTCTTCGTCGGAGAGCGCCCGGCCCCCAAAGCCAATCACCCGGCCGCGAATATCATGGATGGGAATCATCAGGCGATCGCGGAACCGATCGTAATAACCGCTCCCCGACGTGCGCGGCACAATCAAGCCGGCCTGTTCGACCAGCGCTACCGGGTACTTTTTTTGATCAACCAGGTAGCCATAGAGGGTTTGCCAGCCGCCCGGCGCATATCCCAGCTGAAATCGCTGAATTGTTTCATCCACCAGCCCCCGCTTCGCCGTCAGATAGGTCAGCGCCGGTGCCCCATCTGGCTGCCGCAGCGCATGCTCATAGAAGCTGGTGGTCACCGCCAAAATTTCATACAGCTGTTCACGCAGGGTCAGCTGTCGCTGCAGCTCTTGGCGTTTTTCGGGTTCGAGGGTTTTGACCGGCACCTGATAGCGCTTCGCCAGATCCAGCACCACATCTGAAAACGATCGCTGCCCCAACTCCATCAAAAACTTGTAGGCATTCCCCCCGGCCCCACAGGAAAAACAATAGTAAAACTGCTTGCTGGGACTGACGCTAAAGCTGGGAGACTTGTCATCGTGAAAGGGACAAAGCCCCACGTAGTCTTTGCCCTGTTTTTTGAGCACTACCTGCTCAGAGACAATATCAACGATGTCGGCGCGGTCGCGCACCGCCGCGATCGTATCGGGATGAAGACGGGGGGTAGGCATGGAGGTAGGGGGCAAAAACACCAGGGACAGTGTTTAATATCATAGCCAACCGCTAGCCTTAGAGTCTCTCCTTTAAAGACCTGTAAACAATCCTGACTGGGAGCGATCGGCAGATAGCGGGGCTCCACGAGACCTATCGGGTCGGCGAATCATCCCCATTCCCGGTGAGCAGACTTTCGAAACACCGGCAATAAGAGGAGTCGGGAAGCAGAGGGACCAGGAAGCAGAGAGACCGGGGAGCAGATTTGGAGTCTAGTTTTAGAGAATCGGATTAGGGCATCTGTATTATAGGCAAAAGCCAGACCTCTGCCCGGCAAATCCCCTGGCCGAGAGGGGATTGCCATATAGCAGCGGCAAACCAAGTGAGGGCACTCTGAATCGACTGGAAGGCAGGGGAGGGGTAGGCCAAGGGAGAAACAATCTTCAATAAGTCCTGTCCTGACTAAGCCTTCAAGGGCACCCTATCGCCAGTGAAAAGACGGTGACAGTCAAGGAAATTATCCTGGCCTAGAACGTCGGTACAGAAATCCGATTTCTAGAACAACAAGGAACTCGTTCCATCATTACCTGACACGAGAAACCGGGTTTCTTGCAATATTGTACCGGTGCTCTATCACAATCCGCAGTTTGATCAGGTCAACCCAAATAGCTGAAATCACTATCCAGTAAGGTTCCCAATTCCGAACTCCGACTTCTGAATTCCGACTTCTGTAATAGTAATCTACGGCAGCAGTCAGACGACCCTTCCGGTTTCTCTGCCCCCTTGCCCCCACGGCTCCTTAGCCATCGGCAATGGTCGGTTAATCACACCGTAGTCTGCTAGGGTCTCTACCGGCGGTCTGCTCCCCTTAAGGCGGCGTCAAAAATGCCAAATAGTCATCCAACGTGGGTGACTGGACGACCCCAGTTGCCACCGAGAGCCGATTACCATCGGTCACGGGCAGGCGACGCACGCCAAACTGCGGGTTGTGGTAGAGCGTGAGCGTGCGGCCATAGGCATTCGCCAGCTTCACTTGCATCGGCGTCGCAAAAAAGGGCTGACTGTCGATCAGTTCCCGTAGGGCCATCAGATCCGGCGCTTGGAGGGCCGTCACGACCTGATGCATCTCGCGAGCCGTCTCGGCTTGCATCACAGGTGGCTGGGTCGCATCAGAATCCGGCTCCATCAGAATTTTCAGGGTTTGTTGCAGGGCCTGGCCATCTTGAAACGGCCAGGTGACTAAGTAGGCGATCGCGGCCAGGGTCAGGATATCCTCAACCACGAATGTGAATTGGGTATGCCGATGGGTGAGTTCAATATTCGGGGGGCGCGATAAAACGTGACTGACTTGTCCTAGGCGCTCAAAGATGGTCGCGAGAGCGGCTTGGGCAGCTAAGGTCATCACCTGATCAACAATGACCGTGACCTGGGGCGGGCGCTGATTTAAAAACGTGTGCAGGTCGGCTCCCGTATTGAAATAGCGCCGCTGAGATTGATCGCCCAGAGGGCTCAGATCCACCCATTCGCAAATGATTTCTGTGGTTTGAATGTCATAGGCGATCGCACCGTGCATCTGCGCCCCAGTCAAAGTCGCACCGGAGAGATCGGAACCCACACAGCGCAGCCCCCGCAGGTTCGTGCGGGTCAAATCCGCATGCACCAGGGTCGTGTTGGCCAGCGTGGCCCCTTCCAGCTGGGCTCCACCGAGATCCGCCCCGCTCAGTTTTGCGTCGGTGAGATCAGCCTCCTGCAAATTGGCGCCACTGAGGTTGGCCCATCGCAGGTTCGCCCCCCGCAGATTCGCCCCGCTGAGATCGGCAGCGCGCAGGTTGGCGTGACGCAGTTCGGCCATCATCAGCGCCGCCCCGCTGAGCGTCGCCCCCTCAAGGTTGGCCGAGTTCGCCTGCACATTACTCAGATTCGCGCCTAAAAAGTTAGCATGGCGGCCGCTGCAACGCGTGAGAATCGCCCCATTGAGGTTGGCCCACCGCAGCCGCACCTCCCGCAGATCGGCCTCTTGCAAATTAGCCTCCGTCAAATTGGCGTTACTTAGATCAGCTCGCAACAGCTCTGATCGCACCAGCGACGCCTGCGAGAGATCAGCGCCGACCAGCACCGCTCGGATCAGGTTAGTCACATTGAGCTGAGCCCGCTGCAGTTGAGCCTGACTCAAATTCGCCCCGCTGAGACGACTCACGTTGAGTACTGCCTGGCGCAGGTCACTATGGCTCAGATTCGTCGTGCTGAAGTTGACGATGCTGAGGTTGGCACCTCGCAAAATGATGTGGGGTAGCTTAGCGCCGGAAAGGCTACATTCATTGAGCCTGATGCCAGAAAAGTCGCGCTCCCCTTGGGCATATCGTTGGAGAAGCTGGGCTCCGGTATCAGAGGGGGGTAATAAATTCATCGGCAACGTGACCAAGGAGCAACAGGAACAAAAACAAATGGCACGTCAGGCAGACGGCCCACAGGGCAACAACTCAGTATATCGATGCCGGACTGCAATGATCCGTTATGCGCCCCCCGGCTCAAGCTCGAATGCGGGGTGATCAGGCTCCGGCATCAGGCTCTCGACCCAAAACCTGACCGCAGTGCCACCATCCATCGCCTCGTTGACAGTCATCGCCGGCGATGACTGTCATAAAAACGGAATCACTGGCGCATGAGGCTACGCTCATCGCCCCCGTCATCAGGTACGGTTTTGGTCAGACACCTCCTCAACGTTTACAGCAAGGGCACTATGAAGATTGGCATCGTGGGTCTGGGCCTGATTGGCGGCTCGCTGGGACTCGACTTTAGGCGCTTAGGTCATGAGGTACTGGGGGTGGCCCGACGAGCGGCCACCGGCGATGCCGCGATCGCCTGCGGGGCAGTTGATCACGCCTCCACCGATCTCAAAAGCCTGAACGCCACAGACATTGTGTTTCTCTGTACCCCCATTCACGTGATTGAAGCGATCGCGATCGACCTGGTACCGCATCTGTTACCCCACACCATCTTGACCGACGTGGGCTCGGTGAAAGGGGCGATCGTCGACGCCGTGACGCCCCATTGGCCCAACTTTGTGGGCGGGCATCCGATGGCGGGCAAAACCGAGGTCGGCATTGCGGTGGCCGAACCAAACCTGTTTGCCCAGCGGGCCTATGTGATCACGCCGGTGGCAGCGACGCCCCCCGCAGCGGTGACAGTCTTGACGGAGCTGGCCACGGCCTTACAGGCTCAGGTGTTGATCTGTACGCCCGACCAGCATGACCGCGCCGTCGCCTGGATCTCGCATTTGCCGGTCATGATCAGCGGCAGCTTAATTCAGGCCTGTCTGCATGAGCCCGATGCTGACATCCGACAGCTCGCCGAAAACTTGGCCAGTTCAGGCTTTTGCGATACCAGTCGGGTGGGGGGTGGCCACCCCGAGTTGGGGCTAATGATGGCCCGCTACAACCGCGACGAAGTGCTGCGATCGCTGCAGGCCTATCAGCAAGAGATTCAACAGCTCACGACCTTAGTAGCCACTGACCAATGGGAGGCGATCGCGGCTCGCCTCGCCGAAAATCACCAGGCCCGACCGCGCTTCATTCAATCAGCACCGGGGCCTGATACAGCAGCGCCGTAAAGGTCACCGTTGCCCCCAACCCCTCACCCATACTGATAAACTGCACGACGCCGCCCATCGCTTCAATTAGCCGCTGCGAAATCGCCAAGCCGAGGCCGGTGCCCCCATACTGCCGCGTCCGTTCGCCATCGACTTGGCTAAAGGTTTGAAACAGCCGATCTTGCTTTTCGAGGGAAACGCCAATGCCCGTGTCAGCAACACTGACCTTGACGGTGCCAGGCCACTCTTGCCCCTGAAACTCGACCTTCTGAGATTTGATTTCGGCACTAATGGTAATGCCGCCTTCATGGGTAAATTTGATCGCGTTGCCGACCAAATTCAACATCACCTGCAGCAGGCGCTGATAGTTACCGTTGATGACAATCTGATCGTGGGTTGAGGGCTGATTCATCTCAAACTGGAGCTGTTTGCGCTCGGCCTGGGGTCGCGTGAAGTTCTCAACGTCCGCAAACAGCTCACTCAGATTGAGCGGTGACATGTCGATCTGCATCTTGCCCGCTTCGATCTTGGCAATGTCCAAGACATCGTTAATCAAATTGAGCAGGTGCAGCGCCGACTTGTGGGCCTCTTGCAAAAACTCATCTTGTTCTTCGGGGTCGTCGGCCATGCCGTCCAAAATCAAGCGCAAAAAGCCAATCATGCCGTTGAGCGGGGTGCGCAGCTCATGGGAGGTGTTGGCCAAAAATTCACTTTTCAGACGCGAGGCGGCTTCGGCCTGTTGGCGAGCTTCTTCCAACTCATTATGCTTTTGCCGGAGCCGTTGGTTGGCCGCCTGCAGCTCGTCTGTCAGCCCTTGAGCATCGCGAAACAAATGACCGTGGGCGATCGCGGTGCCCACCTGATCGGCCATCGACTGCAGCAGCGATCGCTCCAGCCCAGGCCAGCCCTCCGCCGTGGCCGACTTGAGCACGATGAAGCCGTTGGGCTCACGGTGATGCCGCGTCACGATCACCAAGTGTTCACCTGGGTTCACTGAGTTAGCCGCGTCAGTTTCAGCCGCGACCGTCAGTGACGAAACGATGACGGGCAAGGGCGATCGCAGGGCGGCGGACAAGCTGACATAGTCCTCTAACAGAATCTCCTCAGCCAGCGTCACTGGTGCGTCCGCCGCCGTTATCGCCTTGACAGAAGCGGTGGGACTGTGGGGTACATATTCACAAAAGATCCCCCAGGCAACCGGCAAAATCGCCGACAGTTCTTCAATGGTTTGCTGCCAAATCGTTTCCAGATCCAACGTCCGGCGAATCTTCCAGGTGAGCTGCGTCAGCTGCCGTTCGATCGGGTGAGGCCAAACCGGAACGGGAGCATTCGCATCGCTCACCGCCGCCACCGTCATTGCCCCCACCCATTGCCCACCCGCCGGGGCCGCTGAGAGCGGAATCAGCTGGCCGCTGCCTTGCAGTTGCAGTGCGCCGAGCTGTAGCTGCCAAGGCTGTGATGATCGCCAGGGCTGATCGGGGGGTAAAGGGTGCGGCAGTTGTGGTGTGGAGATCAGGGCGCTGAGGGATTGCCCTACCCAAGGCGACAGGTCAAGCGCATACCGCTCAGCTCCAGCCCACTCACAACTCAGCAGCCGACCGGCCGCATCAATCACAAACACCAGGGGCGGATCAGGGGCCATGGCGCCCGCTGCGATCGCGGCAGTCGGAACAGCGGCCTCAGCATCGCGGGGAGAGGGCATCGTCGAAGTGGAGTGGGGAGATGGAGACATGCTGTAGAACCGGGGCCTTAAATCTATGCACACAAAGACAGAGGGGCACACTCCCAGCGGCGTCTAGGGAGCGAGTGGGCCGTTAACATCGTCACTATTCACTGCCCAGCACCGAAGGACTAAAGATGCACGCCGCGTTTGGGATGGCGTCGCGCTGCACGATCGCCCCAACCTGACTGTTAAAACTTAGCCTAGGGTACCCACATGCCGCCAACTCACCACCACAATTGACGCGCCTCAGAGTGCCGCCGCACTATCTGATAGTGACCGGCAGGTCAGGATCGGCCAGTCATTGTGGGATGATCCCGGAGTCTTCGGGTTAAATCAGATTAAACTTAAGTAACAGACTTTCTCGAAAGTGCTCGATTTATGACTGACGTACCCGTCTCCCGCATTCGCAATTTTTGCATTATTGCCCACATCGACCATGGCAAATCGACCCTGGCCGATCGCCTGTTGCATAAAACCGGCACTGTGAGCGATCGCGATATGAAAGATCAGGTGCTCGACACCATGGATCTGGAGCGCGAGCGGGGCATCACCATCAAGCTGCAGGCCGCGCGGATGAACTACACCGCCGAGGACGGCAGCGATTATGTGCTCAACCTGATTGACACGCCGGGGCATGTTGACTTTTCTTACGAGGTGTCGCGATCGCTGGCCGCCTGTGAAGGGGCGCTGCTGGTAGTGGACGCCTCTCAAGGGGTCGAAGCTCAAACCTTAGCGAACGTTTATCTCGCACTGGAGCATGATCTGGAGATCATTCCGGTACTCAACAAAATTGACCTGCCCGGTGCTGACCCCGATCGCATCAAGCAAGAAATTGAAGACATCATCGGGCTGGACTGTAGCAACGCGATTTTGGCCTCGGCCAAAGCTGGCATCGGCATTGACGAAATTCTAGAAGCGATTGTTTTAACGGTGCCGCCACCTCAAGAAACTACCGAGAAACCGCTGCGAGCGCTGATCTTTGACAGCTACTACGATGCCTATCGCGGTGTCATCGTGTACTTCCGGATCATGGATGGCACCCTCAAAAAAGGCGACAATGTGCGGCTGATGGCCTCTAAAAAAGAATTCGCCGTAGATGAGCTGGGCGTGCTCTCACCGGTGCAGGTGCCGGTAGACGCTCTCCATGCGGGAGAAGTGGGCTATTTCTCAGCCGCGATCAAATCGGTGGAAGACGCCCGTGTGGGGGATACCATTACCCTAGTCAAAGCACCCGCTGACGCCCCGTTGCCGGGCTATGTGGAAGCTAAACCCATGGTCTTTTGTGGCCTGTTTCCCACCGACTCGGATCAGTACGAAGACCTGCGCGATGCGTTAGAAAAGCTGCGCCTCAGCGATGCCGCTCTGCAGTACGAGCCGGAAACCTCTAGCGCTATGGGCTTTGGCTTTCGCTGCGGCTTTTTGGGCCTGCTGCATATGGAAATCGTGCAGGAGCGTCTGGAACGCGAATACAACCTGGATCTGATTACCACGGCCCCGTCGGTGATTTATCAAGTCACCTTGCTCGACGGCACGATGGTCGAAATTGACAATCCCAGCACGCTACCCTCGCCCCAAGAACGCGAATCGATCGCAGAGCCCTATGTGCGGGTCGAGATGCTGACGCCCGAAGATTATGTCGGGGCGCTGATGGAACTCTGCCAGAGTCGGCGCGGTGAGTTCAAAGATATGAAATATCTGGCCCAGTCGCGGACGGCGTTGATCTATGAACTGCCCTTGGCGGAAGTGGTGACGGACTTTTTTGACCAGCTGAAGTCGAGATCGAAAGGCTACGCCAGCATGGAGTATCACCTGATCGACTATCGCACTAACAATTTGGTGCGGCTCGATATTTTGATCAACGGCGAACCCGCCGACCCGCTGGCCAACATCGTTCATCGCGATAAGGCTTACTACGTCGGTAAAGCCCTAGTCGAAAAGCTCAAGGAACTCATCCCCCGCCATCAGTTCCGCATTCCGCTGCAGGCTTCGATTGGCAGTCGCGTCGTCGCCA
>ERZ1740058.1181-NODE-1181-length-13547-cov-9.304106_pt1 | contig 13547 bp, 16 predicted proteins | sample MGYA00581745_ERZ1740058 | MGnify/ENA primary metagenome ERZ1740058 (study PRJEB43018, sample SAMN04849742) | marine metagenome | isolation source: floating plastic debris | place: Pacific Ocean | collected 2008-08-30 | study: EMG produced TPA metagenomics... | reverse complement strand
AAAAGCCGCTGCACGAGGCCGGCAACGAGGACGACAAGCTCTACTGCATCTACGTGGCGGTGGGCCAAAAACGCTCCACGGTGGCGCAGTTCGTGAAGGTGCTGGAAGAGTCGGGCGCGCTTCAATACTCCATCGTGATTGCCGCGACGGCGTCCGATCCGGCGCCGATGCAGTTCCTGGCGCCGTTCACCGGCTGTGCCATGGGCGAGTATTTCCGCGATAACGCGAAGCACGCCGTGATTGGGTACGATGACCTGTCCAAGCAGGCCGTGGCGTATCGCCAAATGTCGCTGCTCCTGCGCCGCCCTCCGGGCCGCGAAGCTTATCCGGGCGACGTGTTCTACCTGCACTCGCGCCTTCTGGAGCGCGCGGCGAAGATGGGTGACGATGCGGGCAAAGGCTCGCTGACGGCGCTGCCGGTCATCGAAACGCAGGGCAACGACGTGTCGGCCTTTATTCCGACCAACGTGATTTCGATCACCGACGGTCAGATCTTCCTGGAAACCGACCTGTTCTACCAGGGCATCCGCCCGGCGGTGAACGTCGGTCTGTCGGTGTCGCGCGTGGGCTCGGCCGCGCAGGTGAAGGCCATGAAACAGGTGGCCGGCCCCATTAAGGGCGAGCTTGCGCAGTACCGCGAGATGGCAGCCTTCGCGCAGTTCGGCTCCGACCTTGATGCGACCACCCAGCGGCTTTTGGCGCGAGGCGCGCGTCTCACCGAGCTTTTGAAGCAGCCGCAGTTCTCGCCGCTCACCACGCCGGAGCAGGTGGCGGTGATTTTCGCGGGCGTGAACGGGTACCTCGACAAGGTGGGCGTGTCGGATGTGGGCCGCTACGAAGAGGGGCTCCTGTCGCTCATGCGCGGCCAGCACAAGGACGTGCTCGACGCGATCTTCAACGAGAAGCAGCTCACCGATGACATTCGCGGCAAGCTGAAAAGCGCTGTGGAATCCTACACCAACACATTTGTGTCCGAGGCCTCGGCAAAGGCGGCCTAACGGCCGTCCGCCCCGACCCATTGCTGCGCTAAGGACCTACACTCATGCCTTCGCTTAAGGACCTTAAAGTCCGCATCGCCTCAGTGAAGGCGACCCAGAAGATCACCAAAGCCATGCAGCTGGTGGCGGCGGCGAAGCTACGCCGTGCCACTGAGGCTGCCGAGGCGGCCCGTCCCTATGCGGAGCGTATGGCGGGCGTGCTCTCCAACCTTGCGGCCAACACCGCGGGCGACCCAGATGCGCCGGAAATGCTGACCGGTCGCGGTGGCGATCAGGTGCATTTGTTGGTGGTGTGTACCGCTGACCGCGGTCTTTGCGGCGGGTTCAACACCTCCATCGTGCGCAAGGCGTCCCTCGACGCGCTTGCGCTGATGGGGCAGGGCAAGGACGTGCGCTTCCTGTGCGTCGGCCGGAAGGGCTTTGATGTTCTGAAGCGCGGCTATCGCGACCGCATTATCGACGTGATCGAGTTCAAGTCGGTTCGCCGCATCGGGTTTAACGAAGCGCAGCAAGTGGCCGAGAAGGTGACGGGCCTGTTCGAAACCGCCTCGTTCGACGTGTGCACGCTCTACTACTCCGAGTTCAAATCGGTGATCAGCCAGACGCCGACGGGTCTGCAACTGATCCCCGCCGCCATTCCTGAGCCCGCTGAGGGTGAGGACGCGCTGAAGGGCGACGCGGCGGTCTACGAGTACGAACCAGACCCCAACGAGATCCTTGAGGCGCTCGTGCCGCGCAACATCTCGGTACAGATCTTCCGAGCGCTATTGGAAAATGCCGCGTCTGAGCAAGGCGCGCGCATGACAGCGATGGACAACGCAACCCGCAACGCAGGTGAGATGATCGATCGCCTCACGCTGGAGTATAACCGCACCCGTCAGGCGCAGATCACCAAAGAGCTGATCGAAATCATCTCAGGCGCTGAAGCGCTCTAGCGGCTGCTCCACCCCAAGCGTGACAGCGTGCGAGACTGGCGCTAGCGTGATTTAGCGGCGCACAGCTTCGTAAGCGCCCGAGGATCCGGTAGCGTCGTTTCAGCCGGCCAACCTGCCGCCTAGAGTTGTCTTTCCAAATCATAATATGTGTGTAGCAGCGCAGTCGCTCAGCCGTTGGGCTGGGCGTGGTACCAAGCCGCCTGACTGAGCTCGGCTGCGCGTGGTGTGGCGTACATGGCCCGGCAACCCTGGCCAGCTGGTCCGGCGAATGCCCACCCAGACGGTTCTGAAAGCCGATAGAACTGCAGCGACTTCATCACGGTTTAGCGGCGTGACCGCTCGCTATCCGTCTACGATTCGCTGAATTGATCTGCAATCTTTAGTAGATTAATGAACTTTAAATAGCTGAATTTCCCGTTTTGATCTATTCCAACATCACGTCCTTATTTTAACACATTGCGAATAAAGGATGACCTTATGAATGACGAAATTAAGGCGGCTGCTGCTGAGCAAGCCGTGCAGTTGGCTGCGTTAACCGAGGCCGTGCGACGGTTCGAACAGCGGCTTGAGGCGCTCAGCAATGCCGTGGGGACGCTCGACCGGTCAGTCTTCCAAACGAACGCGACGTGTCAGTCCGTGCGCGACCGCGTCGATGAGATGAGCCGCAAGATTGATGCACTCGCGAAACAAACGCGGGGCTTCAACGGCCCCGCGTCAGACACCAGCTTGAATTGATCGCGTGCGCCGCCGCTGTCTTGCCGCTAACCCACGACGCTGAGCGCCGGCGTGGGGCGTGCCAGCACGCCTGTGGACACGTAGCGAAGGATTGAGACGAGCTGGGGGACGTTTTCACACACCGCCAGTGCTTCCGCATCCACCTCTTTCAGCGCGTGGCCATGCTCTTCGCTGTGCATCACCACATAAGGCGTCCCGAGCGCGGCGGCGTAGCCGGCGTCAAAAGCTGCGTTCCACTGCCGGTATTTCTCGCCAAAGCGAACCACCACCAGATCAGCCGCGCTGATCAGGGTGCGCGTGCGAATGGCGTTGAGCTTCGCGCCCTTATGGTCCCGCCAGAACCGGCTTTCCTCCTCACCCAGAATGACGGCGCCGCAGTCGTCGCTGGCGTCGTGATCGGTGATCGGGCCGGTGAACTCGATGGGAAGCTGTGCCTCCTCCACTGCCGCGGCCAACTCGCCGCGCCAGTTGCTGTGTATCTCGCCCGATAGATACACGGTGAATTGCGCGTCCATGGATCGCTCCGTTCCTGCATGTCTCGGTGGTCTGTGCGTCCGGCACATGTGGCGGACAGGGCTCACCCAAGAGAGAACTAGGGCCGTGCCGGCCGAGATCACAGCGAGAGCTAACGACTTTGAAAGCCTTCCCGCACATTTTTGCGACAGGCTGCCGAGGCACTGTGGTCCGGCCGGTCGAGTACCAGGGGAAGAGTACATGAGTTTCAGTAAGGCATTGGCCGCCACGGCCGTCATGGCAACCACCATCATCGCGATGACGTTGGCAACGCTGACTTTTTTGGCTGGACAAGCGAACGCGCAATCGATCTACGGCGACACGCAGCTGTCGTACCTGAACGGCGTTGTTTATGACGACGACCTCGTCCCGGGGCGAGCGCCGAACCAGCCCTACTTGGTGGGTGAAGCGTCCGGGTCCGGCGGGTTTAGCGGCGGCTTCTCATCGTCCGTCCAGTCGTCCTCGCGCTCGATCCCGGCCAACTCGCGGAACCTGATCGGCCGCGACGGCCGCTCCTCGAGAGACCGCCCCAACAGCTTCCAGCGCTGATAATGTGAGCGCCGCGCCGGCCCGTCGGCGCGGCCATGCTTACTGGCTCGCGGTGACCGCGTCGGCGAGCCGCTCCTCCAGCACGTCCAACGCGTCGTCCGGTGCCGCTGTGATGCGGATACAGCGGTCCTGAGGCGCAACGAACGGCATCCGCACAAAAATCCCGCGCTCTGACAGAGCACCGACCAGCCGGCGTGCTCTATCGCCGTTGCCGCCAGCGTCGATGGTCACGAAGTTCGTCGCGCTGGGCAGTGGTTTCAGCCCCGCAGCTTCCGCGATGGCACCGATGCGATCCTTCGCCGTCTGCGTCGCCGACAGGACAACGCTCAAATGGGCGGTGTCGGCGAGGGCAGCCGTCGCACCCGCTTGAGCGACTTTGTTGACCCCGAAATGGTTGCGGACCTTGTTAAAGGCTGTCGCGATGGGTGCGCTGGTGAGCGCATAGCCAACGCGAGCACCGGCCATCCCGTGGGCCTTGGAGAAGGTCCGCAGACGGATGAGCTGCGGGTGATCAAAGTCCGCCGGCAACAGCGTGCCAGAGGGCGCAAACTCGCAGTAAGCTTCATCGAGGCAGAGGAGGCATGTGGGTGGCAGCGCCTCAACCATCGCCTTCACAGTCTCGGCACTGTGCCAGCTGCCCATGGGGTTGTCGGGATTGGCAATATAGATGAGAGCGGCCCCTGTGTCGGCCGCGGCGGACACCAGCGCCTCCGGGTCCTCGTAGTCGCCGCGATAGGGCACCAGCACCAGGCGGCCGCCAAAGCCTGTCACGTGATACTGGAACGTCGGATAGGAGCCGGCGGACGCAACCACAGGCGTCCTATCTTGGCAAAACATGCGCACGATGAGGCCCAGCAGCCCGTCGATGCCTTCCCCGATGCTGAGACGCTCGGTCGGAACGCTAAGCGACGTGCTAAGCGCGACTTTCAGATCGTGGTTCTCAGGGTCGGCGTATTGCCACACGTCCGCCGCTGCGGCGGTCATGGCGGCAACTGCCTGGGGCGAGGGGCCGAACGCGCTTTCGTTGGCGCCAAGCCGCGCATCAAACGTGGCGCCCCGGCCGCGCTCTTGCGTCTCGGGGCCCACGAAGGGGACCGTTGCCGGAAGCCCGGCAACGAGTTCGGTGAACGGAAGGACCGTCAAATCAGTAGCGGTACGCTTCGGTTTTAAACGGACCCTGCTCGCCCACACCGATGTAGTCGGCTTGCTCTTGGCTGAGCTTGGTCAGCGTTGCGCCGAGTTTGGCAAGGTGAAGTTCGGCGACCTTCTCGTCCAAATGCTTGGGCAGCACGTAGACTTTGTTGTCGTAGTTGTCGCCGTTGTTCCAAAGCTCGATCTGCGCCAGCGTTTGGTTGGCAAAGCTTGCCGACATCACGAACGAGGGGTGACCCGTCGCGTTGCCAAGGTTCACCAGGCGCCCTTCGGACAGAAGGATCATCCGCTTCTGGTCGGGGAACTCGATGAGGTCCACCTGCGGCTTCACGTTCTTCCACTTCATGTTGCGCAGGCCCGAGACCTGAATCTCGTTGTCGAAGTGGCCGATGTTGCACACGATCGCCATGTCTTTCAGCGCGCGCATGTGGTCGACGGTGAGGACGTCCTTGTTGCCGGTGGCGGTGACGACGATGTCGACCCGCGGCGCGGCCTCTTCCATGGTGACGACTTCAAAGCCGTCCATGGCGGCCTGCAGGGCGCAGATCGGGTCAATTTCGGTGACCATCACACGCGCGCCAGCGCCGGCGAGCGAGGCGGCGGAGCCCTTGCCCACGTCGCCATAGCCGCAGACGACGGCCACCTTGCCGGCCATCATCACATCGGTGCCGCGGCGGATCGCGTCCACCAGGCTTTCCTTACAGCCATACTTATTGTCGAACTTCGACTTGGTGACCGAGTCGTTGACGTTGATGGCCGGGAACGGCAGTTCGCCTTTTTTCTCAAGCTGATAGAGCCGCAGAACGCCAGTCGTGGTCTCCTCCGACACACCTTTGATGTTGGCGCGGCACTTGGAATAAAAGCCCGGATCCTTGGCGAGACGCTTTTTGATGGTCTTGAACAGGAACTCTTCTTCCTCGTTCGACGGGTTGTCGAGCACCGACGGATCGGTTTCAGCGCGCGCGCCCAGCATGACGAGCAAGGTGGCATCGCCGCCGTCGTCCAGGATCATGTTGCAGGTTTCGCCGTTGCCCCAGTCGAGGATATAGTCGCAGTACTCCCAGTACTCTTCCAGCGACTCACCTTTGACGGCGAACACGGGGATGCCCGCTTTGGCGATGGCGGCCGCCGCGTGGTCCTGGGTGGAGAACACGTTGCACGAGGCCCAGCGCACGTCAGCGCCGAGCGCGACCAGCGTCTCGATGAGGACCGCGGTCTGGATCGTCATGTGGAGCGAGCCGGAAATGCGTGCGCCCTTCAGCGGCTTTGCAGCAGCATTTTCCTCGCGCACAGCCATCAGGCCGGGCATCTCCACCTCGGCCATTTCGATTTCGGTGCGGCCGAATTCGGCCAGTTCAATGTCGCGCACGACATAAGAGGGAGCAGCGGTCATGAAAACTTCCAAACTGGTGGGATGGCTACGCGTATAGATGTGGCCGCGAGCAACCGCAACAATATAAAGATATCGTTATGTATAAGGGCTCGCGCAGATACGCGTTATGCAGAAACGCCGCAACTCGTGCGGCGTTTTGGCTAGTTTAGCTGAGCCCGCACGGTCCGCAGCGTGGCGAGGCGGCGCTCCGCCTCATCGCGGCGCGCGAGGTCTTCCAAGGCCGCGATGCTCTTCTCGCTTTCTGCGATGAGCGCGTCCATGGCGGCCGGTGCGTCGCCATCTGCGGCGATTGCGGCTTCGGCGAGCACGGTGCAGCCGTTGGGGCCGACATCGCAAAAGCCGCCGTCGACGAACAGGCGTTGCGCTGCGACATCGCCGCCGGAGACCTCGATGATCCCGGGACCGAGGAGGGCGAGCTGCGGCGCGTGGTTGGCCATAACGACAAACTCACCCTCAGCGCCGGGCAACCGCACCTGTTCCACCTTGCCGGTGATGAGGAGGCGTTCCGGTGAAACAAGTTCGAATGCGAAGGTGGCCATTGCCGTGTCAGCCTTGTGATTGTGTGCGGTCCGCCCGGGAAGGCGGTGGGCGGGCGGTTAGCCCTCGACTTTCGTCTCTTCGATTGCGGCGTCGAACGCTGATTGAGCCGCGTTGAACTTATCGCGGCAACCTGGGTTGCAGAAGCCAACCACCTTGCCGCGATAAAGCGTCAGCGAATCGGGGGACACCGGCTTGCCCGACCAGGGGCAGATCTTGTTGACGGCGTCCTCGATGCGCAGCTGAGCCATGCGGTTATGCCGCTTCCGCCAGCTCTTTGGCCTTCTCGATGGCCTCGTCGATGCTGCCGACCATGTAGAACGCTGCCTCGGGAAGGTCGTCATAGTCGCCCTTCACCAGGCCTTGGAAGCCTTTGATGGTGTCGGCGAGCTCCACGAACACGCCGGGCTTGCCGGTGAAGACTTCCGCGACGTGGAACGGCTGGGACAGGAAGCGCTCGATCTTGCGGGCGCGGGCGACGGTGAGTTTGTCCTCTTCCGACAGCTCGTCCATGCCCAGGATCGCGATGATGTCCTGCAGCGACTTATAGCGCTGAAGCACCTGCTGCACCTGGCGGGCGGTGTTGTAGTGGTCCTCGCCGAGCGTCGCCGCGTTCAGCATCCGCGAGGTGGAGTCCAGAGGGTCCACGGCGGGGTAAATGCCTTTTTCCGCGATCGAGCGGTTGAGCACGGTCGTTGCGTCCAAGTGGGCAAACGAGGTGGCGGGCGCGGGGTCGGTCAGGTCATCGGCCGGCACGTAAATGGCCTGCACCGAGGTGATCGACCCTTTTTGGGTCGTGGTAATGCGCTCTTGCAGGGCGCCCATGTCGGTGGCGAGCGTCGGCTGATAGCCCACCGCCGAGGGAATACGCCCCAGAAGCGCCGACACTTCGGAGCCGGCTTGGGTGAAGCGGAAAATGTTGTCGACGAAGAACAGCACGTCCTGGCCCTGGTCGCGGAAGTGCTCGGCAACGGTGAGGCCGGCGAGCCCGACGCGTGCGCGGGCGCCCGGAGGCTCGTTCATTTGGCCAAACACCAGCGCGCACTTGGAGCCAGCGCCGCCGCCAGCCTTGTTCACGCCAGATTCGATCATCTCGTGATAAAGGTCGTTGCCCTCGCGGGTGCGCTCACCCACGCCGGCGAACACCGAGTAACCACCGTGCGCCTTGGCGACGTTGTTGATCAGCTCCTGGATCAGCACGGTTTTGCCGACGCCGGCACCGCCGAACAGGCCAATCTTACCGCCGCGGGCGTAAGGCGCGAGGAGGTCCACCACCTTGATGCCGGTGACGAGGATCTCTGAGTCCGTGGACTGTTCCACGTAGGAGGGGGCCGGTGCGTGGATCGGCCGGAAGCCTTCGGAATCAATGTCGCCAGCTTCGTCGATGGGCTCACCCACGACGTTCATGATGCGGCCGAGCGTGCCGTCACCCACCGGCATACGGATGGGATCGCCGGTGTCCTTCACCGACTGGCCGCGCACCAAGCCTTCGGTGGCGTCCATCGCGATGGTGCGGACGGTGTTTTCGCCCAGGTGCTGAGCGACTTCGAGAACCAGGCGCTGGCCGTTATTATCGGTTTCCAGCGAGTTCAAAATCGCTGGCAGGTGGTTATTAAACTTCACGTCCACCACGGCGCCGATCACCTGCGTGATCTCGCCCTGTGCGCTATCGGCCATGTCTCGGCACCCTCATGCTTATCTTTGCCCTCTCAAAACAACGGTGCGCTCGTTGGCGCAAGGGGCAAGCGTCATTGCAGATGTGTTGGATGCGTGCCGCATGACAAGGCCGCAAGCACGTTTATGGCGCTCATGGACCCGGCAGCGCGTCATTTTTCGCCAAGACGGGCCGCGAGGCGGCGGGTGCGCAGCGCGGCAGTGAGGAGTGTTCCTGCGGCTGTCAGGGCGAGGGCGGCCAGCAAAACCTCGCCGCGGCCGCCCCAAACGGGCTCCACGACGCTGATCACGCATGCGGCTGCTATGGTGGTCATGCGCTGCTGTTTGGCGAAAGGGCCGCCGAAATCGGCGGGAGTGTCGAGCGCGCGGCCAAGCTCGCGCACATAGGCGGTCAGCACGGCCGCCACCGCGCAGATCCAGCCGAGCGCGATGGCGAGCGATGCGGCGCCCGGCAGCATGGCGGCAGCGCTGTAGCCCGCGGCGGCGAGGATGAGGACGTCCGACACGCGGTCCGGCAACTCGTTCCAAATGGGGCCTGAGGTGGTCGCTTTGCCATGCTCGACGGCCACCATGCCATCAAACAGGTTCGCGAGGAGACGCAGGCCGATGAATGCAGCAGTCGCCACCCAGAGCACAGGGCCTGTGGCGGGCGCACTCAGGATCGCCGCCGCGGCCAGTACGGCAAAGGCGACGCTTGCCGCAGAAATCGCGTTCGCGCTGACGCCAGCGCCGGCGAGGAGCCGGGCGACGCGGCGGGCAAAGCCGGTGTCGCGCGCTGCGATGGGGCGGCGGTTGTCGAGGTCGCTCATGGGTGATGCCTCAGCGGGCCTTGTGCGCGCTTGCCAAACGCTGCGAGAGCGGCAATCCCTGGCGTCATGGCTGAGCCCTTTCTGACCCGCGCGGCGTTTGCGGCCATCTTGGTCGCCTTGATTGCGGGTTCGTTCGCCAGCATCAAGATCGCCTCGATCCGCGCGCGGATGGTCACGTGGTGGGTGCTCGCGGCGGTGCTGGTGGCCGCGCTGGCGATGGGGCCGCCGGGCGTCACGGTGTTGTTTGCGCTCATCTCGTTCCTCGCGCTGCGCGAATTTTTGTCACTCGCCCCGACCCGCCGCGCCGACCGGCCAGCGCTTCTGCTCGCGTACGCCATGGTGCCGGTGTCCTACGGCGTGATGGCAGCCGGTGCCTATGCCGTTTGGCTTCTGGTGCTGCCGGTTTACGGGTTTTTGTTGTTGCCGGCGATTCTGCTCCTGAACGGGCGGACGGACCAGTATCTGTCGGCGGCCGGCACGATCCAATGGGGCCTGATGGCGACCACCTTTTGCATTGGGCACGCGGCATTGCTCGTCTACGTGCCCGCCGATGAAGCGCCTGCGGGTGGGGCTGGGCTCTTGATCTTCCTGCTCGTGGTGACTGCGCTCAACGACGTGTTTCAGTTCATCTGCGGTAAGCTGATTGGCGGGCCGAAGATCACGCCGACGATCAGCCCAAACAAGACTTGGGCCGGGTTTTTGGGCGGTTGGGCGCTGACTGGAGCACTCATCCTCGCCATTGGGCCGCTCTACACCGGGCTCGGATGGGGGCCAGTGATATTGCTTGCCGTGTTGCTGCCGCCGGCGGGCTTTGTGGGCGACCTCACCATGAGCGCCATCAAGCGGGACATGGGCGTCAAAGATGCCTCGAACTTCCTGCCGGGGCACGGCGGGGTGCTCGACCGGGTTGATAGCCTGGCGTTCACGGCGCCGCTGACGTTCCACATCTTCGCCTACTTCGCGAGTGAGCGTTTCTAGATGCTGCGGTGCCTGATTTGGCTGCTGGCTAAGCCGTTTTTGTGGCTGGCGCTGGGGCTTGCGGTGTCGGGGCGAGAGCATCTGCCGCGGCGGGGGCCGGCGCTGGTGGCGGCGAACCACAACAGCCACGTCGACATTCTGGCGCTGCTGGCCGCGATGCCTTGGCGCACGCTTGACAGGGTGCGGCCTGTGGGGGCGGCGGACTATTTTTTGGCCACGCCGGTGCGGCGCTTTTTGGCCATGCGCCTCCTGCGCGGGATTGCGCTGGAGCGGACTGTGCAGCGGGGCGCCGATCCGCTGGGGCCCGTGCGGGCGGCGCTTGAGGCAGGAGACATTCTGATCCTGTTTCCGGAGGGGACGCGGGGCCGGCCTGAGGAGATGGGGCCGGTGAAGGCGGGGCTTTCCAAGCTCGCGGTCACCTGCAACGCGCCGGTGACGCCGGTTTACTTGCAAGGCGCGGGGCGGATTTTGCCGAAGGGGACTCGGGTGCCTGTGCCGTTTATGTGCTCCGTCCTCGTGGGGTCGCCGATTGCGCCGGATGGGGACCGGGTGGCGCTGATGGCGGCCCTTGGTGTTGCGTGGGAGGACCTGCGCGCGATGGCCCCGCCGCTGCATTGGCATTGACGCGGTTTCGCCCGGGGGTGGGGATTCACGCGGCGCCGCTGCGCAGTGGGCATTGACGCGGGCGTGCGGGTCCGGTGGCATTGGCGCAAGGCGGCGCCAGACCCGCGCGGGAGGACGAACAATGACCTTATCGGTGGCAGAGCTCTTTGGCAGTAGCGTTGCATTTTATCGCGCTCGCCTGGGGCTGTATTTGGCGCTGGGCGTCGTGTTCGTGGCGGTTCCGTCGCTGGTGGTGGCTGGCTCTGCGGCGGTGTTGCCCGCTTGGATCGGGTCGGTTGTGCAATTTGCCCTTGCGCTGTTTTCCGGCCTTTTGGCGGTCTGGATGCAGGCGGCCGCCATGATGATTGCGCGCGATGATGCGGCCGGGACGAACCCATCGGTGGGCAAGGCGCTGAACGAGGCGAGCGCGCGGCTGCTGGTGCTGGTGGGCATTGCGATATTGCTGAGCCTCGGGGTCGGGATCGGGTTTGTGTTCTTCGTGATCCCTGGCCTGTTTCTGGCGGTGATTTGGGCGGTGTCGTTGCCGGCGGCGGCGCTGGGGGGAGCGGGCGTGGTCGAGGCGTTCCAGGAGAGTATGCGGCTCACCAAAGGAAACCGGATCACGATTTTGGTTCTCTTCGTGCTGGTGTTTTCGGTGGCTGTGGCGGTGTCTGTGTCGGTGGGGCTGATGATTGCTGTCGCTGGTGCGCCGCTTCTGGTGGCGCTGTTTAATGCGTTGTTTGGGGCGGTCTCGACGACCTTTACCGCGGTGATGCTGACGGTTTTGTACATCACGCTGACGCGCCTTGCCGGGGAGGCTGCGGCGTGACGAAGGTCATTTCGGCCATCGTGCTTCTGGCGATGGTGGCGCATTTGATCCGGCCCTTTGGGATACCGCTCTTGCGCAAACGCGGGGATGCTTGGCGGCTGGCTGTTCTGGCCGTGGGTCTGATTGTTTTGACTGCGCTTGTTCGGCCGGACGGGTAGGAGGTTTTGGCGATGGTGGACGGCGGGAACGAGCGCAAGTTGTTTCATCCGCGGATGCCGCCGATGTCGGCGGAGGACATGCGCCGGCATGCGATGTTTGAGATTGCCCATACGGCGGCGGATTTTACCGCTGCGCTGAGCTTTGTGATCGGGTCGGTGATGTTTTTCTTTTCCGCATGGATTGTCCCGGGGACGTGGTTTTTTCTGGTGGGGTCGGTGCTGTTTGCGCTGAAGCCGACGAGCAAGCTGTGGCGTGAGGTGGACTATGTGCGCCGCGGCCGGGTGGCTGTGGTGGCCGAGAAGGATGGGGCGCTTTAGGCTCGGTCGCTGGCGCTTTACGTTCAGCCGCGGGCGCTGGGGATAGAGCCTGCACGCAAGAGGCAGGACGGGGAGGATGCGATGGATCTTTTGACGTGGGCGATCATCTTTGCGGTGATTGCGATTGTCGCCGGGCTGTTTGGGTTTACGGGCATTGCGTCGGGGGCGGCGAGCATTGCGCGCATCCTGTTCTTTATCGTTGTGGTCGTGTTTGTGCTTCTGTTGGTGTTCTCGTTCCTTGGGGCGATTGTGATCTGAGCGGCCGCGCGGGCCGGGGCGCTGGGGCAGATTGGGCGTGCTGATGCGCTCCCGCACGCTGGCTGGCACCGGGTTGGGAGCGGAGGACGCACGAGCGGCCCGCTTGAGTTTGAGAAGAGCCGCTGGTGCGTCTCTCCGTTCGGTTTTTTCCGGGTGAGGTGGGGTGGCGTTGTGGGCCTCCGCTTTTTGGCGGGGCTTTGACGCTGCTGTCGAGGAGATCGCCACGCTTTGCCTTGGCGGCGGACGTGGCGTGCGCTTTGGCGTTTGCCGCAGCGCCCTTGGCTCGGGCGCACTGACCCGTCCTCGCTATCGCCCAGCCGGTCGCAGCCGGTGTTTCTCCCGTCCCGCCACGGCTGATGGCCATCAGCGGAGGGGCGGGGAGCGTCTCCCACGTGTGGCGCTTTCGCGTTGCCGCCTTGGCGCCACCGACAACCCTCATCCGGTCCACCACGGTTTTTGTGTGCGTTACCCACGACAAACCCTGGCACCGAGACCCCGACCCTACCGGCGGTCGGTCCGCCGTGTCTCCCTGTGGGCCGGGCGACGGGTTGGAGAGTACGGGCGGTTTGTGGGGGTGGGGATTAGTTTTTTGGGAAATTATCGGCTGAGGTGATATTTTCGGGGTGAATGAGAGGAGCGATGCCGTGGCCGATGTGAGCTTGGAGCTACTTGCTGCCAACCAGCGCAAGATGATGGAGAAGATGGAAGACCTTGATGAGATCAAGGCGATGCTCCGGTTGCTGCGCGATATGATCGAGATCGGGAAGCAGTAGCGGGACATTCTGGAGACCAGAGTGCACCGGACCGAGCGGCGAGTGTCGCGGCTGGAGGATATGGCAGACGATGGCGTCTGACTGGCGGCCTTGGCGGGGGTTACAGCAAGGCTCGCGCGATCACTGCGATGAGGACTGCGGCTTGGGCGAGGGCGATGAGGCGCAGGAGCGTGGCGAAGGGCTGTTTGCGCGTTTTGTGGCGGATGATGCCGGAGAGGACGATCATGGCCGGGGCTGCGCCAGCGGCGGCTAGCGCGAGGAGAGTGCGCTCTGGGACGCGGCGGCGGTCGGTGATGGCGGCGCGCTTGTCGAGGGCGAAGAGGGGTAGGCCGATG
>ERZ1740058.1180-NODE-1180-length-13555-cov-4.919556_pt1 | contig 13555 bp, 16 predicted proteins | sample MGYA00581745_ERZ1740058 | MGnify/ENA primary metagenome ERZ1740058 (study PRJEB43018, sample SAMN04849742) | marine metagenome | isolation source: floating plastic debris | place: Pacific Ocean | collected 2008-08-30 | study: EMG produced TPA metagenomics... | reverse complement strand
CTGAGGCCCGTTATGTCGCTGATTCGCGAGTTACATCGTCAACTCACGCAAAAAGAACGTTCTGCTGTTGAGATTACGCAGTCTTATTTAGACCGTATTCAAGCGTTAGAGCCCACGATACACAGCTTTTTGACCGTGACAGAGACAGCCGCGATCGCTCAGGCTCAGCGGGTCGATCAAAAAATCGCTAACGGAGACGACATTGGCCTGCTCGAAGGCATCCCTATCGGTCTCAAAGACAATCTCTGTACGAAAGGGGTTCGTACCGCCTGTGCTTCCAAAGTATCTGTGACCGGTAACCCCTGGAATCCTGATTGTGTTCCTGGCGGCTCTTCGGGGGGCTCGGCAGCGGCGGTTGCGGCTGATGAATGCCCCATTGCGTTAGGTTCAGATACCGGTGGCTCCATTCGTCAACCGGCTGCCCTCTGCGGAGTCGTTGGTCTAAAGCCGACCTATGGTTTGGTTTCTCGCTATGGTCTGGTGGCTTTCGCTTCCTCTCTAGACCAGATTGGCCCTCTCAGCCGTACGGTTGAGGATGCCGCTATCTTATTGCAGGCGATCGCCGGTCACGACCCCAAAGATTCCACCAGTCTTCAGGTTGAGATTCCCGACTACACGCAGAACCTGAAGCCCGGTCTTGATTGCCAAGGTCGCACCATCGGCATCATTCAAGAAACCTTTGGAGAAGGGCTAGAGCCAGCGGTTAATGCAGCAGTTAAAGCGGCGATCGCCCAGTATGAATCGCTTGGCGCCACCGTTAAGACGATATCGCTGCCTCGCTTCCGCTATGGTTTGCCCAGCTACTACATCATTGCCCCCTCGGAAGCATCTTCTAACTTGGCTCGTTACGATGGGGTGAAATATGGAGCCAGAGCGGAAGAAGGCAACCTGGTTTCGATGTACACCAAGACCCGTGCTGCTGGCTTCGGCGCTGAGGTTAAGCGTCGCATCATGATCGGCACCTATGCTCTTTCTGCCGGGTACTACGATGCCTATTACCTAAAGGCCCAAAAGGTTCGCACCCTGATCAAACAGGATTTTGAGGCCGCCTTTAAAGAAGTGGATGCGTTGATTTGTCCAACCTCTCCGACCACGGCTTTCACCACTGGTTCGAAAGTCGAAGACCCCTTGAGCATGTACCTGCTAGATTTGATGACGATTCCGGTCAACTTGGCGGGACTCCCTGGCATCAGCCTTCCCTGTGGTTTTGACGCCTCTGGTTTGCCTATTGGTCTGCAACTCATTGGCAATGTGCTGCAGGAACAAAACTTGTTTGAAATGGCCTATGCCTACGAACAAACAACTGACTGGCACACCAAATCACCGAACTTGGCGCATTAAATATTGGGAAGTTGAACGGCTTTCCCGGCAAAGCTGCCATTGAGGCAATCAGGTCAAACTACCTTCATGTTGGAATCGAGACCGTCACGGCCGCGATCGCAATGTACATGTCGTCGTTTTTATCGGCGAGTTCAGCGATCGCCTTACCGACGACAACCATGCCGCCAGCTTGCAAGGTCAATGTTTTTTGGCCAAAGGGCAAAACCGCCAATACTTCTGCTTCCCTAACGGTGTCTGGAAAAGGAACCGCAACCTGGACATCCACCAGCATTTCATTCGGATGCTCCAAACCCGCGACTTCCCAAACGCCAGGTAGAGCATTGTGGGCGATCGCATTTCGCACTGCTCGGGCTGCTGCCACCGTCGGGTCTTGACCATGCTGATCAACCCCCATTCCCATCTCAATCACTAACCGCTTTGGGGCCATGTGTTCCCTCTCATCTGCTGTCAATAGCCGTGACTGTTGCTGTCAGCTAATACAACATTTACGATGCCGCATTCACCATCGGCGTTTGATATCCCTGGATATTTTCTGGTCGAAAGCGGCGAATAATGGGTGTGGCCACCCGGATTTCTGTGTCCGACCCTCGCACAACAATTAAATACTTTCCAGCATTTAAGCGATTGCGATAAGACAAAGCGTCACCACTCCCGAAGGCGGCCCCTGTACCGCCCCCAACAAAAAATGCCCCCATTGCTCCAGAACCGGCTCCGAGCAATCCGCCAATGATTTGATTGCCCGTCGTTCCTGCCCAAGAAAAGGTGTCCAAACCCGTAATCGCATTGAACCCAAAACCAGCGATAAACCCAAACGGCACGAGCCAAAACATCATTAGACGGACTTGCTTCCACGCTTGATTGGCGGGATCAATCAACCCAAACTCATCAGCACTCTTATAGCCTCTGCCCAAAATCGTCACGGCATCCATCGCAAAGTTTGCCTCCTCTAAAGCCGAGTAGGCACCTTCAGCCTTCAAGCGATCGCTTAAAACAGCTATCAAATAAATCATCAACAAGTCAGACAGTAACAGCAATGATTGAAGTGTCTTAACATCAGACTCGCCCCACTCGCACTGGGTTTAGACAGGGCTTATCAGCTTACACCTTTTCATCTTTATATTATTGCGTGTCGGTGGTGCATCTGTTGTCAGCCTATGCTCCACCTAGCGATGACCAATCCGAACGTCTCAGCGGGATCAGGCAATCTGCTATCAGTTTCTCAGAGGGCCAAAGGATTTACTGGTTGTCCTAATCCCAGCTGTCCGCAGACTGAACCGGCAAAAAGACATCAACTTGAGAACGCAACGAGGTAATATATCAAACATATTGTTTTAGCTACCCAGCATTGTTGTAGCCCACTGAGTAGGAGATCATGAAACAGCTTATTACTCGCTTTTTTGCATTGCTTCTGGTGGCCGTAATTGGTCTAACCGGTTGTAGCAACGCTGGAGTCAGTGGCAAGATGACCGGTGACTATAAACAAGACACCCTGACTGTCATTGATGACTTGAGAGTCGCTATCAATGTCAGTCAAGATGATCCCGACAAGGGGGCTGCTGAAGTTGACGCTCGAAATATCATCAACGACTATTTCTCTTATTATCGGCGCGATAGCGCGATTGATGGGCTGAGTTCTTTTACAACCTTGCGGACAGCGCTAAACGGCTTGGCAGGCCACTACAGTTCTTATCCCAATCGTCCCATTCCTGCCAAGCTTAAAAATCGTTTGGAACAAGAATTCAAACAGGTCGAGGCGGCCCTCAAGCGGGGTGCTTAGGTATCTTTAAACGTCGACTAGGTTTGGTATGCAAGCGCTTCTCAAGCATTGGGCGGCGCTTTTTTCGTAGGGGATTGAGCCCTGCGCCTGAGTGAAAGTGACTGATATCGCTGACATCGCTATCTAGAGGCTGTCATCAATTTAGAGCCAGACTCTCGGTCCAGAAATGATTTCAGCCCCTGGCCCATAAAGTTGATTTAGGTGCATTAATGCTGATCGCACAAGGTTTCTAGTATTAGTGTAAGGATGCACTCAGCATATCGATGCCACTCTTAATTGTGGAAGCTGTTAGTCTGCCTTGTCATCATCAAAACATCCAGAACCCAGTCAAGAAGGCCTTAACCGCCAAAGCCAACGAAAACGTTTCTTTTCCTCTCTCTTCAGAGCTGTTAGCGATGCCTTCCAAAGTTCTCAAGCCCTGCCGCTGCGGCGGCAAGTATCGTTTCCTTGAGTCGGCAGCAGGCTTACTTGAATTCGTCTAAATAAGTTATGTGCGGACCACGGCTTCAGACTCAGATTTTCTTAGCACAAATTGTTTGACCAAGACCATTTAACTTTGCTAGTATCGTAATTCTGTAGTGGAGTTCTGAGAAGAAGGACATGAAAGTCCGCGCATCTGTCCGAAGAATGTGTGATAAATGTCGCGTCATTCGCCGCAAGAGCCGAGTGATGGTGATTTGCTCAAATCCAAAACATAAGCAACGCCAGGGATAGAGTTGCCTAGTTTAATGCTTTGTACAAAGATTTGGGCTCGTAGTTAGTTAACAGTTTAACGGTCAGTTTAGAATCTCACGACTAAACTATACCGACATCAGATGAGGTTCATGGGGAGAAGATAGTCAGTGGCACGGATTGCTGGCGTAGACCTGCCAAGAGATAAGCGGGTCGAGATTGGTTTGACATACATATACGGTATTGGCTTAAGTCGGTCAAAGGCGATTCTTGAGAAAACAGGTGTTAATCCTGATATTCGAGTACGTGATTTGACTGATTCCGATGTTTCTAGCCTGCGTGACTCTGTTGAGAACGACTATCAGGTTGAGGGTGATCTTCGTCGCTTGGAAGGCCTGAATATTAAGCGGTTAATGGACATTGGCTGCTACCGAGGTCGTCGTCATCGGGCGGGTTTACCAGTTAGGGGGCAGCGCACCCGAACGAATTCGCGAACTCGTCGCAGTGGCAAGCGCACTGTTGCAGGTAAAAAGAAAGCACCTAAGAAGTAGCGTAATTATTCGGTGTGTTTCAACTCATCGTCTACCCTTTAGACGGTGCTTTGAGATGCGCCTGTTTTGCTGATAAGGAGAATAGCAGGCAGGTAATGGCTAAACCAACAAGAAAATCGAGTGGGCGTAAGACCAAAAAGAATATACCCAATGGTGTTGCGCACATTCAGTCCACATTTAACAACACTATTGTGACCATTACTGATACTAACGGTGGTGCAGTTTCTTGGTCTTCAGCGGGAGCTAGCGGCTTCAAAGGTGCTAAAAAGGGGACTCCCTTTGCGGCTCAAACGGCTGCAGACAGTGCTGCTCGCCGAGCGATGGATCAGGGCATGCGGCAGATTGAGGTGATGGTCAGTGGCCCTGGCGCGGGACGGGAGACTGCAATTCGAGCGCTCCAGGCTGCGGGGCTAGAGATTACGCTAATTCGCGATGTAACTCCAATTCCTCATAACGGTTGTCGTCCTCCCAAACGACGACGCGTTTAGTCCGAGGCATTTCAGAGTACTGTCAAGGCATAGAGAGGGCACGTCAGTGGCACAATTTCAGGTCGAGTGCGTAGAATCATCGATTGGTGACGACCAAAGTCATTTCAGTCGTTTTGTTATTGAACCGTTAGAGCGTAGTCAGGGGATTACGGTCGGCAACGCTTTGCGGCGAGTTTTATTGTCTAATTTAGAGGGTACCGCGATTACAGCAGTAAGAATTGCTGGAGCAACTCACGAGTTTTCGACTGTGCCGGGCGGACGTGAGGACGTCCGTGACGTGCGCTTGAACATGAAGGAAATCATCCTTAAGAGCTACTCAGCGCAACCGCAAATTGGTCGTTTGCTCGTCCAGGGGCCAGCCAAGGTGACAGCCGGGCTTGTTGATGTACCTTCCGAGGGTGGGGGGGTTGATCCTGGGCAGTATGGCGCTGCGGTTGCCGGAGGCTGTGGGCTGGAAATGGAATTTCGGATTGAGCAGGGAAATGGTTATCGCGCCATTGAGCGCAGTCATGACGAAGCAGCTGCCCTTGACTTTATGCAGATTGACGCTGTCTTCATGCCGGTTAGAAAGGTGAATTACACCGTGGAAGACGTCATGGAAGGTGGCGCTTTGAAAAAAGATCGCCTGGTCATGGAGGTCACAACCAACGGTAGTTTGACGCCACAGCAGGCAATGAGCGAAGCGGCTGCAATTTTAGTCTCTTTGTTTAATCCGCTGAAGGATGTGACGCTGGAGCCGAAGTCTGAAGAGGAGCCGAAAGAGGAAGATCCCGCCAACCATATCCCTATCGAAGAGTTGCAGCTGTCTGTAAGGGCGTACAATTGTTTAAAGCGGGCGCAAGTTAATTCTGTTGCCGATCTTCTAGATTTCACTCAAGAAGATTTGCTCGAAATTAAAAACTTCGGACAGAAGTCCGCTGACGAGGTTATTGAGGCGTTGCAGCAGCGCTTAGGGATTACGCTACCGGCTGAAAAATCTGCCAAGACTTCTTAGTGAAGATACTTTGCTCAGTTTTGCTGAGCTAACTTCCGAGGCACTCTGCTTCGGTTTTTTATTGTTGAGCTATGTGAACGCAAAGGGGGAGGTCAACATGCGACATGGGTGTCGAGTTCCACGCTTGGGAAAACCAGCTGATCAGCGCAAAGCTTTATTGCGATCGCTGACGACTGAGTTGATTCGCAACGGTCAAATTACTACCACTAAAGCGCGCGCGAAGGCGGTGCGTTCTGAGGCTGACCGGATGATTACACTGGCCAAGGATGGTTCGCTATCCGCTCGCCGTCAGGCCCTGGGCTATATGTATGACTCTAACTTAGTACATGCTCTGTTTGAACGTGCACCCGAGCGCTATGGCGAGCGGCAGGGTGGCGACACGCGTATATTACGCACCGTCCGCCGTCGTGGTGACAACGCTGAGATGGCCATTATTGAGCTGACCTAGGAAGTTTTTTGTCTATTTATCATGTCTTCCGTGAGTCCACTATCAGAATCATCGGCTGTCGCCTCTGCACTTCGGGATACTCAGTATCACCGAGTGGCTTTGGTCGTTCAGTATGTGGGAACTCACTTCCATGGTTGGCAGAGGCAGCCGCGTGAGCGGACTGTGCAGGGTGACATTGAGGCCGCGATCGCGAGCGTTTTGGGTTCTCCGGTGACCTTATGTGGTGCCGGTAGGACTGACACGGGAGTGCATGCAGCGGCTCAAGTGGCGCATTTTCAAGCGCCTACGTTGATTCCGGCTTATCGTTGGGCCAGTATCCTCTACAGCCGCTTACCTTTGGATATAGTCATTCGAGTTTCAGCCGCGGTTTCGGATGATTGGCATGCGCAATTTTCCGCTCAGTGGCGGCGCTATCGGTATACCGTATATACCCATCCAGTGCCAAATTTGTTTGTTCGACCATTTTCTTGGCATTACTATTACCAGCCTTTGAGTGTCGCGCAGATGCAGGCTGCTCTTGACCCCTTGGTGGGCTACCACGACTTAACGGCCTTGCAACGGTCAGGCTCAAAGCGCTCTCATGCTTGGGTTGAGCTGCAAAGTGCCGAGTGCCAATGTCGTGGTTCGTTGCTTACGGTAGAACTGCAAGCCAATGGCTTTTTGTACGGTATGGTGCGGCTTTTGATGGGTATTTTGGTGCAGGTTGGGCGGGGGGTGCTCAGCGTTGAAGAGTTTACTTACCTGTGGCAAAGTCGACAACGAGACCGCGTCAAATACGCCGCACCTGCTAGTGGTCTCTGTCTACTCCGAGTTGGTTATGAAGACTTCCCCTTTGAGCCTGATATTTGGTACGACACCCAGCCTCATTTTCACTTGACTCAGTTTGCGCCTGCGATCGCTGTCTAAACCTTGCCCTGTAATTTGTAACCTTGATTTTCCTCATTGAATTTGTGCTCAAAATCCATGACTAAGACTTACATTCCACCGGTAGATACTATTGAACGTAAATGGTACGTCGTTGATGCCGCCGATCAGCGGCTGGGGCGATTAGCGACAGAAATTGCCTGCGTTTTACGCGGGAAGAACAAGCCTAGCTTTACCCCCAACATGGACACTGGCGATTTCGTAGTTGTGGTCAATGCTGAAAAGGTCGTTGTAACTGGCAACAAAGCGGAGCAAAAACTTTATCGTCGTCACTCTGGTCGTCCTGGTGGCATGAAAGTCGAAACGTTCAATCAGCTGCAAGATCGAATTCCAGAGCGCATCATTGAGAAGGCGGTTAAAGGGATGCTGCCGAAGAATTCTTTGGGTCGCAAGCTATTTACGAAACTCAAGGTGTACGCTGGCCCTGAACATCCCCATGCGGCTCAGAAACCTGAAGCACTGATTATTAATACTACTCGTTGAGGAAAAGCCTAATGCAAGCGACTGATACTAATGAACGCGTTGTTTACTTGGGGACGGGACGCCGCAAGTCAGCTATCGCCCGTGTCCGCCTGGTTCCTGGTAGCGGTGAGATCAACATCAATGGTCGCCCAGGGGCTGAGCATTTGCAGGGTAACCCCGCTTATCTCTCCACCGTCAAGGCGCCTTTAGAAACCTTGGGTCTAGAAAGCGAATACGACATCCTTGTGAATGTTCGTGGTGGTGGTCTGACAGGGCATGCTGATGCGATCAAGATGGGGGTTGCTCGAGCACTCTGTGAGTTAGATCCTGATAACCGCAAGCCTCTGAAAGTGGAAGGGTACCTGACCCGTGATCCTCGTCGTAAAGAGAGGAAGAAGTACGGTTTGAAGAAGGCTCGTAAAGCGCCTCAGTTCTCGAAGCGTTAATGCTGACCAATTGTTTGATGGTCACTGGCGCCCACTTTTAGATTAAGTTTGACAAGCACCTAGGAAAGAACAATGCCTAAGTCTGAAATTCACCCAGAATGGTACCCCGAAGCTAAAGTGTATTGCGACGGGAAACTCGTTATGACCGTGGGCTCAACTAAGCCGGAACTCCACGTTGACGTGTGGTCTGGCAATCACCCTTTTTACACTGGCACTCAGAAAATTATTGATACTGAGGGTCGAGTTGAGCGCTTTATGCGGAAGTACGGGATGTCTGATTCGACTACTGAAAGCAACGACGAGTCCAAGGCTGATGCTTAGCGATCGCCTTAAGCACGCTAGCCAGCGTCTTTAGTTGTTGTGCTCGGAGTTAATCAGTCAAGCTATGGCCGAAGCTTACCTCATTGACAAACTCAATTCGGTTCATCAAACGTTTCATGAACTCACGCGGCGTTTGGCTGATCCGGATGTCGCTCGTGCTCCGGATGAGTTTCAGCGGATAGCCAAGGCGCGTTCTTCTCTGGAAGAGACAGTTGCTACTTATGACAGTTGGAAAGCGCTGCAAGAGGAACTGCTTGGAGCTCAGGAGATCTTGCGTGAGTCCAGTGGTGATCCTGACCTAAAGGAAATGGCGGCTCAGGAAATTGCTGATTTAGAAGCGCGCTCAGAGCAGCTTGAGGAGCGCCTGAAAATCTTGTTGCTGCCAAAAGACCCTAATGATGAGAAGAACATCATGTTAGAGGTCAGAGCTGGTGCCGGCGGCGATGAGGCAAGTATTTGGGCCGGCGATTTGGTGAGAATGTATTCACGCTATGCCGAATCACAAAAGTGGCGTATCAAGCTTTTAAGCGAATCAACTGCGGATATGGGGGGCTTTAAGGAAGCCATCCTTGAGGTTCAGGGCGACAGCGTTTACAGCAAGCTCAAGTATGAGTCTGGCGTTCATCGGGTTCAGCGAGTACCGGTCACCGAAGCTGGAGGACGTGTCCATACTTCAACTGCTACGGTGGCGATCATGCCGGAGGTTGATGATGTTGAAATTCAAATCGACCCCACAGAAGTTGAGATCTCAACGGCGCGCTCTGGCGGTGCCGGTGGCCAGAATGTGAATAAGGTGGAAACAGCGGTAGACCTGTTCCATAAGCCAACTGGAATTCGCATCTTTTGCACAGAGGAGCGATCGCAGTTGCAAAACCGGGAGCGAGCCATGCAAATTTTGCGCGCTAAGCTTTACGAAATGAAGCTTCAAGAACAGCAGGCGGAAGTTACTTCCATGCGTCGCTCTCAGGTGGGTACAGGTTCTCGTTCAGAAAAAATCCGCACCTATAATTACAAAGATAATCGAATTACTGATCATCGTCTTAATCAGAATTTCTCACTGACGCCGGCCCTGGAGGGTAACATTGAAGGCATGATTCAATCTTGTATTACCCAAGATCAGCAAAAGCAACTTGAAGAATTGGCAACCTCTGAATCCTCTGCTGCTTAAGAATAACTGTTGTACCGAATGTACCGAAGGTTAGGAAACCAACAACTACTGGTGCTACGGCTTCAGGGCTTGAGTAAACTAAAGTCATTAGGAATTGAGTAGGCTGAAGTCAGTTAGTTGGCGCAGTTCGTATGGCACGTTTCCTTCATTTAGCAGATATTCACTTAGGGTTTGATCGTTACAACAGCCCTGAGCGAACGAAGGATTTTTTCTTTGCTTTGTCTGATGTGATTCAGAAGTATGCGATCGCCACTAAGGTTGATTTCGTGATTATTGCTGGTGATCTGTTTGAGCATCGCGTGATTCAGCCCGCTATTTTGAACCAAGCCCAACTGTGTTTTCAGCAGCTCCAGGCTGCTAATATTCCTGTACTGGCGATCGAGGGCAATCACGACAATACTCCCTATGGAACCTCAACTAGTTGGCTCAAATATTTATCCCAGTGGGGCATGCTGAAGTTACTCGAACCTGGGAATATAGCAGCGGGAGAGCCGCTAAATGCGCCTTGGGATGAGGTGAATAAAAAAGGTGGCTATATTGACCTGGCCTGTGGTGTGAGAGTGGTTGGTTCTGCCTGGTACGGAGCCGCTGCAGTCCGTGCTATCGGCCAGATCGCTGAAGCAGTTAAAGCCTTGCCAACGGGGCCTGATACAACAGTGCTTCTGTTTCACCATGGATTAGAAGGACAGATTGCTCGCTACAGTGGAGCATTACGATACTCAGAACTGATGCCCTTAAAAGAAGCCGGTGTGGATTATCTGGCGTTGGGACATATTCACAAAAACTATTGCGAGGGCGGCTGGATTTTCAACCCTGGCTCTCTGGAGGCAAATAACGTTGAAGAAGGGGGCTTCACACGGGGAGCGTATTTGGTCGAAGTGGATGCTGAGGGCATTCACGCTGACCTAAAGCAAGATTATTGTCAGCGTCCGGTTGTGCGGTTGCTGGCCAAAACTCAGGACAGTGACAGCGAAGCCGATGTGGTTGCGAAAGCCCGGCAGGCGGTCGAGGTGGCCATCGCCACCGGGCAACTTGTGCCCGAACAACAGTCGATTGTTGAATTGCGTATTGAGGGGCAGGTTGGCTTTGCGCGTTTAGAACTCGACACTAAACAACTACAAAAAGACTTGCAGGCTTTGAGCCAGGCTTTGATTTTTTTATTGAAGTATGAAGTTGAGGAAAAAGAGTTTGCTGAGCCCATTGCTAGTGAGGCCAGTCGTGACCTCATTGAGCGCAGTGCCTTCAAAGATATGCTGACGGCTCATCGCGACTACAAGAAACGGGCAGATACGTTGTCAGAAGGGCTGATTGATCTCAAGCACAAACGATTGTCAGGGCAGGATGACGAAGCGCTCTATCACTACCTAGAGGAGTTGTTAGTTTGATAGACCAGTCAACTGGGATAAGTAGGCAGGCGTGATTAAATTTCAAATGATGTAGGTTGCGGTTGAGGAACGAAACCCAACACTCGAAAGGGTTTTGTCACCATAAGCTCGTTCTACAAAAGATTCAACCCACCTACTTATCACAAATCGATAGCTTAGTGGGTGGCGTGCAGGCGGCGCTTATCCACACGAGAGTTTGCGCATTTTGCCATTCCAACCCCATACAATCGTCATCTGATGGTCCTGCTAAAGGCCTGTTTCATCAAGACGAAAGTTGTCATCAGAATCTGTAGGGGCCGTCATCATTTAGCAGTCAGGTCCTGAGACAGAGTGTGTTTTAGCCCCTAGCAGGATTTTCGACGCAGGAATGGTAATGCTGATACGGCAAGCGTTCTGGGTTTAATTGATGGCATGTTCTAAAAGGCTTGTTCCAAACACAGCTAACCGTCCAGCTTTGAATTTTGGCAGATAAAAAAGAGCTCTTGACTTTATTTTTCTGCGAAGACGAATATTTTTTGGAGATGAAGTTGCTCGGCGTCAAACTTGACGAACTTGGACCTCTCAAGTTGCAGGGGTTTATAGTCGGCGATCGTGGTGACTCAACTTAGTTCTGCGGCAATTGTGTTCATCAATAGCGACGACTGTTTTATCGCCCTCTATAATGCTGTAAAGGGATCTTTGTAATTTTAAACAGTTTGCATTAATGCTTTTCAAGCCGTAATGCAATACTCTTGAGTCAAAGAAAGTGGTTTAAATAATGCCTCGCATACTTGTAATTGATGACGACCCATCTATTTCTGAACTGGTTTCGGTCAACCTGGAGATGGCTGGTTATGATGTTAGCCAGGCTAGCGACGGAATCAAAGGTCAGGCACTGGCTGTGCAACTGTTGCCTGACTTGATCATGCTTGACTTAATGCTGCCCAAAGTTGATGGCTTAACAGTATGCCAGCGATTGCGTCGTGATACCCGCACATCAGAAATTCCTGTGTTGATGCTGACGGCATTAGGGCAAACCCAAGACAAGGTGGATGGCTTTAACGCTGGAGCTGACGATTATCTCACTAAGCCCTTTGAACTTGAGGAAATGCTGGCGCGGGTGCGAGCCCTGTTACGCCGGACTGATCGCATTCCTCAGGCAGCAAAGCATAGCGAAATCCTCAACTATGGGCCGTTGACGCTGATTCCAGAACGCTTTGAAGCCCTATGGTTTGATGACACTGTTAAACTCACCCACTTAGAATTTGAGCTGCTGCACTGTTTGCTACAGCGGCATGGGCAGACCGTTTCACCGAGTGAGATTTTGAAGGAAGTTTGGGGCTATGATCCAAACGATGATATCGAGACCATTCGGGTGCATGTACGGCACCTGCGGACCAAAATTGAGCCTGACCCGCGTCATCCGAAATATATCAAAACAGTTTATGGTGCTGGTTACTGTCTAGAGTTGCCTGGAGATTAATGGAAGGCCTCATTGTCGGCGATGATTTTTGTGCTTAGGCTTCTTAGGGATCAGTTGTCAGCATCTTCTAGTAAGTAGTAGATACAGGGTGCGCTACTGTCACTGCTGAATCTAATCATAAGAGCACCAATCGCTCCAACCGCCAATATAAAGTTGGGGCAGGGTCTGCCCCATGGCAGCTTGGGCCAGTAGATTGACACAGGCAGTGACTCCAGACCCACAGTAATAAATGGATTGCTCTGGAGCGGGCATATCGCTCCAGAGCTGTTTCAGTTCGTCGGGCGATTTAAAGTAACCCTGTGCGTCAAGGTTGGTTTGCCAAAAGAAATTTGCGGCGTTGGGGATGGCACCCGCTACTGGATCGATGGGTTCTTGTTCACCTCGATAGCGTTCTGGCGATCGCGCATCCACCAATGTCATGTCTCCCTGGGCCTGACGTGCTAAAACGGCGGTGCGGTCAACGACCCAGTCTGTTTGAGGCCGAGGCGCAAATTTTCCGGGAACCGGGGCGGCAATGCCACGCTCTAAAGGAAATTTAGCCGTTTGCCAGGCTGGGAAACCCCCATCGAGTACTGCCACAGTTTCGTGACCGAGATAGCGCAGCAGCCACCATAAACGAGCGGCAAAAGCTCCCTGCGTGGCATCGTAAGCGACTACCTGGGTCGCTGGCTGCGAAGAGATTCCCAAGGTTTCTAGTTGATGGACAAACCGTTCCACTGGTGGCAATGGGTGTCTGCCTCCGTGCTGTTTAACGGGGCTGGATAAATCTTGATTGAGATCAAGATACACCGCCTCTGGAATGTGACCGGCAAGATACGCTTGCCGCCCTTGTTGAGGATTGTTCAAGGCAAACCGGCAATCTATGATCACCACGTTGGGATCGCTCAGATGCGCCTGCAACCAATGAATATTAATAAGGGGAGTCGGCAAGGTCGTTGAGGATTTACTCATGTAACCTCCTGAGCGGATGATGCCGTAGAGTCGTTTGCTGTAAGGGTATAGAACGATAAACGAGTCCGGCCGTAGCGTTTTTGAGTGCTTAGGGTGAGCCTGGGTAGGGCAATTGCCGTCCAACAATCGTCATGTTCAACCGCTAACTCGCCCTCTAGGGCCAGG
>ERZ1740058.1179-NODE-1179-length-13574-cov-5.788668_pt1 | contig 13574 bp, 13 predicted proteins | sample MGYA00581745_ERZ1740058 | MGnify/ENA primary metagenome ERZ1740058 (study PRJEB43018, sample SAMN04849742) | marine metagenome | isolation source: floating plastic debris | place: Pacific Ocean | collected 2008-08-30 | study: EMG produced TPA metagenomics... | reverse complement strand
GGAGAGAAGCTCGATTTTCAGTATCAGGATGCTTACATCATTTGTAACCAACCCGCCTGGATGGTATTGAACCATCGACTGTTTACTTTTGAAAAGGAGGTAGATGGTAACAAACTCCAGCCCTTCCTGAACAAAAAGTTTATTGTCATTCCTAAAAAAGTAGAAGAATCATACTACCGTAAATTTGTAGCTCCGCTGGTCTCCGCTTTTGACGTCTACGCTAAGGGTTTTGATATTGTCACTGAGCGATACCTGCCTTATCCTGCCTTATCCTTCTTCGAGGTAAACGGGGCCACATCAGAATATAGCACTAACGGACACAATGGTACAACCGCCGTAGCCGACAAAGTAACGTCTAAAGACATAGGGTTTGAACTGACCTTCACCTACGATGATTTTCGGTTTAAGGCCAATAGTGAGGAGGTGAGTGTAGTAGTAGATAAAGACAAGGAGAAAGACGAGTACGTTTTTCACCGTATTGTACGTAACCGCTGCAGAGAGCGGCAGGTACAGGACTTTCTGAAGAGCCGCTCGTTAGATATGACCGACTGGCGATTAGTGCTGGATCGGAACCAAGCGATTGAGTGGGTTAACCAGAATAAAGAAGCACTAGAGGACGCTGGTATTGCCTTAAAGCAGCGGGTTTCCGGTGATAAGAAGTACTTTCTGGGAAAATCTACTATTAGTATTGAGGTTCGGGAGAATATTGACTGGTTCGATATTTACGCTACTGTAAAATTCGGTGATTACGAAGTGCCGTTCGCTAAAATCCGGTCGCTAATTCTGGCTAAAAAAAGGGAGCTGTCGTTGCCTAATGGCGAAGTAGCCATCATTCCGGAGGTGTGGTTTACGGAGTACTCCGAACTATTTGCCTTTACTGAATCTCCCGATAAGCTTGACGGAAAAGCTCGGCTGAAGAAATATCATTTGGCCTTAGTGCAGGATCTGCACAACGGAAACTTGGCCAAGGTAACCATGGACCGCAAACTGGATCGTCTGCGACAATTCGAAAAAATCGAGGACCACGAGTTACCTAGTAATTTTCAGGGAACACTACGCCCTTACCAGAAGGCGGGCTACAACTGGATGCATTTTCTGAACCAGTACCACTTTGGCGGCTGCCTTGCTGATGATATGGGGCTAGGCAAAACCGTACAAACCCTGGCACTGTTGCAACGGCAGAAGGAGATCCATCAGCAGGAGGAAAAGGTAATGAATACATCGCTGCTGATTATGCCTACCTCGTTGATCTACAACTGGGAAATGGAGGCCGCTAAGTTCACTCCTAACTTGAAGGTTTTTATCTACACCGGCACTAATCGTGATAAGAACGTAGAACAGTTTACTGATTACGATTTAGTGCTCACTTCTTACGGCATCGCCCGCCTGGACATTGATATTCTCAAGGGCTATTACTTTCACTACGTGATACTGGACGAGTCACAGGCGATTAAAAATCCGGATTCTAATATTGCCCAAGCCGTACGGGAACTAAATGCAAAGCATCGCCTTATTCTTACTGGCACCCCGCTAGAGAACAGCACACTGGACTTATGGTCGCAGATGACCTTCATCAACCCCGGTTTGCTGGGTAACCAGTCGTTTTTCCGAAATGAGTTTGTGAACCCTATTGAGAAGAAGGGTGATCTATCCAAGACCTCGAGGCTGTACAGCATTATTAAGCCCTTTATACTGCGGCGGCAGAAGTGGCAGGTGGCTACCGAACTGCCCGAAAAGGTGGAAAATATCAGGTACTGCACCATGACCGATGAGCAGGAGGCCTGCTACGAAGAGGCCAAGTCATTCTACCGCAACGAAATTCTCAGCCTGATTGAGAATAAGGGTATTAAAAAGTCGCAATTACTGCTGTTGCAAGGGCTTACCAAACTACGACAAATTGCTAATCATCCAAAAATGGTAGACAGCGAGTATACCGAAGATTCGGGTAAGATGGAGGACGTACTGCACATGATTGTTAGTGCCGTAAGCGAGGGTCATAAAATTCTGATATTCAGCCAGTTCGTGAAGCATCTGAGTATTCTGAGCCAGCACCTAAAGGAAATTAACTACGATTACGCCTACCTGGACGGTAGCACCAAAAACCGTAAAGATCAGGTAGAGCGATTCCAACATGACGCTTCGCTTAAGCTATTCCTAATTTCTCTGCGTGCCGGTGGCGTGGGACTAAACCTAACGAAGGCCGATTATGTGTTCATTCTGGACCCCTGGTGGAATCCTGCGGTGGAGGCTCAGGCCATTGACCGAGCTCACCGGATCGGACAAGAAAATCGGGTATTTACCTATAAGTTTATTACCCGGAATACGGTGGAGGAAAAAATCCTGCGACTTCAGCAAAACAAGATCAAGCTGGCCACCGAGCTAATCTCTACCGAAGAGAGTTTTGTTAAGCGTCTTACTCACGAAGATATTGATGCTATCTTGAGCTAATCTGCTTCGCTATCATTTGGCTACTTAGCAGTTAAGGCTGTGTCGAAACATCTACGATGGGATCAATCTCCTTCCAGGCCAAGGCACTAGCCCCTAGTACCGCAGCATTTCGATCCTCCAGACCGGAAGGCAGAATAGGCACTTTGTTCTTAAAGATTTCAAACATATGCTCTTCCATGTACTTCTTGGTAGGTTTAAATAGGAAGTCCCCAGCCTTGGCTAATCCTCCCAGCAAGAAGATGGCCTCTGGACTAAAAATGGCTACCATATCCGACAGCTTCCTACCCAGTAACTCAGCCGTATAATCGAAAGCCGCCTCTGCTACTGGATCGCCTTCCAACGCCAACTCAGTAATTTTCGCTCCCGTTAGGTTGTTGAATGTAATGTCGCGCAGTGGAGTCGCCTCGGTCATGTCGGCCAGTAGCTTAAATACCGTTCGTTTAATGCCGGTAGCCGATACGTAGGCTTCCAGGCAGCCTTGACGACCCAGCCCGCAGGTTCGCCCTCTAGGGTTGTTCATAATGTGCCCCATCTCCCCAGCAAAGCCATCGTTTCCGTAGATCAGATCCCCATTCACCACAAAGCCACTACCTAAGCCAGTACCCAGAGTAATCATGATAAAGTTTTTCATGCCCTTGGCATCACCGTAAATCATCTCGCCGATTGCCGCGGCATTAGCATCGTTGGTTAGTACCATCGGAACATCATAGTACTCTTGGAACATCTGAATTAACGGAACCACCCCCTGAAACGTCAGGTTAGGAGCATACTCAATGGTGCCAGTAAAGTAGTTGCCGTTGGGGGCACCGATACCGCATCCTACAATGTTAAGTTTTTCGTCTACGGTAGCGCGTAGCTTCTCGATCTCTTCGTGTACATATTTCAGATAAGCTACTACATCACCGGGGGCGGTTTTGATAGTTGAAACTGAAGTTTCGGCGTACAAATACCCTTCGCGATCTACAAATCCGAATTTAGTGTTAGTCCCACCAATGTCAATACCAAGTGTTACGTCTTTCATGAATTAATCAGAAGCTTGTCCCGGACTTGATCCGGCATGGATGATAAAAAAAACAGGTCAGCAATTTAAAAAATAATTTAGCTCAATGGGCGATCCTTCAGCAGATCGCGGATTTCAGCCAGCAGTTTTTCTTTTTTAGAAGGCTCAGGAGGAGGGGCTGGTTTTTCTTCTTCTTTCTTCTGTGTGCTTTGGTAGGCCTTTATCACCATAAATACACTGAAAGCGATAATCAGGAAGTCAATAATATTTTGAATAAAAATCCCGATCCGGATCACCACATTTTCTTCTTCGGTGGCTCCTTCTTTCAAGGTTATCATCAGGTCAGTGAAATCGACTTCGCCTAAAAGTAGCCCAATGGGGGGCATTAGCACATCAGCAACGAAGGATGAAACTATTTTGCCAAAGGCAGCTCCAATGATTACGGCTACTGCCAAATCAATGATGTTGCCCTTCATGACAAACGCTTTAAATTCTTTTACAAGTCCCATGGTAGATAAGTTAGTTTGGTAATTTATTAATAGCTGGCCTTGTTTTGGTAGTAATTTAGCAATTTTCCGTTATCCACTACGAAGTTTATCTCTGAGTTTTAGATCTTAGATATGCACCGTGCTCTATACCCTCAAAATCCAGGAATTATTTTATATAGTTATTAATCAACATTTCAAACAGTTCGATTTTACCGCTACGCCGTTGGGGTTCACCATATTCTGCGGCTAGGCTGCTTAGATCTTCCAGGCTCAGGTTACCCTGTTCAAATTCGGCTCCTTTACCACTATCGTAAGAGGCGTAGCGCTCCTGCTTCATTTTCATGAAGTTAGAATTCTCCAGAATGTCGTGGGCGATCAATAAGCCGCGGGCGAAAGTATCCATCCCCACAATGTGAGCAATAAATAAGTCTTCCAGGTCGCTGGAGGTACGGCGTACCTTGGCATCAAAGTTCAGTCCACCGGGAGCGATACCACCCTGCTGAAGCACCACCATCATAGCGTGGATGCAGTCGTAAAGATCCGTAGGGAAGTAGTCGGTGTCCCAGCCATTTTGGTTATCACCCAGATTAGCATCAATGCTACCGAGCATTCCGGCATCCGAGGCGGTTTGCAAATCGTGGGCGAAAGTATGCCCAGCCAGAATGGCGTGGTTCTGCTCTACGTTAATTTTGAAGTCATCGGCTAAACCCTGTTGGTGCAGAAATCCAATTACGGTAGCCGAATCAAAATCGTACTGATGCTTGCTAGGTTCAGCCGGGTTAGGCTCGATCAGGTATACACCTTCAAAACCGATCTTGCGACCGTAGTCGCGGGCCATTCGCAGAAACTGACCGAGGTGGTCTAGCTCCCGTTTCATATTGGTATTAATCAAAGCGGCGTAGCCTTCCCGACCTCCCCAGAACACGTAGTTTTCTCCTCCGAGTTCTACGGTTGCGTCTAACGCAGCTTTCACCTGGGCCCCACCGTGGCAAAGCACCGCAAAATCGGGGTTGGTAGAAGCACCGTTCATGTAGCGTGGATGCGAAAACAAGTTAGCCGTGCCCCACAGTAATTTTACTCCGGTAGCTTGCTGCTGCTCTTTCGCTAGCGACACAATTTCCTGCAAGTTCTTTTCTGATTGGCTTACCGAATCGCCTTCGGGGGCAATATCCCGATCGTGAAAGCAGTAATAGGGAGCACGTATTTTGGTAAAAAACTCAAAGGCTGCTTCTAACCGCGACTTAGCGTTATCCATTGGGTCGCTGTGCTTATGCCAGGGGAAGTCGCGAGTACCCGCACCGAACGGGTCGCTGTTTTCGTTACAGAAGCTATGCCAGTAGGCAATGGCGAAGCGTAGGTGTTCCTTCATGGTTTTACCACCTACCTGCCGGTTCTCATCGTAGTAGCGGAAAGCGAATATATTATCGGTACCGGGGCCTTCGTATTGAATCGGATTGATGTTAGGAAAAAAAGTTGTGCTCATGTTATTGGATTGTTGAATGGTTCGATTGTTAAATAGTTGAAGAACGGATAAAAAGTCTGTTCTCTATCTTACGTTATCCATTCGGTAAAACTAATCAATTTTTCGGTGATTATATCCGGGATATTTTACCTTCCAGGTTTCACCATATAAAGACTCGTACTGTACGGTTATCTGTATAGTACTATCCTTCACTTCTTTTACGAATGGTATAACATAATCTCTCTTGCAGAGATAACAACTCCAACGTTTCTTGTTGAGGAACGACCAACTCAGGGTACAGATCTCTATTATTTTGGTAAGCTGCTGTATCGGGTAGGCTATTTTGTTGGGCCACCGCTTGTGCTAAAGAAGCAGGACTGGTAAACAAACTATCTCGATAGCTTATAGATACCCAGCGAACGACAGCAGGACCTACTCCATTGTTTTGTAAAAACAGTCGGTAGAAGGCCGTATCGCTTTAAACCCAATATCCATGTGATAACTGTAGGCGAGGCCAAACTGCTGCGTGCTGCTGCTGACGGATAATATAGGTCTGGTAAACGGTTGTGATCATAGCATAAACGCTAACTACAGTAGCCGCAATAGCGATAATGATTTCGGTACGGGGGCGGCCTTTATTGTTAGTCTTTTCTGTATCACTCATTCATTAGGGGATTTCGATTTTTAAGAGTTCTTAAATTTCTATAGTTTCCAATACTGCACAAGCTTCTCACTCTTTCTTGGTTAAAAAATTTTTAGGCATAGCTATATCAGTATCCGGTACACGGACTATTTTTTTAATACGATTCAATCTGCTAGATGAAACTCAACACTACTACTCTGTTTTATAAAATTAGTTGCCTTATTTTAGCATCTCAAATTTGATTATGCCTAAGAGCCTAACCAGCCCATTCCACAACTTTGTGCCAAAGGCAGCGGAAGACTACTGCGTCAGTTTATGGCGGCAGTATGGGTTTCGGTTGAAAGTATCTAAACACCGACGTAGCAAGTGGGGCGACTATCGCTATCGGAGGTCTGCCAATGGTACCGAGCGGCACCAGATTTCGGTAAACCGCACTTTACCGGCCGAAGCTTTTCTGCTGACCTACCTGCACGAAGTAGCTCACCTCATGGCCTTTCAACAACACGGTTTTCACATTCGTCCGCACGGGGCCGAGTGGAAAAGCTGCTTCCGACAGTTGCTTCAGCCAGTACTCACTCAACTGATGGTTTCAGAAGAAGTGCAGTTGCCGTTGCAGCGCTACGCCCAAAATCCTAAAGCTACCGTGCACGCCGATGCGGCTTTGCTACGAGCCTTATTACGGGATAAACCGATGGATGGTAACATTCCTCTCTCTTTGGTAGCCGAACAGAAAGAATTTGTGTTTCAGGGAAAGAAGTTTCTAAAAGAAAAAGTGCGGCGTACTCGTGCATTATGCCGGGAGGTAGCCAGCGGCAAGCGCTACACCATTGCCCTCAGCGCCTACGTTACGACGGCCCCCGGGATGCCGGCCACGACAGACGACGCATAATCAATCCGGATACTATGGTGTGAAACGCCTGCGGTTTCATAGTGCGCCAGTTATTGATCTGCAAGTTGCCGCCGAAGTTTAGGTAAGAGTCAATGTTGTATTCGGTCATTTCCGCCAATACGAAATCGCGGAAGCCCACTAGGGCAATCCAGCCGTCTTCCACATCCTCAAACCACTCCTCGTAGTAGCAGTCGTCCGAGCCGTGGAAGTTCATCACGTTCTCACCAATCAAAATAAACTGATTGATACCGTATTTCTGAAGATGGTCGACGATACCCCGTTTGAGGTGCATAATGTCGTTGTGCAGTGCGTCGTTCCACTCGCCAATCAATTCCATAATCACAAAGCCCCGCTGATAATCCGCGAAGAGGATTTTGATATACAGCGTCTCGGAACCCATAAAATCCCAGCCCGGATCAATGTAGTAACCGTAGATGGTATTGGTATACAGATCGTAATTATATTCTTTGCCAAAAAAGGGCGATCGCTCATCCGACGATACATCGTACTCACTTAGCCAGCGGTGGAAAGGTTCAATCTTGTGCATTCTCTGTCATTTTCGGTAAGCCTCTACTGCCTTCCGGACTGATCCGTGCTCCGCCAGTAGCTGTTGGGCTTGTTCGCGTTCTATCTTTAACTCATCCATTAGCATCCGCTCGCCCCGGTCTACCAGTTTATTGTTACTCAACTGCATATCCACCATCCGGTTTCCTTTCACCCGGCCTAGGCCGATCATGGTGGCGGTTGAAATCATATTCAGTACTAACTTCTGCGCAGTTCCAGCTTTCATACGAGTACTTCCTGTCACAAACTCCGGACCCACTACTACCTCAATGGGAACCTCGACTGCGGCAGCCAGCGGAGTGTCTAAATTGCAGGTGATGCATCCGGTCAGAATGCCGTTTTCTCGGGCAGTTTTTACTCCGCCTACCACGTAGGGAGTCTTGCCCGATGCGGCAATTCCTACCAGCGAATCTTTTTCATTAACATCGTATTCCTGCAAATCCTTCCAGGCCTGGTTAAAATCATCTTCGGCAAACTCTTTGGATTTACGGATAGCTTCATCGCCCCCGGCCATTATGCCGATTACCCAGTCGGCGGGCACCCCGTAGGTAGGCGGGCACTCCGAAGCATCTACAATACCCAATCGGCCACTAGTCCCGGCTCCGATGTAGAACAAGCGTCCTCCCTGCTTCATGCGGGCTACAATTCCTTCTACTAACTTTTCTACCTGAGGAATAGCCTCTTCCACCACGTAGGCCACTTTCTTATCTTCATTATTAATTCCGGCCAGCAGCTCGCCTACTGGCATCTTTTCCAGATCATTATATAGCGAAGCCGATTCAGTAGTTGACATAGTTTTTAGTTGAAAGTTTACCCCGGACTTGTTCCGGGGGTGATAATTAAAAATGGATAGTAGCTCGAGTTAAATGTTTAGTGGACGAAAAGATAACTCCGGTCAGGAAGAAAACGATTGGATAAAGGTAAAATTTTTCATTGGTTTTGATGAAATAAGGTAAGTCCGGCAATAGGACTTTCTAGAATATTCTGTACGCGTACGCCCCGGTCGTTGGCTACCTGCCGCAACAAATTGGAATAATAAAACGCTACTCCGCCAGTAAAGTGAATCGGTAGCTGCTGAAAATCGGGGTACCGCACTATGTTCTTATCAAAGAACTCATCAAACCCGCTGTACACTAACTTAGCCACCCAAGGGTGCTTCAGATGATGAAAGGCAAAGCGGGAGAACTGCGCCAGATAACGGTTGGCCTGCGGCTGGCGGTATACCTGCTCCAAAGTATCACCCGCCGAAGGCGAGAATCGCTTTTCAAATGGTGCCTTTAACTCGTCGGGCATCCATCGTTTGAAATAGCTGTTTAGTAGCTGTTTACCCAGCCAGGTGGCACTGCCTTCGTCACCCATAATGTAACCTAGCGGGGGCACGTTGTCTACAATCTCTTTCCCGTCGTACTGGCAGGAGTTAGCTCCGGTACCGATAATGCAGGCAATTCCTGGTTGATGGCCGCACAGTGCCCGGGCCGCGGCTAGCAGATCGTTGTAGACTTGTACCTGGCTATTGGGAAAAAGTCCGATCAGTGCATCTTTCACTGTTTGACAGGCCGATTCGGTAGAGCAGCCAGCTCCGTAAAAGTGAATAGATGTAACTTCACCGGATAACTGCGTAAGAAGCTCTTTCTGCAATTTTTGAGCGATGTCTTCGGAAGATTGGTGATAGGGGTTAAAGCCTACGGTTTTAGCCTGAGCTATTTTTCCCTCAGCACTGATCAACCGCCAGTCGGTTTTGGTAGAGCCACTATCCGCAATAAGTGTACTGGGCATAAGTCATCATCCGCTACTGGAGGTTTGGAAAACTGCTTCAGATTACGGAACATTGAACTGCACAAAGGTAGGCAAGCGCATGAGTAAATGGCAGGATCAGCGAAATTTTTTGTCGAAGCTCTCAGTACCCAGGGTAGCCAATGCCTCCCGTATTCTGGGTAGCTACTATCAATCACGCCTGAATCAGCAGCCTAAGATTTCCGGTTTACCCATCAGCTTATCCGTAGAGCCTACTACCGCTTGTAATTTGCGCTGCCCGGAGTGCCCTAGTGGACTGCGCTCTTTTTCTCGGCCCACCGGGAAGCTGCCAATGGATTTATACCGGCAGGTGATTGACGAGCTGCAGGAAACGCTGTTGTATCTGCTACTCTACTTTCAGGGTGAGCCTTACTTGCACCCGCAGTTTTTGGAGCTGGTGGAGCAGGCTGCCCGCAAGAATATTTATACGGCTACTTCTACCAACGCCCACTTTCTGCACGATGAAGCCGCCCGGCAAACCGTAGCTTCCGGCTTAGATCGGTTAATTATTTCTATTGATGGTACTACGCAGGAAACCTACCAGTCGTATCGTATTGGCGGCAAGTTAGATAAAGTGCTGGAAGGTGCTAATAACGTGGTGCGCTGGAAAAGAAAGCTTCGTTCCCGTACTCCCCATATTATTTTTCAGTTTTTGGTAGTGCGCCCTAACGAGCATCAGATTGAGGAAGTAAAGCAACTAGCCGAGCAAGTTGGAGTGGACGAAGTTAAATTCAAAACCGCCCAAATCTACGATTACCAGCAAGGCTCTCCGCTTATTCCTACCCAGGAAAAATACGCTCGCTACCGACAACGGGCGGATGGAAGCTACACAATCAAAAACAAACTACTGGATCACTGCTGGAAAATGTGGCACTCCTGCGTGATGACTTGGGACGGGCGTATTGTGCCCTGCTGCTTCGATAAAGATGCCCATCATGTGCTAGGTAGCGTGCAGGATAGCTCATTTCGGGAGGTTTGGTACGGAGAAGCTTACCGGCAATTTCGCGCTCAGTTATTGAAGTCGCGGCAGCAAATTGATATTTGCCAGAACTGCACCGAGGGTACTAAAGTGTGGGCCTAAAATGTCGTAGAGAAGAATTTTTCTCGTAAAAAGCGTATTTCTGCCTAAGTAACAGGTTACTACCAAACGAAGTCAGGAATTTTTGCGTTGTATGGAAAAAGTATCAAAAATGCGTTAACTTTTGGCAGCGCAAAGGAATCTTTACTAAAACAGATTGTTATTTACATTCATTTACAAACGATAGGTCGTATGAAATTGCTAAAGCTTGCCGTAGCCATTATTTTCCTCGCAGCCGCCAGCAGCTGCTCTTATAAAACCTGCCCTACCTACTCCAAGATAGACGCACCCGCTGATTTAACTGCCAGCACCCAGCCCGTAGTGGAGATTACTAAGGCCCGGTAACCTGCACTCCGGCTATGCGTAAGTCGTCCCAAAAACGAGGGTAGGATTTCTGCACTACATCGGGATTTTCAATCGTTAGTGGCGACTGCATTACTAAGGGTGCCAAGGCCATAGCCATGCGGTGGTCATCGTAAGTTTCAATCACCAAATTATCGTACGGGGCTTCTTTCTGAGCCGGGACCAACTTCCAGCGTCCAACTTCCTCCTGAAGTTCTGCGCCCATCTTAGCCAATTCATTTTGCAGCGCTGCAATCCGGTCAGTTTCTTTTATTCGTAAACTTTCCAACCCAGTCATTACGCAGTGTACGCCCTTGGCAGCACAAGCTACCGCTACGGTCTGAGCTAAGTCGGGACAATCACTGAAATTGTAAGTAAAGTCCTGAACACTATCTTGTTTCGTTAATCGCACTCCGTCGTTCTCGTATACGGTCTTTACCCCCAGATTTTTCATAATGTCGGTAATTGCCTGATCTCCCTGAAAAGAATCCTGGCGTAGGCCTAGCAGTTTAACCTCGGCTGATTCGGCCAGGGCTACTAGGCTGTACCAGTAACTCGCGCCTGACCAATCAGACTCTATCGTGTAACTGCCTGAACCGTAGGAGCAGGGCTCTATCCGAATGGTCTGCTCGTTTTCCCAAATGTGCGGCACACCAAAGTGCTTCATCAGCGCGAGGGTCATGTTAATGTAAGGGCGACTTCCCACCTTTCCAATCAGCTCCAATAACAAACCATGCTCAAACTTAGGAGCGATCATCAGCAGGGCGGAGATATATTGGCTGCTTACATCGCCTCGCATACGTACGTGCTTCATTTCCTGATTCAGTGTCATGCCCCGTACGTGCACCGGTGGGTAGCCTTCTTCCTGCAAGTACTGAATGTCCGCTCCTATCTCCCGCAACGCATCCACCAGAATACGCACTGGTCGCTGGTGCATGCGGGGGGTTCCCTTAATGATCTTGCCCATACTGTTTACCGCACAATAAGCAATCAGAAACCGCATGGTAGTTCCGGCATCCAGCACATCCAGCTCCGGCTCTATTGATTGCAGCAGTCGCTGCATAGTTTGGGTATCGCGGGCTTCAGAGAGGTTGTACAGGGTAATTTCTTCATCAGACAACGCCTGAATGATAAGCGCCCGATTGCTTTCACTTTTAGAAGAAGCCAGCCTGATTTCGGCATTAACCGGCTGACCGGAATAGTTGAGATGTATATGCTGCAAGGGAAGAAAATTTAGTTTGATACCCCAGGGTATAAATTATTGTGATCCACTGGTGCATGCAAATATCCAAAATTTTTGAGGAGTGTGCCGTTGAAGTTTGGCTTATTTTTTTTGTACCTTCAACGCAGTTGACATAATTTTTTATACCACTAAAATTTTTTCAAGATGGATGATTCAGGAAAAACGCTCACGGCTTTTGTTCTCGGAGTAGCTGCTGGGGCTTTATTAGGCCTGGCAATGGCTCCTACCAGTGGGGAGAAAACCCGCCAACGCATTACTGATTCAGCTAACGATACTATTGATGATATAGAAGATGCTTGGGAAGAAGGTAGCGACCGCATTAAGGATATAGCCGAAATTGCGATAGAAGAGTTGGAAAAATACGCTAAGCGACTTACTAAAAACTTATAGTGTTTTCTTCAATAAGAAGTCAGCTACAAGGCTTGGTAGTATTCTAATGCTTCGCGAATATCGGCTTCGCTTGCGGATACATCGTAGCGAGCGGTTCCGATACTTTCTAGCAGCGTGCAGCGGATAGCGGTCTGATCGTTTTTCTTATCCTGCTTTGCCAACTGCACAATAGCATCTAAAGTGTCTTTCGGTATCTTTGGCTGACCGAAAATGGCCAGAATAAAATCTTCAATCTCTTCGGCCTCCTTAGAAACTAAGCCACTATGTTTAACCGACAGGTAGGCTTCGGCGATCATACCCACGGCAATGGCCTCGCCGTGCAGCAGGGGAGTATCTGATTCTAAGAAATAGCTTTCTACCGCATGACCTATGGTATGCCCGAAGTTCAGTATCTTCCGCAAACCGCCTTCCCGAAAATCCTGCTCTACCACCCTCGATTTCACTTGTACCGAGTGGTCAATATGATTCGTCCAGTCCTGTTGAGCTAGCGAAGTTCCTCGCAGCCTATTCCAGTACATCGCATCATAAATAAGCGCGTGTTTAATTACCTCGGCAAAGCCCGACCGCAGTTCACGCTCCGGTAATGTGTTCAGAAAGACCGCATCAATCAGTACCTGATTAGGTTCCTGAAACAGCCCGATGTGGTTTTTGTATCCCCTAAAATCAATACCTAGCTTACCGCCAACTGAGGCATCTACCTGAGATAGCAAGGTAGTAGGAACGTTCACGAACGGAATACCCCGCTTATAGGTAGCGGCACAAAATCCACCCATATCGCCAATTACCCCACCACCTAGATTGATCATAAGCGCTTTACGATCGAAATGATATTCGGTCAATTGCGCCCAAATCTGAGTGCAGGTATCCAGGTTTTTGTTTACTTCTCCACTCTTAATCTCAATCACATTAGGCTGAGTGGGTAGCAATTCCCGGATTAGCGGAAGGCAGTGCTCGCTGGTATTTTCATCTACCAGTACAGCTATCTGAGAAGGTTCCTGTTTCTCTAAAAACCCTGATAATGCTTCGGCAATGTTATCGGTAATAGTTACGTTATCGGCAGGCATCAATTATTGGTGTTTTAGTGTTAAGGTGTTTTAGTGTTACAGGGTAAAGTGTTTATCAATTGCTTCATAGTGCCTTAATACATAATACTACGAGTCAGTATCGAGCACTATAATACCGCGATTTCTATGGTTCATGCAAGTGCTGGTGCATAGTTTTTTTCATATTTAC
>ERZ1740058.1178-NODE-1178-length-13575-cov-5.077071_pt1 | contig 13575 bp, 12 predicted proteins | sample MGYA00581745_ERZ1740058 | MGnify/ENA primary metagenome ERZ1740058 (study PRJEB43018, sample SAMN04849742) | marine metagenome | isolation source: floating plastic debris | place: Pacific Ocean | collected 2008-08-30 | study: EMG produced TPA metagenomics... | reverse complement strand
CGCAACTGTCCTCGAACCAGTGACCCCCACGATGTCAACGAGGTGCTCTAACCAACTGAGCTATACGTCCTAGCAGAGTCATAACGTATCACAGTTACACAGACCCATGCAATCTGTCGCCCAGAAATCGTTGCTGCTGCCAGCTCCCATCAGGTAAAGCGCGTTGCCTGTTAGTGGCTATCGTTGTGGAGAGGCATTGCTGGGATGTGGGCAATTAGCGCCCTAAGACTGTATACAAAGCGATTTAATCTTGGCATGGGTGCGCTTTCGAACAGTGTCGTCAAGTCGTCGAGGGAGAAGCTTAGGAATCTCTAACCTCTTAGTCGTCTTTGCCTAGGGCTCCTGGAGCGCCGACGAGGGTGCGTTTGGGTGAACAGGTGATGATCATAATGACCAACGTCAAGATGTAAGGCGCAGCGTTGAACAAGTAATAGTAAGCGTTAATGCCAACAGATTGGAAGGCGGGGCCGATCGCTTGTGCTCCCCCAAATAACAACGACGCCCACAAGCACTGAATGGGATTCCATCGGGCAAAAATGACCAGTGCGACCGCCATCAAACCCTGACCGCTGGAGATGCGTTCCGTCCAGACGCCAGGATAATAGAGCGACAGGCAAGCCCCGCCAATGCCGGCGAGAAAGCTGCCCGCTACGATACTGAGAAACCGTACCTTAAAGATGGAAATGCCCATGGCACGGGCCGCCTCGGGACTGTCGCCCACTGCGCGAATGTAGAGCCCCCAACGGGTTGAACGAAAGAACCACTGCATAATGGGAGCGATCGCGACCCCGAGTAAAAATAGGGGACTAATCTTCAGCGCCGCCTGCACCGCAGGATTGCTGCTCCACGCCCCGAATTGAAAGATCATGAGCTGCGGGGCTTGAGGTTGGATAAAGGGTTTGCCGAGAAAAAAGGCTAAGCCGCTGCCAAAAATGATCATGGCGATCCCCACTGCCACGTCATTAACTCGGGGCTGTTGCGCCAGCCAGCCATGGATGGCACCTAAAAACATGCCCGCCATCCCCGCCGCTAAAACCCCTAACCACGGGGCCCAAAATTCTCCCACGGTGCCTTGACTCAGGTAAGAAATACCGTAAGCACTCATGGCTCCCATGAGCAGCGTACCCTCTAGTCCCAGGTTGATTTTGCCGCTCTTTTCCGTTAAGCACTCCCCGAGGCTCACAAACAGAAAGGGGGCACTCCCCCGCAGTGTGCCTGCCAAGATTCCGAGGGGGACGCCCCACCAGCCGAGTGCTTCAGTTGCCATAGTCTGTCCTTACTGAAAAGAGAGTGTAGAGAGTGGAGAGGCCACAGGGTTGGGGGCAAATTCTGAGTTAAACAACACTTTTTTCTTGGAACCACGGGAGTCGACCGTAGAGCGAATCACTAAACAGGACGCATAGAAACACGATGCCTTGAAAGACCAACACAGTGGCATCAGGCAGATCGTGCGATCGCTGCAAAATGCCGCCACTGGCCAAAATCCCCCCCAGTAAAACGGCGACCAGAATGGTGGCCAGCGGGTTGTGTTTGGAAACAAACGCCACCAAGATGCCCGCGTAGCCATAATTTGAAACGAGTGATTCATTAATCCGTTTTTGTACTGCCGCAACCTCAATCATGCCGGCTAGCCCGGCGCAAGAGCCGCCCAAAAAACAAACTGCCAGAGTCAATTTACCCACCGGCAACCCGGCAATGCGGGCAGCCCGCAGATTGCCTCCGGCCGTTCTCGCAGCGAAGCCAAAGGTGGTTCGTTGAATCAAGACATAGGCCAGCACACAAGCAATGAGGCCATAAATTAAGCCGTAGTGGATGCGGCTGCCAGGCAGTGAGCCCATCCAGAGTGCTTCAGTTAACTCGGCTGAAGAGGGTTTCGTCACAAATTCGGCATCTCGCATCGGCCCTTCTACCAAGTGATTCATAAAGGCGATCGCAATATAGTTCAGCAGCAAGCTGCTAATGGTTTCATTCACCCCTCGATAATGACGCAGCGCTCCGGCCAGCATGATCCAAAGGCCACCCCCGATAATGGCCGCGATCGCCATCGTCATTTGTCCAACAAAGGGTGGCAGACTAGTCCCGATACTGAGGCCCATGACCACAGCACACAGCCCGCCAATGACCAGGGCTCCCTCGTTACCAATAATGACTAACCCAAGTCGGGCCGGTAAGGCCGTACACAAGGCCGTCAACATCAGCGGTGAAGCCCGAATCAACGTGTTTTGCCAAGCGCTCCAACTGCCAAACGCCGCTTTATAAATGGAGCCGTACACCGCCACGGGATTCGCCCCTGCCAGGGCACAAAAAATGCCAAATATTAGGAGGGCAACAACCAACGCTGCAACGGGCAAAACAATCGCTTCTAAAGGGCGCTGCCAGCGGTCTAGCCAGTTGGGAGCAGCAGAGGATGTAAGCGCCATATGCCAAGTTCAATGTCATCAGGAACAACCGTACTCTTTAACGGCGAACCCCACTGATGACGGTTGTCGTCGGGGCAGTCGCCAGAGATAGTTAGGATAGTCGCCTCATCTGGGGGAATGAAACGTAGTCTGCTATACCAGTAGGACTGACGCAGTCGCAGCCGATTTTGGCCCCGACCTCCCCCAAACTGGGGAAATCGGCTGCAACATCCCCAAAAAATGGGGGATTAGGGGGCTTTTGCGTGAGTCTTAACCAGATGAGCGGCCTCATCTCAGCCAGATGGATTTGCCATGATGCCGCGATCGCCCAAACTGCCGCGCTCCGTGAACTCAAACGCTAAGATTGAATGGCGGCATGGTTGGTTATCGACATCATTTAGACAAAGGGCCTGCAGCCTCAGACAAAAATGCGTTTTGTAAGCATCCTGTCTATAGATGCTGCTCAAGTGAGATGATAATCTCTAGTTAAATTGTTGTGTTGAGTCTTCCTAACGAGGGGATTGAGTAGATGAAACGTTTGTTGTTGGGCCTAGTGTTGTCGCTAGGAATGTTGTTAGGTAGCTGGTCAGGTGTGCACGTACAACCCGCTGCCGCAGCACCCTTGTCTCAAGCATGGCAGTCACCACTACTGGCCGAAGAAATCCGGAATGCCGTCGACGACAAGCTCAGTACCGAATACGGGTCTAAATTAGACTTAAACAACGCGAACGTTCAAGCTTTTGTCAAATATAAGGGTATGTACCCGACGATCGCCGGCAAGGTTCTGAAGTATGCCCCTTATGACGACGTTGAAGACATTTTGAATATTCCTGGTTTGAGCGATCGCGAGATCGACATTATCAAGTCTCATATCAACGAATTTGCGGTGACGGCTCCTGACCCGGCCCTCGTCGAAGGCGCTGATCGCTTTAACAATGGTGTTTATCGATAAGCGTTGATGCATCGGAGTTGGTGACTGGCCAATGCTGGCTGGCTTCGGAAGTATTGATATTCATTCGAGGTCGATAGAGATGTAAAAGTCTCTGTCGACTTTGGCGTTTATTAACCGGCTTTACTCGCTGTTTGGGCGAGCGAGTACACATACTGTCAATAACGATTCCCTCAGTTTGTGTGTACTCAGTCGTACCGTCTAGGCGCTGTCATCATTTAGCGTTCAAAGCCTCATACGGAAAGGGTTGCCGCCTCTAGCCAGATTTTTGGAGCAGGCGCGCTAACGCTGATACCGCAGGCGTTCTGGTTGTCATTGATGACTGGCCCTGGGAGAATCCTGACAACAGTATTGAGGCCTCTCGTTTCCGCCATAGATTCGACTAAAATGCTCAGAATCCCACTCCGCTATTGTCGAGGAAAACGCCTTGCCCGTCCCCACTTTCGATGTCTTAGTCATTGGCAGCGGTGCAGCTGGCCTCTATGCAGCGCTTTGTCTACCTCAGCAGTATCGGGTTGGGCTAATCACTAAAGATATCCTCAGTCAGTCCGCCAGCGATTGGGCCCAAGGAGGCATTGCCGCAGCCATCACCCCCGAAGATTCACCACTCTTACATTTCGAAGACACGCTACAGGCTGGGGCGGGCCTCTGTGAACCGACAGCGGTGAAGTTGCTGGTCGAGCAGGGAGCTGATTGTATTCACTCGCTAGTTGAGTTTGGTGTCCCCTTTGACCGCGCTCACAACCAATTAGCCCTGACGTTAGAAGCCGCTCATTCTCGCAAGCGCGTCTTACATGCGGCTGATGCTACCGGTCGAGCCGTAGTCAGCACCCTCGCCGGAGCGGTGCGTCAGCGTAGCAATATTGTTGTCTTTGAGCATACCCTTGTGCTCGATTTGTGGTGCGTGGGCGATCAGTGCCAAGGGGTGATCGTCGCGACCTCGCAATCCCTGGCCGGTTGGCCTGCCAAGGCGGTAGTTTTGGCTACAGGCGGAGGGGGGCAAGTCTTTTCCCAAACGACTAATCCGCTAGCCAGCACGGGAGACGGGGTCGCCATGGCTTGGCGGGCGGGGGCCCAGTTACGCGATCTAGAGTTTTTCCAGTTTCATCCGACGGCGCTAAAAATCTCAGGAGCCCCTAGATTTCTTATCAGTGAGGCGGTCCGAGGGGAGGGGGCTCACCTCATTGACGCCAGCGGTCGACGCTTTGCCTTCGACTATCACCCCAAGGGCGAACTCGCGCCTCGTGATGTTGTGAGCCGTGCGATCTATCAGCATCTAGCCCAGCAGCCGGAGGCAGAAACCAATTGTGTGTGGCTAGATCTGAGTCCGATCGCTTCAGAGCGGATGCAATATCGCTTTCCTAACATTATTAAAGTGTGCCAACAGTGGGGCATTGACCCTCACCACCAACCGATTCCGGTATCCCCCGCCGCGCATTATTGGATGGGGGGCATTGTAACGGATGACCACAGTCGCTCCACCCTCTCTGGCCTCTATGCCGTTGGCGAAACAGCCAGTACAGGCGTGCATGGAGCCAATCGTTTAGCTAGCAATTCGCTGTTGGAATGTCTGGTATACGGTCGTCAATTACAACACCTGCAGTTGAGTCACTCGGCGATCGCGCCGCCGCCCTCAGAGACAGCTGCTGCTTTGGTGGTCGATATCGCCACGGCAGAGAGGTCGCGTTTGCAGCAAATCCGAACGGAATTGCCTGACTGGGTTTGGCAAGGAGCTGGGATCAGCCGCGATGGTGAAATGCTGACAGTTACTAGCCAAGCCGTCGCCCGTTTACAAACGCAGTTTGACGATTTGCCCATCACTCAAAAGCTGCAGACTGGCCTGCAGCAACCGTCAGGCAATCTCTCACAGCTTTCGTCAGCCAGCCTCAGGTTGTGGAGTGAAACCCGTAATCTGCTAGAGCTGGCGCACTTGATTCTCAAAAGCGCTGACTTTCGGGCCGAGAGCCGGGGCGGCCACTACCGGCAAGACTATCCTGATACGCTTCCAGAGTGGCAGGTGCATACGTTAGTGCAACGCGATCGCTGGTGGCAGTCAGCTCCCGTTATGTCATCTACGGCGATCGCTAACGACTAATGCAATCGTTTTCAGGGTGCAGAATTCAAGATGTCGAACTGCAGGTTCCATTTGCCATGGATTTCAAATATGGCCATCCGCAATTAGGTCAGGACAGCCGTAATTTCTGAAATGACCACACAGAAAGCGTTCTTATTCCGCATTCCGCATTCCGCATCCCGCATCCTGCTAAACCGCGTCTAAGTTGAAAAGTGGAGTTATGTTTGGCCATCAAAACCTCATCTAACCGCTCCTTGCAAAGGAGCGAAAGCAGACTGTCATTAAGCCTCTCCTTGAGAAGGAGAGGTGCCGCAGGCGGTGAGGTCGGACAAGCGTCAAAACTCCACTTCTGAACCTTGATGAGGTTTATATCTTCAACTTATTTCTACAGCCATCAACCGATGGGGATAGTTGAGAATAGACAAGTTCGACAAGGTCATACTGCCCGAAACACTGGCAGCGTGAAATAAAACTCACTGCCCTCACCCAACACTGAATCGGCCCAAATCTGCCCATAATGGGCGCGAATGATCCGGCGGCACAATGCTAACCCGATACCATAGCCGTCTTTGGCCTCATCTCGCTCCAGACGGAAGCGGTCCTCAAAAATGTTTTCCCGCATTTCTGGCGGAATGCCTGGCCCCGTATCTTTGATACAAACTTGAATTTTTTGCGTTGTGCGATGCAGGGCCGAAACGTATAACTCACCGCCATTAGGGGTGTACTTAATCGCGTTATCCAACAAATTTGACAATACCCGTTGAATCTGCCCAGAGTCTACATACACCGGGGGCAAATCTTGTGGAATGTCGATCGCGATCGCTTGGGACTTAGCCTCCAGCTTATTGCGAATTGAGGCCATCGTTTCCACAACCAAACGGTCAAAAGAGGCGGCTTGGGGTTGAATCTGTAAAGCCGCACCAGCGCCCTCTGCGGTTTGCAAAATATCAGAAATCATGTGATCCATCGCCCAAATTTGGGTCTTAGCGTGGCGCAATAGCTGTGCGGTCAGCTTGGGCGATAGGGATTGTTTATTGTCTTCGGTCGGGTTGCCATACCCAAGTTTTAGGGTCTCTACAGCGATCGAGGCGGCAGTCAAAGGATTGCGCAAGTCATGGGCCAGCATAGCCACAATGCGGTTCTTAAACTGCAGTTGTGCTTCCAAATCTTCTTTCTCTTGCTTCAGATGAAAGATTTCGTCCGAGAGCTTCATCACCTCGATGGAATGCTTTAAGTCACCGTCTTCCAAAAGGGGCGATTGGCCAGGAGAGGTCGTTGCAGAAGCCACAAGCTCTTGAGTCTGCAGTACCTCCAATTCTCGCTGCCATTGGGGCCACCACTGATTAAGCTGAGCGAGAATATTACTGCCTGAGATAACTTGCTGCTTGCCAGGGGCAAACTTAACTAAAGCCGGTGTTGCAATCAGCCGAAAGTGCTCAACAAGATAAGGCTGCTCGCTAACATCAACCACCTCTAGAGAAAACCGCTGCTCGTTGTCAAGCTCCTTGAGGTGCTTTCGGAGTTGTTGAACGTACTCTCCAGAGCTAGGACGTCTATCAATAAATAGTAGGAGCTTGATGGGAATTCGATCTATCTCGAATTCGTCATTGAGAACGTTCATCTCGTCTTCCAAAGACATCTTAGCGATACGTCTGTAGATATAGAATATCGCGAAAATGTCTATGCTCTAGGGAATCTGGAGCTTTGTAAATAAAAGCTTAAGAAGCTTTTTGGCCATCATTCGCAACTTCGCCAAGGAGTTGTCAAGCAGAGAGGCTCATGCCTATTGTCTTCACTTTAGGTTTACTGTGCCTGTTAATGGTGACCATCGGTTTCAATATTATCGATGCCCAACTGCTGGAACTCTTCAGTGTCCTTGTTTTATGCCGATTTCTGAAATTTAGCTGCCTATCTTTTCCCTGTACTCTTTTGCCCCCACAACCCTCCACCTCGATCTGTAGCTTTATTCTGGAGAACTGGCAGGGGCACATCGTTTAGGGAATCGCGCTTAAATACATCCCATCCACCCTGCGACCTATCCACCCTGCGACCTATAAACCCTGCGACATAACCAACCTGCTACATAAACAACCTGCCACAGTCTTGTCCGAGTACTTTATTTTCAAGCTGATCCCTCAAAGCCAAGATTGAGTCTCAGCTTGCCACTTATCTGGCCTGTCAGCAGAGAACAGCTCAACCGATTCAAAAAGATGCTTAAGAGGGCGCGCTAGTAACGTGCGGCGTCAATTTGCACACGGTTTCCAAAGGGTGGGGGATTAGAGGGGCAGGGAAGACTAGAAACTATAAGGGTAGGGCGATTTCTGCCGTTGAGTACCAGCGATTTCACCCAAGACTATTGCAGTAGTTGCGTATTCTGATAATCCGGTTACGTTAGCCATGGCCGGTAGCGATTGGTGTTTGGCTGTAGATATCATCCTCAAGTGTGGATGCCTACACGCTTTGCAGAACTTACCACAACGCGGCATTTGGATCTTCAATCCAGTACTGACCGCCGCCAGGGGCGACTTCTAGCCCCGCCCGAGGCAACCCTTCACCGGTTAAGGCAGCTTTGCTATCCGGCGTTAATAGGTCACCTTCGGCAGCCGCGATATCGTCAATAAGTACCCGACGAAAACCCGACAGCAACTCAATCGTGTTGGGATCAATGTACTTAAACTCTAAAACACCTTCAGACGAGTGCTGACGGTTGGCATAGCGCTCAATTGAAGAGCGATCGCTGGGGCGAAAACTCACGGCAAATAGTCTGGGGCGCAGAGCGAAGCTTTGACCGCGCAACTCTTCTGGGCGATCGCTCAAGCTCGCCAAGCCCTGCCTTAGGTGAGTGATCAAGAGCGGCGTATTGTGAACCAATCCATAACTATCTGGCAACTCTAGCTCGTTTGCGGGGCTGTCTTCTTCAACCGCCGCCTGATGTTCGGTGAGATCAGCTTGATCTAGCGTAATCGTTGCGTGTTTGTCCTGCCAGGCGGCAATGTAGTCCTGATAAGCAGGCATTGCCCAGTGATTGGCTTCTGAGGATGTGTCGGGACTAGCTAGTGAATTAAGAATCGTCTGAGGCAAGAACGCTTGAAAAGGGACTGGCAAATTTGTTTCGGGCGGTTGCTGTTCCGTGTTGAAGTAAAGAGAAACTACTGCAAGTAGGGAAACTACTGAACCGCCTAGTGTCAACCACGACTTTCGCATACTTTAAGGGTGCTTAAATGTCAGTGGCAGATACCCTGATAAACGAGGCTTTCAATCTTGAAGGTCTCTATAGATACTGATAATAGGGTAAGTAAATATTCTGAGGTCGGCAAAAGTTCCAGTTTTCACGATAACTTTAAGAAGTCATCGAAAAGTGCCGAGTATAAAAACAAACTCTGAGACTTGAGAGGGACGATACAGTTTATTCAACTGCTAGAGAAACCCGATTGCCCCCAATATCGCGTAAATTAGTCAAGAAAACCGCGACGTCATCGTAAGGCAAGTCTTTCTCCGCTTTAAGAATCAGCGTGCCTTCAGGATTTTCTGATAAGTAAGTGCGAATCCGTTGGGTGAGTTGCTGGAAGGTGATTTGCTGATCTTCGAACAGGATATTGCCGTCGCTATCGAGACCAATGATGAGCGATTCGGCTTGGACGTCTGCATCGACTGCTTCATCCACCCCTTCAACATCATTGGGAATATCAATGCCCACCAACTGTCGCCCGGTGAGCGTCATCGAAATGATGATGAAGAATGTCAGCACCGTCATCAATACATCCATCATCGGGACGAGATTGACTTCGGGAATTTTAGAGCCGGATGAGCGACGGGAGCGCATAGCAGTTTGGAGATGAAGGTGAAGGATCAGGGGTTGTGAGGGCTAGAAGACGTTTTCTAAGGTTTCTATACTGCAGACTGACTATGCAGTTTTAGGGACGGTCTTCTCAAACACGCTATTCTTCGATCGCTAGGGACACGCGATCGCCGCCGATGGTGCGCATTTCTCCCAGAAACTGAATGACCTGTTCGTAAGGCAAGTCGCGATCGGGCAGTAGGTAAACGACGTTGTCAGCATTTTCGGCAAGATAAGCTTCCATCTGGACTTTCAGCGTGTCTTTGTCAATCGGGTTCGTGTTGACCTTAAAGCCACCATTGGCATCCATTTCCACGATAAAAGGTGGCGTCGTAATCGGCGCTAGGGGTTGATCCTCTGGCTGGGCCGCAGGCAACTTCATATCAATTTTTTCTTCGCTGCCGAGGGTGAGGGTGACGACCACAAAAAAAGCTAACACCCCCATCATGACCGTCAGCATCGGAATCAGGTCAACTTGTGGCGGTGCCGTGTCTCTGGTTTCGCGAAAGCGCATGGTTAGGGATTCGTTGACTCTGGTCAATAGCGTTCAGCAATCACTGGTTCTGAACGTGGGGCATCAGGTTGGCTATCCAAGGCTGACAAGGCCGGTTCATACCAGTATTGCCGATAGATGAGTTCTAACTCGTTGCCAGCTTCTGAAAAGTAGTCCATTTGCTGGCCTTGAAACGTGACCATAATCCGAAATACCAGCAACGCCAGAATCGCAACCACCATGCCCGCCGCTGTGGTAATCAAGGCAGCACCAATACCCGCTGCCGCTTGAGACGTATCGGTGCCGCCCCCACTGCCAATATTGAGGTTATTAAACGTTGCGATCAAGCCCGTAACCGTACCGAGCAGCCCCAGCAAGGGGGCAACCGCTACGATAGTTTCAAGGACTTTGTCCCCTCGCCGCATCTGCACAAATTCTTTGTCTCCCGCATTTTCTAACGCTAAACGAAAGGTTTCTGGAGAGGGGTTTTTAAGCCGCAGCGGCGCGAGCAAAAACCGACCAACGGGCGTATCGTTAGCCTGGGCGGCGATCGCAGCAGCTTCATCCAAGTCGCGTCGAGCGGCATCCAATACTTCGTTCACAACTTGATCCTCGCGCTTTAGCAGGCTAGTCCAAAACCAAGTCCGCTCCAGTGCCGTAGCGACCGTCAAGACCGAGCAGCCTAAAATCGGCACCATGACGGGGCCACCTCTTGCCAAAAAGTCAAATACGGTTGTCATAAAAGCGGCTCAAATGAACGCAGAAATGAGGATTAATCGGAACAGAATCTAGAAGCTGTTATCAACTAGAGCCGGGCGATTTGGCCAGAACTGATTTCGGCCCCTAGCCAATTAAGCTCAGGCGGATCTCACAAAGTTTATCGGCTTAGTGGATGACGCGCCCTAGGGAAATTTCGTCAATGTGCATTAGCCAGATAACCATCAGCACTAAGAGTAAGGATAGCGAAAGTCCTTTAGTCAAAGATTAACAGAAGTCATAAATGCGTTTAATTTCCGTTTCAGGCGAGCGATGGTCAGCGGCGGTGTATCTCAGCGGCGGAATCGCCCAAAACAGTCCCTAACCATCACCAAGGACAGTCCTCCAATAGACAGGATGTAAAATGGCAGCGCTGAGTTCCAGTCCGTTTTTTAGCCAATTAGAATTTCTGGGTCTGCAGCCAGTCGATAATCAGAGGATTAGTGACCTCTGGGCGCTCATCGTGGGGGCAATGACCCGTTTTAGCGATCGCGTGGAAGGTGACCGGCGGAGCGATCGCGTCGTCAGCCTCACTCAATTCCTGATAGAGAGTAGCTCCTTTGATCGGCGTCCAAGGATCATCTTCGCCCCACAATACGAGGAGCGGCTGCTGAATATGCGGCAATAGCTCACTCGGCTTAGGGCCAGGAGGCGCAGCAAGAATCGAGGCAAAGACCTTTTGCGCCCCAGGGTCGCAAGACGGTCGATACAAAATTTCCACCAGGTCATCAGATATAGCTACCCGAATGCCGTAAACCTGCTGCAGCGCCCCCCACATGCGAAACTTACGCCGGACTTCATTGAAATCCAATGGACCGATTAGGTTAGAGTTCACGACCTTGCCAAAGGTCCCCATCACGACTCGCAGGGGCAAATTGAGTTCCTCGGGTCGGTGATTGAGTCCACCGGCACAGTTGAGCAAAACCCCAGCTTGGGCCATCTCAGGCGCGTGAGCCAGCATCATCAACGTCATCAAGCCGCCGATGGAATTCCCCACAAACACTGCTGGACGCCCAATATGTTCTCGCCAGTAATCCTGCAGCAGGGTTTCCCAAAGCTCTAGGGTGTACTCTAGCGGTGGCTTGTCAGAAGCGCCAAATCCCAACAGGTCGAGCGCGTGCACCTCGTAGCCGGCATCTGCCAATACGGGAATGTTTTTGCGCCAGTGCCCAATCGAAGCGCCAAACCCATGCACCAGAACCAGGGGTTGACCATCGCCCTGAATGGTGTGGCAGATGCTGTGCCCCTGCCAAGTCCAATGCTGGGTCTCTAAGCGGTCTGGAGCAGTCAGTTGAGCAGTCATAAGTAGAGAAAAAGGTATATGAATTTTCGTTTCTAACTTTTAACAGTATAGGACTGACGTCTGCTGTCTGAGCCCTCTCGTTAATGGTGATTACCCATATCGATTCCGATAGGACGGCTAGGAGCTTAATTCTCCGCGTGCCGCGATGCCGCAAACTCACTCTTGAGTATGGGCTTCTGCCTGTTGAACCAGCCTGGCAGTGAGTTCAAGAACCGAGACATCGACCGAGATTTGGCCAATTTGCTGCTGCACCGCCGCCGTGATGAATTCTGGATGGTGGGTAGGTGACGCGCCACACAAACAGCAGGCAATATCGGCTTCACGGGCGGCCCGAATAAGTTGAGCGATCGCGGTTTGCACCGCTGGGTGAGTTTCATCGTAGGGGGCGGTAAAAATGGCCTGATCGCGATCAATTCCCAGCAGCAACTGAGTCAAATCATGGGTGCCGATGGCGATGCCCTGCACCCCCGCCGCAACGTACTGTGGCAAAAGAAATAAAACTGAGGGCACTTCGGCCATCATCCACAACGCAAAATCAGGATGATGATGCAGTCCTACCGTTTCAATCAGGCTGCGGCAGTAACTCACCTCCTCCACCGTGCGCACAAACGGCAAGATCAGTTGAATATTGTCGTAACCCTCGTTTTGTAGTCGTTTCAACAGCTCTAGTTCAAGCAAAAAGAATTGCGGCTGGAGATGGTAGCTAAAAGTGCCACGCATGCCCAGCATAGGATTGGGCTCGACCGCTGGGGCCCCGATAAGTTGAGCAAACTCGCTAGTCCGGATGTCCAGCGTGCGATAGCGCACCGGGCGCGGCGCAAAAGCTTTGAGAATGGGGCGTAACTGCTTTGTAAGTTGCTTCAGTAGCAGCTCTTTTTGCCCCGTTGCCAGCCAGTGATAAGGATGCTGGTTTTCTAGAATTGGCAACATGAGCCACTCTGATCGCAACAAGCCAACGCCTTTTATCGGTAGAGAGGCGATCGCGCTAACGGTCTCTGGCTGACTAAGATTGACCCAAATCTGGGTTTGGGTTGGTTGGAGGGTGAATGCCGGTGGGGCTGGCAGAGCCCTGCTAGTCGGCAAGTCAGATAATCGGTGAATCAAACCGCGATCGCCATCGACTTCTAAAGCTTCACCATTGCGAAACTGTTTAGTTGCGTTCTGAACGCCGATAATAGCCGGTAGTCCCAATTCTCGGGCCAGCACGGCGGCATGGCACGTCAGTCCGCCCTGCTCAGAAATCACGCCATTGGCAGTCTTCAAAAGGGGTAACCAGTCGGGAGCGACCTCAGCAGCGATGATGATTTGCTGGTGGGCGGATAACGGCAGTGACTGCCCTGGAGCCAATATCAGCGCTCGTCCTTGACCTTCGCCAGGAGCGGCCCCTCGGCCATTAATCAAATCAGGCGCATCCGTTGGGGGCGCGATCGCCTGAATCGAATGGGGTCGCAATGGCCACCGATGCCCTTGCCAAATGTGTAGTGCCCCACTGTCAGCATGAATGCTCCAGGCAATCTGGGTGGGGGCCTCTGACCAAGTAGCTAGCCACTGTGCCAGAGACCACAACCGCTGCTCCACCACATCGGGAATGGTCAACTGGGTCCGCGAGCGACTGACGCTGTCAAGACTGGTCTCTAGGGCCGAAGTTAATTGAATATTGGCTGAGTTGCGGGGGGCGTATGACGATTCTTGGAAACCCGCTTGCCAGAGAAAGTGGGGTAAGCGAGGCAACCCTCCGGCAAAGGTTGCTGGACAGCATTCGT
>ERZ1740058.1177-NODE-1177-length-13599-cov-7.121973_pt1 | contig 13599 bp, 17 predicted proteins | sample MGYA00581745_ERZ1740058 | MGnify/ENA primary metagenome ERZ1740058 (study PRJEB43018, sample SAMN04849742) | marine metagenome | isolation source: floating plastic debris | place: Pacific Ocean | collected 2008-08-30 | study: EMG produced TPA metagenomics... | reverse complement strand
TATGAATGTTTTGCAAAAAATCTCTTGCGCCGCTTGGAATTACTGGACTGTAAAGGTTCCGTAGATTGTTGCTATTTCCCCACGGACTGAGGTAGCGATAGCGATGCAGATAGGCATTTGTCAGACCAGCACGAATGCTTTCTGACTGCCGGAGCTGCTGCTCTCGTGCCTGTATGCCCAAAGCTGATAGCGGAAAGTTCATCTCGCTGGTGCCCCCAACAGGTTCTAGCAGCTCAAATGCTTTCATTTGAGGCTGCTGAAGCTGTAAGCCGACGAACAACAAGCAGCTGATGGCAAGGGTTGTTCCTGTAATAGCCCAGCTGTTGTAAGCACTGTGCTGCCGACCAAATGCTTTATGAATTCTCTCCCACGCCCGAATGTAGAGATGTACAAAGGCGTAAGGCATAGAGAGAAAAATAAGAAAGCTGGACGAAAATAAGAAAAAGAACAAAGACCCGATTAGGTACTCGCCAGGATGGGTCAAAATATCGCCGAAAAGCTCGACTATGTCGCTGAAGTTGACATGTATCAGAACGGAAAAGAGCCCACCTAAAAAGCCGACGACTGCCCAAACCAGAGCAGGCACGGTGTACAGCAACAGCAGAGAGCCAACGTAGCCACCGACCAGCAGAATCAAGCTGTGGCCTATCATTTGTACCCAGGAAAGCTGCTCGTTGTGCGCGGCGTAGCCTGCGAGCAGCTCAATGGCGAACATAAATATAGAGAAAATAACCAGACCTATTGTGAAAGCGCTGGCTGGCGTAAGCTCACGAATGATGAACATTCGGAGCAGGCAAAGCGTGAAGAGGGGGGCTTCTACGCCGTAGAACAAGCGCAATAGTAGGGTAGGGCGGCTACGCAATCGCCAAAAGCCCAAGGCGGTGCATATTACCGGCACAATCAGCAGAATGAGAAAGCTAATCGTGAAGGTGGGTTCTACTAGGCCATTTCGGGTATCGAAAAGCAGGTCTAGCCCGAACTCAGGCAGTATCCAGATATCAACGATGCCGATAAAGATGAGATTCCAGGTCCAAAAAACGAGGTGAGAGAGGACGGCGATTATTTTTTTCATGAGTGCAGTGACGATAGAGTTCACTCAGAAGGGCTGAAGCGGCTAGAAATTGAAAAGAAGCATCCTTAGCGTTAATTGCTGATACAGAATCAGGCGCATTAACGGCGTTTGAGAACACTACAGAAGGATGCCCGGTGATTCCGGGGCTAGTAAAAAAACTTGTGCCAGTTGCTGAAGCGATGACTATGGATAAGGCCGTAAAGCCGCTAATATAGAGGCAGACTTTACATAACTTTATTCAATCGACCTATCTTCTTTGGAGCAGGCCACCATGGGTTTCTTTCGTCAATACATTGCGCCGCTATTTATTGTGCTTATTTTTGCGGTCGCACTCCTTGCCACCAGCGCCCGCATCTTCCTACCCAGCGACATGATGGCCCCTGCACCCGGTTCACAGCTCACCGAACAGCCCGTTTCTCTCGTCCCTGGTACAACCGCCTTCTTTAGCTAGTGACCTTGCCCTTCCCTATCGCCAACTACCGGCTAGAAAAAGGCTCTAGCCTAGATCGCGCTCGCCTCGTGAAGTTTATGCAGCGTGCCTACCGAGATCTGGGTGCAATCGAAACGGGCACTCATTTGGCCGATACAGTAGGTCGTCATTTCAACAGTCAATCTAATCTCTGGTGGCTGATTGGTCCTCAGTCCACCGCGATTTCTGGTGGCCTCCCTGGCCTGCAACAGCGACATGAACCGATGGGCTGTCTATGGATGGGTGAATCAGTCGATCAGCGCAATGGACAGAAGCAGGCCTATGTTTTTCTGTTGTATGTAGAGAAAGCTCATCGACGCCGCGGTCTAGGGAGTGCGCTAATGACTCACGCGCATCAGTGGGCAAAAGCGCAAGGCTATTCGCAAATGAGCCTGCAAGTGTTCGAGGATAATCTTTCTGCACTGAACCTGTATCAGAAGCTAGGCTACCAGCCACAGGCTCGGTGGATGTCGTTAGAAATATAGTGCGGCCTTTGACTCGGGAAGCTACCGCTGATAGAACGAGGGTAGAGAGATAATAGAGAGATTGAGTTGAACGCCATACTAAACAAAAGAAGGAGACTACAGGCTCTTTCCCTCGTCTAATAAAGCAGTCTGATAAAGCAATCTGGTAAAGCGACCCTCAATCTCTCTCTAAAAACAAGCTTACCCGGCTTTTGAGATCATCTTTGCCATCTCTTTCTCAAGCATCTTGGGGTCTGCTTGAAGTTGCTTGTTCATTTCTTTTGCTTGGTCTCCAGGATAAACATCCTCTACACCCTCGGCTACGGCCTGCAACGCGTCTTTTACAACAGTCTCTGGAGATACTTTAGGCTGTGGAAAATGTGCGCTTCCTCTTGTGTCAACTGTTCCAGGCATCACACCAATAACAAGCGTACCCTGCTCTTTTAATTCTGCCCGCACACCTTGAGTCATCGACATTTCCGCAGCTTTAGAAGCACTGTAAGAAGCGTTCATCGGAAAATTTATCTTTCCTAGAATACTGAGCATGTTGATAATCGCTCCACCGCCGTTGTTCTTTAGTACAGGAGCAAAAGCTCGGCACATGGATAAGGTTCCCAAGTAGTTCACTTCAATTTCTTTTCTAGCGCTAGAAATATCTTCTGTAGAAATGAATGTTTGCATCAAGCCGATGCCAGCATTGTTAATGAGCAGTGTAACGTCTGAGCATTGCTTAGCAGCAGCAGCGATCGCATCAGCATCTGTAATGTCCAATTCAACAGCAACTGTCCGATCTGGATCGGCAGCTACAATCTCTGACAGCGAGTCAATCTTTCTTGCCGCAGCATATATTTTGGTGACCCCTGCTGCTTGCAGCGCTTCGATGTAGTGCTGACCTATGTCACCGTTTGCGCCAGTAACCAGTACGATTGCTTCTGTTATCTGCACAATTTCCTCTTTGTTGTTCAAGTACTCTTGGCATGATAGTGGCCCTCATTTTTTTCTTAAAGGGCTTACCAAAAGGTAAGTACCCCTAGCCAGCCGAAATTTTCAAAGTCCCGGCGCTGTGGAGGATTCGAAGCTGATATGGCGTTATCTCAATCGATAAGGTTTGGCTGCTCCATAATTGGCTGTTCCATAAGCAGCATCATAGGTCCAGTGCTGCCTTCTCTTGCTACTGCCGGACGCAAGCTGTCATAAACATCAGGATAACTGGCCTGCAGCTGAACCGACGTCAAATCAGCATCTAAAATGTTACCGGTTTGAGAGTAGACGTTGTAACGGACGCCATCACGTCCGGAAGAGACCACAACTTCGTAGTCACGTAGCACTAGCCGAGTAATCGTCTCTGCGCTTTCATCGCCCGCTGTTTCTGGGGCCGCATCTGACCTTAACCCAACGGTTGCAGATAGCAGCAGGCTAGACAGCAAAACCAAAGACAATCGTGAGTAAACTGAACGCATCTTCAAACCCTCACATGCGAGTTATGTATACAGTTTATCGATAATTGTTAAACTGCAACGCCATCGGCCAGTCTTCAGCCTTGATCAGCTGCATCGCCTCTTGCAAATCATCCTTACTTTTTGCCGATATCCTCACTGAATCGCCTTGAATCGAAGACTGAACCTTCTTCAAATTGTCCTTAATCAGTTTAGAAATCTTCTTCGCATCTTCCTTCTCTATGCCCTTCTTCAGCTTAATCTCTTGCCGAATCCGGTTGCCGCTAGCTGCGTCAATTTCACCAAACTCGAAAATTTTCATCGACAGATTGCGCTTTGCTGCCTTGGTTTGAATGACCACATGCACCGCTCGCAGCGTCATGTCGCTGTCAGTTTCGACATCAATGCTGTTTTCTTTGAGATCTAGTGTTGTCTTCGTATCTTTAAGGTCGTAGCGGCTTTTGATTTCGCGGCGGGCCTGATCCAAGGTGTTTACCAGCTCTTGACGATCAAAATCGCTGACAACATCGAAGGAATAAGTAGAAGCCATAGGGTCAGTTAAAAGTTGCGAACAAATGAGCGTACACGGCCGTTACGGGAACTACAAAAGTGGAAACCGTAAACGCGCATTAGATGATAACGATAGACCCGCTGAATCCGCAATGCAAACGACCGACTGTGAAGTCATTATGTAACAAAAATTACGCTAACGCTGCCTGACAGCTACTGAGATATAGACTTACGATGCTGCTGATACTGATAGCCCAAGAGAGCGATCGCAAGATGGGTACGTTCAAAATATAAAACAGTGAATACGTTACTCTAGCCGTCAAATACGTGACTACGCCGCCTAAAACTTGCTCTGCCGGGAGCCCTACCACAAACGCCATCAATGCAGCCGGTGCGTACAGTGCAAACGATTCCCAAGCGTTTTCATGTGCCCAGGTCGCTCGCTGTGCAAACTCTGGTAGCTTGTCGAACATGCCACGGGGGGCACCCATTTCGTACCCCACCTGAAAGCGCCCAGCTGCTACGACAAGATACGGGAAATAGATGAGGGCGGCAGCCGCAACGATACTGCACAGAAGAAGATTGGCAGGCGAGACAAAAGGAAGCGAATAGACGATATCCATCAGGTCAAATAGAACAACTAATCAAAGTAAAACAGCGTAACAATCTTCCGCTGATCCTCGGCATCCTGACAGGTCTTTAACAGCGTTTTACTATCGTGAAATGCAAAGCAAATAAGCTGCTGACACCGGCCAATAATTTCTTGATTGCACATCGCGCTGGCGTCTGCCAGCGGCAGCGTATCGTTCGTTGCATTCTCAACCAGATTGGTAACAACCTCCAGCTGGTCGCGTGACTCGCGCGGCTGCTTTTTCAAGCTCTGCGGCAAAATAACCGTGAGCAAATTCGGATCCGCCTTCATCGCGCCTCGAATCGCGGCCGAATTTGTGCCTGCCGCACCAGAGGTGATCAAGCGGTTGCCGCCCAGTACCAGAGCATAGCTCATCAGCTCAATCAACCGCTGATGGGTAATCGGAACGTGACGAGACCCCAAAATTGCAATGCGCTTGGACCCAGACTGCTGAATGGTAGCCAGCTCTTGCAAAAAGTCATCTACCTTAACAGAATCCAGTGGATTTTCGACTGACTGACTCAATGGCTACCTTGGGGCTAGAGGGCATGAAAAAAACCTGACCAAGCTATACTACCAAACGCTCGGATCCTTCTGAACGGGTGGTCGTGACCCAAGCTGAGAATTCCTCACAAACTGTCGATGGGAACGGTAGCAAAAGATGATAGCTATGCCGTGACCGCCTGATTTAATCCCAGGCCCTGGATCATTCGTGGTGTGTCAAAATGTTGCTCCATCAGGTGCTTGATGCACTCAACTTTGATGGGCTCGTGCAGTCGCACCTGATCAAAGGCTTTTTCGATAATTTCTACCGTTGTTAGCGTGTCTAAATCGACCGATAAAATGGGGACCTCTAGATCCTGAGCTCTGTCTAGGATGTCTTTACGCGGTGAAAGCCGACCTGTAAGCACTAGACACTGCGTTGAGCTTTCAAGTGCCGCCATCTGAATATCGAATCGGTCACCGCCAGTAACCACCACCATGTTGTGTGCCCGGTTGAAGTAGCGCAGTGCCGAGTTGGCGTTCATCGCACCAATAGAAATTTCTTCAACCATGATCTGGTCAATGCGCTCAGGGTTGACGAGCAGTTCAGCATTGAGGTGATCCATCAGCGCTTCTACACTAACGCTGCGCATAATAGCCGTGCGAGGTAAAATGCCAAATACTTGAATGTTATGCCGCTCTAGGCAGTCTCGTACAGAAGTTTGAGCAGTTTCGATCAGCTCGTCAGGAACATCGTTGATAACAACGCCCAAGAGCCGTTCTCCCAGCTTTTCTTTTGCAGCTAGTAACTTATCTACAATCAGCGCAGAGCTGTAGCGCGTGACTAAGACCACCGAAGCGTGGCTCATTTTCGCCATCTCAGGCAAAGACAGCCCAAACAGAGTGCCTTCTTCTAAATTCCCAGGCCCTTCAATTAGCAGGACATCTTCACCCTGGGTTGCCAAAAGATTGTCTACCTCTTGGCCATATATCCGCTGCTCTTTTGATAGCTGCCGCTGAATAGTAGCCTCATCCAGCACAAATAGAGTAGGCCGCACTCTATCGGGTGCCAGCTCTAGGGTCTGTGCAATGAAACGAACGTCTTCATCCAAAGCGTCTTTGCCTTCACTTAGGCAGGTTCCAATAGGTTTGGCGTATGCGATGTCAATGCCTTGCGATCGCATCTGTAAAGCCAGACCTAGCACTGTTGCTGATTTGCCGCTATAGGGCTCAGTGGACCCGATCAATAAATGCTTCGTTGCCCGGCCCGATACCTGGTCGGATGCCTGGTCGGATGCCTGGTCGGATACCTGGGGCATGCCCTTACTCCTTGTAACTTATAGCGTTGTGCTTAAACCCTAGTGGTTATTCTGACACGTTCGCTTGCGAGTCGAACAAGAAAATAAAAAAAGCCAGCTGGTCTTACCGGCTGGCCTCGTAAGCGCAGAGGCTGCGATCAGCGTCTGCGCTCGCTACAGCGTCATGGGCCACAGTGTCCGCAGGCTCAGTGGTTTGTGCTCCGCAGGCCAGTGGTTTATGTCCAGTGGTTTATGTCCAGTGGTTTATGCCCAGTGGTTTATGCCCAGTGGTTTGTCCACATCAGCCAGATGACAAATCGTGAGGACTTTACTCATCTATCCGCAGAAGCTTGCGGTAGAAGGCCTTATCGAAGTCGGGTGTCTTATTCTGATTCATGGCAACGACAACGCTAATCAAGAAATCAACGAATTCGTAGTTGGCCATTGTGATTTCGTAGGTGAGGTCGGCGTCTCCGTCAAACTGCATCCGACAGCGAGTGAGGTCGGCGGGCAGCATAGAAACATTCCACGTCGCCAAGAAAGGAATGCTGCCAGTGCCTTCGATGGCTCGTTCCCCTTCTATGTTGCCTTGCTTGTAGAGGCCAATGGCGTAGGGCAGTGCGTTGCGTTTTTTCCCCTGGTAGTAGGGCAGGTAAACACTGGCTTCTGGCTTAGATGCGGGCTGAATAGACTGAAGAGACATAGCGGCTAGAAAAGTGCTGATTGCTATGGTTAGAATTCCCCGTTGCTACTTGGCTGGCTCATCGGCGATATGGTTCATTTCTCAGTGTTTCTACTGGCTTTCGGCTAATCTTCAATACGAAGAAATGTGGTTAAATTGAAAGGATTTGTTAAGGGATCTAAACAAAACGATATATGGCTGATTTCGCTGAGTCCGCTGCGTCTGAATTTGATCTACCCGAATTTGATCTGCCCGAATTTGACCTGTCTGAATTCGACTTTGATGCAGATTTAGTTTTCGATACTGAGTTCTTTAAAGGCTATGACGGGCGGCGGCTGAAGGCTGCGATCGCACTCTTAACACTATGGCTACTCACTTTAGTGCTTCACCTCGTCAGCTGGGGTCACGAATTTGTTTTGATCGTCGCCAGCATCATGAGTATTCACGCGCTGCGGGTAATTTTGGCCAAGCCACCTGCACCGCCGACACCGCTTCCCTCAACTATCGCGATCGCACCTGCTCAGCCGCCAGAAATTGCCACTTGGCCATACGTTTCTTTGCTAGTCGCTGCAAAAAACGAAGCGCAGGTGATTGCTCAGCTCGTCGAGAACTTGCTGCACCTCGACTATCCTCAAGACCGCTACGACCTATGGATTATTGACGATTACAGCACAGATGCGACACCCCAAATCTTAGATGCGCTGGCGGCCAGCAATTCTAGAGTCAACGTTATTCATCGAGGGCCAGACGCAACTGGGGGTAAGTCAGGTGCGCTCAATTTAGTATGGCCGCAAACGGAGGGCGATTTGTTAGCGGTTTTTGATGCTGACGCTCAGGTCGCGAAGGATTTGCTCCGCCACGTTGTACCCATGTTTGATGCGGCCCAGGGAGGACAGCAAACAGGCGCGGTGCAGGTACGTAAGGCGATCGCCAACGCCAGCCAGAATTTTTGGACCCGGGGGCAAAAGGCGGAGATGGCGCTCGATTGCTACATGCAGCAGCGCAGAATTGCCGTTGGTGGTATTGGCGAACTGCGCGGCAATGGTCAATTTGTACGGCGTAGCGCAATTGCTCAGTGCGGTGGCTGGAACGAAGAAACGATCACTGACGATCTAGACCTGACTATTCAGCTGCAGCTCAACCAGTGGAACATTGGTCTGTTATTTATGCCTGCTGTCGTGGAAGAAGGGGTTACCAGTGCTTTAGCCCTTTGGCATCAGCGTAATCGCTGGGCAGAAGGTGGCTTTCAGCGCTACTTAGACTACTGGCGACCGCTGGCTAAAAATCGATTAGGCTGGCTCAAATCGCTAGATATGCTGGGCTTTTGGATTATTCAGTACATGATGCCGCTAGTCGTGCTACCAGATTTAGCGCTTGCTCTCATTCGTCGGCAAATGCCCGTCTATGGCCCTATTACGATGATGGCCGTCATAATGTCTGGCGTCGGTATGTTTACCACCTTGCGCCAGGCTGAGCGAACTTCTCTTGGGAGCGCTGTGATTCAAACAATCCGTGGCTCCTTTTACATGCTGCACTGGCTGGTAGTAATTGGTACGATGTCCATGCGGATTTCAGTACGGCCTAAACGGCTAAAGTGGGTCAAAACCGTTCATGGTAGCTAAACGGAATACAGGCAAAATAAGCAACAGGTAAACAGCCTGCTCAGGCCTACTTCAGATAGAGACTGCTTATGGCGACGGTAGCGGGCGCCTGGTAAATTTGATTCGTGCGATGATTAGGCACAGGCCGACGGCCATAGCAATACTGATAAAGGCAATAGGCGTAAGCGCCGCGTTACGAATAGCGATCGCTACTAGGGCCCAGACTGCCACTGCGGGATAAGTAGCGTCTTTATATTGCAAGGCCACAATGGCAGCAATGCCTGCGCTTACACAGATCATCACCACCGTTGCAACCAGTCCGCTGGTCGAAGCATCTACAGCCCCTGAAAATTCTGAGATAGGGTCTACTGGAATGGACATGGTATACAGAGCGCCCGCGACGTTCACCACCGCCGCTACTGTGATCCACCCAAAGTAGACGCTAATAGGAGCTTGCAACAGCCAGCGAACGGCCCGAGTCGCCCGAACCGATCGAGTTTCTATATACGCGACTATCAGGCAGCCCAAAATGCCTAGCATGAAGGCAACCGACAGCCAGAACTGATAGGTCAAAAAGACATAGAGCCAAATTATTTGCAGCAGGCAAGCGCCAATCACTGCCCACGAGACTTTTTTAAACGCAGGAATGTGTCGCTGGCCCGGGAGTGCCTGATAGATACTGTAGGCAATCAGACCCACGTAGATCAGGCCCCATATGGCAAAAGCATAGCCCTCAGGCGTGATCAGCACGCCACCTAAAACCGTGTTTGCTACTTCGCCAGTATTTTTCCCAGCAGGCGGATAGATATTAGACAGACCGTTGAGTGCGATCGCCATTAGCACTGCTACTACCGTCAACCACTGCCTAACTATTGGGCCTATCGACTGCTGCACAAAACTGCTCCTACTCCATCACTACGATCGAGAACAAATCTACTGAACAATCTATAGTTTAGAGATTTATGTGTAGATCTACGTGTCACGATTGTCGTTAGATGTCGTCTAAAACAGTCTTTAATCGCTCGGTTTCTGCTTTTGCCCCTTTGAGCAATTCGTCCCAGTTGTTGGGAGGATGTCCCGATTCGAGCATTTTTTTGAATACTTTGTAGACATCTGCTTTACTGTCATACGCCCGTTTTGTGTCCGGGTCATTGACCCAGCCAATGACTATGATCTTTCTCTTTGAATGGTATCGAAAAAACAACCGGTACTGCTGGTAAAACTTTGCCCTACGCCAGTGCTTATAAGGATTGCCCAAAGTCAAACCCTGACGATAAATGTCCCGGGTTGGGTCTTCAGGAATGTCTTTTAATATCAACCTGACAATCATGGCCAAGCGCTTGGCAGAATTCTTTAGAACCCATGTCTCTGGGTGCTTTTTTCGTAGCTGAAGAACTTTTTGCTGAAGAGCCGCAACAGATTCTAAGAAACAGGGATCGGCAAAGATGGTCCAACCATTGATGACAAGAGGTGATTGACTCACGGTAGGTTAATCATCGTCTCCAGAAAGGGGCTGATTTGGATCGCCGGCATCAACATCTGCGACAAGTTCTTGTATTTGGTTAGCCCACTCAGCTGTTAGAGGTTGAAGTCGTTCAGGATGCGCTGCAATTTCTTTATCCAAAAACTCTAAAAACTTTTCGATTACGGGATCGGACGAAGCTTGCACTACCGCTTCAACACGGGAAAGTAATACAGTGCCGTCATCATTAACTGAGTAAGCAATTTTGTCACGCTTCTCCAGTCCAAGCGCCTTTCTTACAGGCGCAGGAACAGTAACTTGGTACCTGTCTGTGAGCGTGGACTCGGCCACAACAAATTGAGGTTCACTGCGCATCATTTATACGGGTTACGGCTACGGGTTACAGCTTCAGTACAACGGTAATGCAAACGCATTACCGTTGTCAATTATGAACTTAAAAACTTGATGTTTGAAGAAGTGTTTCTCCATGTGAAGCTGTTTTGCGTCTATTAGTTTGCCTGCAAGAAATATTCACGGGCAAAAGAGAGCGGTTTCGTTAGGGTGAGGATAACTAAGATAAACAGCTCTCAAAATATCCATTCAATCCATCGGAGCGATCGCAATCGTGAATATTTCAAACCGATCTTCTAAGCTTTCTTTCAATCAATTTAACTGGGATGCTTTGATCCTGATAGTAGTTACGTTTTGGCTCAGCAGCAGTGTTTTGCTGGACTTTTTCATGATGCCGATGATGTACGAGTCTGGCATGATGAATGCTCCAGGATTTGCGACTGGTAGCTACAGCTTATTCTGGGTTTTCAATCGAGTAGAAGTGCTTTGCGCAGCGTCTATTTTGACTGGGTTGCTCGTCATCAGACAGCAGCGACGGTCTCAATTTGACGTTGTCGAAAGCGGTGCGCGCAGCCGGTGGGCAGTAATGATTGGCGGCGGCTTACTGGCGATCGCACTTCTTTACACCTATGTTTTCACCCCGCACATGAGCGCACTGGGCTTGAACCTTAACAGCAGCTTTAGCGGCAGTTTCTTTGAGCCTGTTGCCGAAGAGATGAGTGCATTTCATCTTGCTTACTGGGGGGTTGAGACTCTGAAGCTGCTAGGCGCAGCGCTCCTCGCTAAGCTTTGCTACCGCGACATCGCCGCTGCTTTTCGGTAAGTCGTCGTAGAAGGACCAGCCAGTCTAGATCGAATCTAGATCGAACGAAAAATTGAACAAGCGAAAATACCTGATGCTGTTATTGAGTATCAGGTATTTTGCTGTCAGGCGCTTTCTCTCAGGTTCCTTCTATCGGGCACCTTCTGTTGGGCGCTTTCTCTCAGATATTCTCGCTGCTCTCTGGCCACAGTAGCCGTAGGCCGAGCAGGCCAAATCCGATGGCGGCGATGCCCTTGACAATCTTTTCAGGTAAGAAGAACGAGCTGCTGCCCCCTAAAACAACGCTGATAAAAGAAGCCAGTATCAGAGCGCTAGCGGTGCCAAAGAAGACGGCCTTGGGGGAAGGGGATGAGCCACCAAGTGCGATCGCAGCTAGCTGGCTTTTATCTCCTAATTCTGAGAGGAAAACCGCTGCAAAACTCACCAGGAATAGCTTTAAATCCATCTTTAAGTATTCTCTCTCTTAACGTTCTTAGTCGCGCGTGTTTCGGTCGTGTTAGCAAAGGTTAGAAAAAAGCAGGTTAGAAAAAACGGTTAGGAAGACATAATGTCGCCTACCAAACCGATGGTAATCAGTATCAACAAAATGCCAGCACAGGTATCAAGCGTTTCTTCCGACACCCGCGTAGATAGCCACTGTCCTAGCAACACCCCAATCAAGCTGGTCGAAATAAGCGCTAGGCCTGCCCCTAAGAACACGACTAATGGAGCCTGAGATTCGGCGCTCATGAGCATAGTGGTGACTTGTGTTTTATCCCCTAGCTCCGCTAGAAAAATGGTCGCAAAGGTAGAAATGAAGACTGGCCAGAAGCCGCTTCCGACTACGCTAGCTGAATTGCTGCTTAGATCAGCGGATTTGTCAGATGTTTCACTGGTTCTCTTACGGGGCGTCTCACCGGCTACAATAACCTCTTCGCTGATAACGGACGGTGTATCAGAAGGCGTTGAATCAGAAGAAGGCATCGGCAAGTATTGAACGTGTGTCAGAGGGATTGCAGAGGGATTGTTAGTTTTTCTATCGGCTGTGTCTATTGTCTCTGATGGTGGCCTAAAACCGCAATCAGTCGTCGCTATTACGCGCTTCTCCGTGAATTTCGATCACGACATTATCGAGGCCAATCGCGTCGTAGAAACGGTCCATCTCCGCACTTTTGTTACCATAAATGCCTGAAATTTGCTGCTCACAGCACTCTATCGCAAATTCATTGAGGTCTTTAGGGTCCACGTGATACAGCGTCTCAAAGGTGTTTGCCTCTACTCGGCAAAAGTTGGGGCGTTCTTCGTAAATGGTGCATTCGCGCTTGATCTTGTCGTAGTTGATGCACCAGCCATCTTCACCGACTAGACTCATATATGTCGCTAGCTCGTCTGGCGTCAGATACTCTGATAGATCTGGCCTATCAGCAGGCGTGAGCTCGCAGCAGGCTCCACAATTTTTCACACACTGCCAGGTCGCCATCATTAATTCTCCATCAGTATGCTGGGCGGACCCACCAATTATGTAGCCGCCACATTCTATATGAACCTATCTAGAGGCCACAACCTCATGAAGCGGTCAATGTTAAGGAACTAGTATAAATAATGAAAATATCAGCCCGTTTTTGATACTGTAGCGGCTGCAGACACACCTATGGGCCTTCTGCCAGCAGCGTCTGGCTAACCTTAGAATTTTGTGAACAAACTTTAATTTGAGTTGCCCCAAACAGGTACAATACTTTGAAGTGAAATTGCTTCAATGTGGTTCAGCTTGAGATGTTCGGAGGATAAAAAGCTTTGTTAGATAGTGCTCTTTCTGTTGTAACTAATATCGATTTTGTGTTGATTGCCCAGCTCACTATGCTGGCTCTGGTGGTGATCGCTGGCCCCGCGATTGTGTTTTTGCTCGCGCTAAGAGGCGGCGATCTCTAAACGATTCCTTCTTTGAACGAACATGCATTGAATGAACGCCTTTGCTGTTCGCGCCGATCGTGCGAGCTGTAGCAGAGGCGCTTTATGTAGAGGCTTTAGTAGATGCGCTTATTAGTAGGCGCTTTTTGACAGAGCCCTAGTCCCGGCATCGTCACTTTCTCTTTTGAAGAATAAACTGTGCGATCGCTAAATCAACTGGCGTCGTCACTTTTAAGTTTGTCTCTTCCCCTTCTACGATACTGACTGGCACGTTGCATCTCTCCAAAAGCGCAGCGTCGTCAGTCACCGTCCAGTTTTCTTGTCTACCGCGAGCATGGCACTGCTTTAGCAGCTCCACTTCAAAGCCTTGAGGCGTTTGTGCAGCCCACAGGTCAGCGCGATTGGGCGTATTAGTAATGACGCGGTTTTG
>ERZ1740058.1175-NODE-1175-length-13628-cov-8.154719_pt1 | contig 13628 bp, 9 predicted proteins | sample MGYA00581745_ERZ1740058 | MGnify/ENA primary metagenome ERZ1740058 (study PRJEB43018, sample SAMN04849742) | marine metagenome | isolation source: floating plastic debris | place: Pacific Ocean | collected 2008-08-30 | study: EMG produced TPA metagenomics... | reverse complement strand
CATCTGTAATGAGAACTGCAAATAGTTTAGGCTGTTGGAAAATAGACACCTACTAAAATATGTCTCTACCATTGCCACCCGTAAGCTCGTCAATTTCGATGGCGTTACGGCTAGCCACACCCAGCAACTTATCGTCGCCGTCGCCACCAAGTAAAGAGTCCATTCCATTGCCACCGTGCAGCTCATCGTTGCCCGATTCGCCCCAGATAACATCATCGCCATCTTCGCCTTTCAGCAAGTCATTGCCACTTCGACCCAAAATTGTGTCGTCATCATCACCGCCGTACACCGTATCATTGCCTGCACCGGCATCAACGATGTCAGCACCATCCCTGCCATAGATAGAATCGTTACCACCTTTGCCAAAGATAGAGATATCCGCATTCATTGTGCCATAGAGGATATCGTTTGCTTCTGTTCCATAAATAGCTGGCATTGTCTTCATTCTCCCTAAGTTCTTCAGAATTGTTAGACACTCGCTTGGTCCGTCAAAGCAACCCATTCAGTCGATTGATGCGATGACCAATAACCAAGCGTCTTACATTAGATATCTGAGGAGATTTGATCTTTTTTTTAGAAACAGATATTTTTTGTTTCCTAACAATTTTGCATAATCTTGCGGCATTGCCCTGAGAGAACTTAAGAGACGCTAATTTCTGACTGCCCCGTCAGACGCTAAAAGTCCTATGAGTAAACAGATAAATAACGATATAAATACGCTAATTTCGAAGGCTTGTGCCTATCCTCCTAGACATCCTATTCGTCAGAAGCATCTGACCAAAATCATTCAACTTGTCTCTGCAAAACTCTGGAAAGAAGACTCTTCTTATTACGAAGATGCATTGCAAAAGACATGGATTTACTTTTGTCAAAATCTGTGTGAAAGTAAAACAGACTGCGTCTATGCCCCTCAAAAGACGAGTGTTGCAACCTGGCTAAACATCTACCTCAAACACCGCTTGCAAGACGGCTATAGAACTCGAAAGAAACATCAATCAAAAAGAGCCTTCTATGCAGCTCACAGTCCTGATAGCTCAGAAACCTCTGCTCACCCGATTGATCGCATAGCCGCTCAGCCAGATATTCCGCCCGTATTACAAGACGTTGAGACCTGGGCAAGAAACACACCTCATCTCGCCCAGGTCCATATCCCCGCATATCCTCACATCACCGCTCAGCTGCTGATTCTAGAGAGACTCCCGCCCGAAAAACCCTGGAAAGTTCTAGCTACTCGCCTCAACGTTCCGTTAGGGACCCTCAGCAGCTTTTATCAACGTCACTGCATGCCGCTCATCAGAGAATTTGGCCAGAACAAAGGCTATTTGAACGTCTAGCTGAGCATCTAACTGTTTGTCTAATTTTCATCTAACATTTCTATTGCATCTAGAATTGAGCCACTTACTTCCACGATCTGATGAACATCCGGGTCACGCTAAAGCTACACAATGGCAGCCTGCAAACTGGCTTTGGGGCCATTTTACAGATGGGCGAAGAAGGCGCTGCTCCTAGCGTTGAGCTCTCTGCAAATCTGCCAGCTGCCCCGAAGCTAATTGTTAGCTATCAGCGCTGGCAAAAGATTTACAGAGAGCAGGCCCAGCTGCGCGCTGCGAGGATACAGGCCCATACAAGCTTTGCTACCAACGTGTCGTTCATTGCAGACACCAGCGAGATCTCTAATCATTTAGCAGAGACCTTTAACCAGTGGCTGCGCAGCGAACCTTTTCGACCCATACGCGACAAGCTGCTAGAGCGTTTAGCCCCTAGCCAAACCGTTCAGCTGGTTTTACAAACTCAAGACAACACCGTACAGCGCTTTCCCTGGCATCAGTGGGAGCTGTGCGATCGCTTCCCTAATCTCGAAATCGCCCTCAGCGCACCGGCCTACGAACTCACAGCCGCTGCCTCATTTCCCCTACGAGAGCAAGTCCGTATCCTCGCCATCTTAGGCAGCAGCAAAGGCATCAATATCCAGACCGATCAAGACTTACTGAGTCATCTACCCAACGCTGACGTTCACTATCTCATTGAGCCCGACCGCCCTACGCTCAACGAGCGGATTTGGGATGTTCAGGGTTGGGATATTCTATTTTTCGCAGGCCATAGTAACACTCAGATAGCAGGTGATGCCCAGACAGAAGCCCGGACAGCGACCCAGACAGCGAACCAGTCAGCGACCCAGTCAGCCAGTATCGGTAAGCTCTACATCACCCCCACCGATACCCTCACCATTCCCGAGCTAAAATATGCCCTCAGCAAAGCGGTTGCTCGCGGACTCAAAATCGCCATCTTCAACTCTTGCGATGGTCTCGGACTCGCCCAAAGTCTAGCCGATCTGCATCTCTCTCAAGTCCTGGTGATGAGAGAACTCGTCCCCGATCGGGTGGCTCATACCTTTCTACAGTCATTTCTCTCAGCTTTTTCACGCGGAGAGCCCCTTTACCTGGCAGTCAGAGAAGCGAGAGAAAAACTACAGGGATTAGAATCTCAGTTCCCCTGCGCTTCCTGGCTGCCGATTATCTATCAAAATCCAGCAGAGCGATCGCCCGCATGGCAGTCACTCTATCGTTCATCTGTTGCCGTCACTGAACACTCTGACGGGCCTCAACAAAACCGCCTTCAGCAGACAAATGAGCCTAATTCAACAACATCGGGAGGCACACAATCTTCTGACCCAAAGAATACGCCACGCTCTCTGCTCGCTCATGCTCTAATCGCCCTCACCGTTATCACCATGAACGCGCTAGGGCTTTTTCAGGGACTAGAGCTTAAAGTCTTCAATCAGCTAATGCGGCTCAGACCGTTAGAAGGGAGCGATCCTCGGCTGCTGGTGGTCACCGTAACAGCAGCCGACGTACAGGCTCAATCCACGGAAGAAAGAAATGGTTCTCTGTCTGATCGCGCACTGTCATCAGCACTAGCACAGCTCACCCCTATGGAACCTCGGGCCATTGGGCTCGATATCTACCGAGACTTTCCGGTCCGGGCGGATCAGCCTGGACTAGCCTCAGCGCTAGCCAACACAGATAATCTGTTCGCCGTCTGTAAAAGTAGCAGTGAAGACGTCAACGAATCAGGTATTAATCCACCGCCAGAAGTGCCTGTTACAAGAGTTGGCTTTAGTGACTTTGTTGAAGATTCTGATTCTACTGTCAGGCGGCAGCTACTGTATATGCAGCCAGAACCCGCTTCTCCCTGTCAGTCTGCCTATAGTTTTAGCAGTCTGCTAGCACTAAATTATCTATCAGCTGAAGGGATGGAGCTAACGCCCGCCGCAGACGGCACGCTGCAATTGGGCCAAACGACTCTGACACCCCTAGAACCGGGTGACGGCGGATACCAGAATATTGACGCCTGGGGATATCAGCTGCTGTTGAACTATCGCAGTTTAGAGAATCCTGCCGATATTGCAGAGCAGGTAACACTATCCGAACTGTTAGAAGGGAAGGTAAATGCGGAGGCTGTTCGCGATCGCATTGTTCTGATCGGCACCGTTGACCCCAGCTTCAAAGACTATTGGCAAACGCCCTACAGTCGCAGCACCGCTGTAGACGAGAAAACCTACGGCGTGTTTATGCAGGCCCAAATGGTCAGCCACTTGCTCGGTGCCGTTCTAGATAACAGGCCCTTACTCAAAACCTATCCGGAATGGAGCGAATGGCTTTGGATACTGTTCGCAGCAGCTACAGGTAGCTTGATTATTCTGCAATCAAGGCGCCAGTGTAACAATTCTGGGCGCAAGCTGCTGTCGGCTTTATTATTAACTGAAGTTGGCCTGTTTGGCCTATGCTGGGTGCTGTTCGTAAAAGCACACTACTGGGTGCCGTGGGTACCCGCTGCGATCGCCCCGATCGCAATTGCTGCAGTTGACCGCGTCCAGTCTCGAAACAATCAAACCTTCCAAAGACAAAGTCAAGATACGTGAAACGAGGACATATCATGAGCCCCCATGATTTGAAAACAAGTCTAAATAAAATATCAAAACGTACAGGCTGCGCGATCGCCCTAACTAGCAGCCTACTTAGCAGCCTCTTAGTCTTACCCACTAGCTCAGTTAAAGCAGAAACCAGCATAGCTCAAACAACAGCTATTCAAACAACAGCTATTCAAACAACAGTTGCTCAAACAACAGCTTCACCAAACGAGCCTATCCAATTTTCTCCGCCCCCTCTCCCCGATAGAGGTCGTCCCGGCGGTCGCTCTAGTGGCGGTGCGAGTAGAGGGAGTTGCGATACCCCTAATCAGCTACCGCTTACAGCCCTAGTCCCTGTTACTCCTAGCGCTACAGCCAATTCTCTTTCAGAAACCGATCTGGCAACAGCAACCACCGAATCTGTCTTCAGCCTTACAAGCCAGGCAAACCCTACTTTTTGGTTTTACGTGCCCTACACGCTTAGCGAAACGCCTATTGAGTTCGTCCTACAAGATGAACAAAACAACACGCTGTACCAAACCCGTTTCACGGGCAACAGCGAATCAGGCATCGTCAGCATAGCGCTTCCAGAAGAGGCTACACAGCTAGAAACAAATACCTTGTACCACTGGTACTTCATGGCCTTCTGCGATGACAACAATCCCGCCTTTGTTGAAGGCTGGACAGAGCGCACCTCGTTAGAACCCGCCCTGAGCGCAGAACTAGAACAATACCGTTCAGATCCTAGAGCACAGGCAGCACTATATGCACAAAACGGTATCTGGCAAGAGGCCATCACACTGCTGGGCCAGCAATATTACGCAGAAAGAGAAAACGCTAATACATTAGAAGACTGGAATAACCTTCTAGAATCGGCAGCACTCGGTGACTTTGGCCAACAGCCACTCACAGACTGTTGTGGACTGTAATCATCTTTTCTACACCAGCCGAACATCAGACAGCCTGGTAGGTGAAATTCAGCGTAGCCCAATCCGACATATTCAACGTGTAATTGTCTGCGTCGTCCTCTCGGCTAATGTCAGAGAGCATAGCTCTAATCACATCCAGCGGATTGGGAAGCGGGTTCAACCGCTGGCCGCCGTTGCTGATGTCGTTTAGCAACAGATTAAACGTGTTGTCGAGCGGACGGGTTGTACATACGACATAGGTTTCAACTGGACCGGTAGGTAACTCAACGGCCCAGTCAAAATCGGCGCTAGGAATTGCCACCGAACGGCCAGGCGCAATGGTCGCAGCGGCCAGAGATGAATTGCTATCACTACTGCTTTCAGCTGTAGCCGATGAGGAGGAAATATCTGTTGAAGCTGGACAGAAAGCCGATAAACGCTCGCTTGGATCAACATTGATGAGGGTGTAGTAGAGGGGTTTTTCGCCGTCGTTGAACAAACGGTAGCGGACCCGGCTGCCCACAGGCACTTCTGGTGTAAAACCTTCAATCGCTCGTTTCCCAGTCTGTTCTAGTTTGAAAGTTTGTCTACCGATCAGCAGCTGATCTTCTTTGTCCCCAATTTGTTCTAGGGTGACCCGTACGGCCAGCCCAGAAGCGGCTCTGTTTTCGCTTAGTCGCAGCATCTTCAAGGCCATCAGCGTCCGCAACTTGTTAGTCAATCGGTTGATGGCTGGCTTGATAGCTTCTTCTTGTAGAGAGAGCGTACCGGGAATGAGAGAACGGGTTAGAGAAAATAATCCATAGCCAACCTTGCCAAGATTGTCTGGAGGCGTGCCTTCAGCAGGTGATGTGAGCTCTGCCTGAGACAATTTTGTTGGGTTTAAACTGGCAGTCAGCGTCCCTGGATCTGAATCAATGGGCCTAGCTAATAAACAATCAGCTGGCAGCGCGGTGTCAGAAGTAGAGGTAACAAAAGACAGTGAAGAGAGTGCACTAGTGGCATCGACCCGCTCAATGCGCTCCAAGCGGCTGTCAAGGGCAACGACTAAATTGGGATTTTTCGGCAGGGCTCTGACCGATTCAAATACGGGCTGGCCAACCTTGATAGCTGTACTGCCGCTACCAGGAGCATCTAAGACTTTAGCTTTGCCAGTCAGACCATTGTGTGAGGTGACTTTTAGCCGTCTGTCAGCGCAGGTCATCATCGCAGGCGACTCCAGATATTCTAGCGTCCTCGGCGGCAGGCCCCCTAGCCACATCGTGGCCGTTTTACCATCGTTGCTCACGGCTGTTATCACCCCTTCACCTCTGGAGCTATCTAGCAGAGGCGCGCTGTAAATAGGTGTGCCCTTTGAGCTGTTGCGGCTACCGCTGACCACGGGCTGCTGGTTACTGCCGCCCCAGCGTAGTAACGTTTCTTGAACCCTCGCTAAGCTGCGCTCGGTCGTAACAGGTGCAGGCGCGGTCCATAGATACTGGGTCAGGACATAGGTAAAAGCGCCTGCATTGAAATCTTCCCACTGTCTTTCGAGCACGACGTCAGTAGTCGCTGCGCCCCGCAGAAGTATGCCTGGGAAAGGGCTGCTTTCTTTTTCAAGATTTTTATCTGCCAGCAGATCGAAGGGGGCAGGCAGCTGACCAGAAATCACTTCGGAGCGGGCGCGCGATCGCAATCCACCAGACAGCGGCAGCGCAATATCAACAAAGCCGGCATCGAGCACCGTTGTGACATTTTTCGTCTTTAGCTGCTTCAAAAGCGTCTTCAGCTCTACTTCCAAAATATCGTTGAGCCCAGAGCGATTTTCGGTGGGCACCAAACCATCGTAGGGTACGAGCGATCGCATCGTTGTCCCCGCCCCTTTCAAATCAGGAACCTGCACCTGCGAACCATAGCCACTAAAGTGCAGCAGTACCACATCACCAGCAACCGCCTGACGCTGCAAATGGCTTACAAAAGCTTCATAAATACCTTCTCGGGTGGCCTGCTTATTCTTCAGGCAAACAATATCAGCTGGCGAAAAACCAAAGCGATGAATTAATAGCTCTCTTTGTAGAGCGACATCTGCGATCGCGCCTTCTAATTTTCTCGACGCCGACGGCTTGTCAGCAAAAGCCGCGTCAGGATACTCATCAATTCCGATTAACAGCGCCAGCTTACGGCCTTTAGAATCAGCTAGTGCCTGAGTGTAGTCCTTCGCCTGGGCAAAAACAGGGGCATCAAAAGACAGCTCGGCTAAGCTCAGTACGCCTGCAACTAACCCTGCTCGCTGGAGAAATGCACGTCGGCTCAAACCCTGCTGCTGGCTCGCCTGAGCATGGTTATTACCCGCCTCAGAATTTCCCAGAGACCCCATAAGACCACACCTCCTATTTCCTTCCTAATGTAGCTTAAACCCTTAAGTGCCCAAGTTTTTGAATCCTTGAGCACTTAAAAGCTATGAATGGCTATTGGTAAGCCATTGAGTTGAAAGAGGTTGACTTTGAGGTCTATGCCTGCATCGCCTTAATCAGCTCAGCAGCAACTTCAGGGCGAGAGAACTCCGGCGGTGGCTGCTTGCCTTCGCGCAGCATCGCACGCACCTTCGTACCAGAAAGGTGAATTCGCTCTTCAGGCGTAGCAGGGCTCGTTTTAGTCGTTGCCATGGTCGTTGTGCGCGTGCAGTAGAACGCATGCTCAAACTTCATGGGCGTAATGCCTAGCTCACCAGGCTCAAATTCATCAAAGATGGCTTGAGCGTCGTAGGTACCGTAGTAGTCACCCACACCTGCGTGATCGCGACCCACAATAAAGTGCGTGCAGCCGTAGTTCTTACGGATGAGCGCGTGGAAAATCGCTTCGCGAGGACCGGCATAGCGCATCGCAGAAGGATTAATCGCTAAAATAACCCGGTCTTTAGGAAAGTAGTTTTCCATCATGATTTCATAACAACGCATCCGCACATCGGCAGGGATGTCGTCACTCTTAGTCGCACCGACCAAAGGATGCAAGAAAAGGCCATCTACCGTCTCCAAAGCACATTTTTGGATGTACTCGTGGGCACGGTGAATGGGGTTGCGCGTTTGGAAGCCAACCACAGTTTTCCAGCCACGCTCAGCGAACTGCTTGCGAGACTCAGCCGGATCGATTTGATAGTCGGGGAAGAGCGGGTGAGCATCGCGCTCAAGCAGCCAAACATCGCCCGCCAGGTTGATGTTGCCTTGCTCGTAAACGACCTTCACACCGGGGTGCTTGTCTTCGTCTGTGCGATAGACGTTAATCGCTTCTTTCTTTTTGTCATACGTGTACTTTTCACTCAGTTCAAGTACGCCAATAAAGCGACCGGTTTCGTCATCCAGGCGAACCAGCTGACCAATTTGCAAAGGTTCAGCATCTGCTTCGGTAACCGAAAGCGTAACCGGCACAGACCAGGGCACGCCGCTAGCGAGGCGCATATCGGTCACGACCGGATTGTAATCCGCTTCTTTCATAAAGCCAGTCAGTGGGCTAAAGCCACCAATGGCGATCATTACCAGGTCAGAAGCAGCCCGCTTGTCTAGCGTGACACGGGGCAAATGATCTGCCTTACTTTCAAATTCTTTTTTCTGTTCTGCACTGGCTAGGCGGTTAATTAACGTCCCGCCATGCGCTGCGATGGTATTTGTTTCGCTCAAAAGAGATCTCCTCGTGTTTCGCGTCTTTCAATTTTCGTTTCAGATTGTAAAGCTGAGTCTTCGCAACAGCACATACGTAGAAATATCTTCATCTCTACTTTGTAGCTGTCAAGGGCTCGCTAACTGGCTTACTCTGGCCTAATCTGGCCTATTAAAAGAGCCCCGCTAAAAGGGCTGTGGCCGTTTTGTGTGCCATCTTTAAGGGGCATCGGTGGAGCACATGGGCTCAATAATACCGCCCCCGAGCACACGTCCACCTTTTTCGTACCAAACTGCGGCTTGTCCGGGCGTTACGCCAAATTGGGGATCGTCGAACATGATTTTGACCCGCCCAGTTAGCGGCTCTGATAGCGTCTCTCGGGGAGAATCGCTTATCTCTTCTAAAGGAATAATCGTCGCGCCTACCGCCTGAGAACGGTAGCGAATTTGCACCTCTGCGGCAATCAGTCCACTAGGTGGCGCAATCGACACCCAATTGACCCGATGAACAGTGCACTCCGAGTTAGTAACGCTATCGCGCTCACCCACCACCACCTGATTGCGCCCCACATTCAGGCTGACAACATACAGCGGATTAGGCGCGGCAATGCCAAGCCCTTTTCGCTGCCCAATGGTGTAGTTGTGAATGCCCTCGTGCTGACCCACTACCTTGCCAGTTGTGTCGATAATATCGCCTGGCTTGGGCGCTAAATACTTTTCTAGAAACGTTTTCATTGAGCCGTGCTGCTCAACCAAACACAGATCCTGGCTTTCGGGTTTGTCAGCCGTATGCAAGCCTAGCTCTGCGGCAATTTTTCGGGTTTCCGGCTTTGTCTTTTCGCCCAGCGGAAACTGTGTCGCGGCCAGCTGAGCCTGACTTAAGTCGTATAAAAAGTAGGACTGATCTTTATTGCGATCAACGGCGCGGCGCAGCTCGTAGCGTCCGGTTTCAGCGTTGTGAGTAATCCGAGCGTAGTGACCTGTGGCAATGTAGTCAGCGCCCATTTCATTAATGGCGTAGCTGAGCATCGGGCCAAATTTTACGGTGCTATTGCACTGCGAGCAGGGCAGAGGGGTAACGCCTTGAGCATAACCATCAACAACATAATTAATGATGTGCTTTTCAAACACGTCGCGAGAATCCACTACTTTGTAGTCAATGCCCATTTCCTCGCACAGCTGAGCCGCATCGGTCATACCTTCCGAGCAGCACTGGCCTTTACCTTTCATGAGCCAAAGGGTCAGGCCAATCACTTCATGGCCCTGATTATGTAAAGTAGCTGCGGCGACGGAGCTATCGACTCCGCCGGATAAACCGACGACAATTTTGCTCATGGGAGAGAACGTTAGCAGGGTTAAAAGCCCTGTTTAAAGAACATTAGCCTTAGGCTAGCATTCGCTGCTACGAATGAACGATTGTGAATAGCAAATGGTGAACGTCGGTTACTTGACTATCGACTGACAATTGTTTCTTCTAACTGTTCTTCGTGCCGTGGCAAATACTTCGTGCCGTGACAAATCTCTTTTGTGCGCATAGCGGAGTTCTGTGATTTGCCACGATAGCAGTACGAGACTTCTCTCAGAGGATGAAAAACTTTTCTCGGAGGTGGTGCTCTTCCTCCGATATTTGTGATGCTCTCTTACGGCGTTTCAGCTTCTGGTGTTTCGACTTCTGGCATTTCCGTTTCTGGCATTTCCGTTTCTACCGCTTCTGGCTGTGCCGTCGGTATTTGACCACCCTGTAAAACGAAGCCATCTGCCTCAAGTTCTTCTACCAGCTCTTGAGCAATCTCCATGCCCCAAGCTTGGCCGACAGCGATACTTTCTTGCGCAACAACGGGCGCTTTTTGCAACAGGGATTGACCGAGCGGTGTCTGGTAGAACTCAATCAGCCCATCAATTTCGGCTGCGGTGTAGTTTCTTTCGTAGATAGGAATGAGCAGGGCGTTGAAGTCAGTGGCGATCGCTTTTTCCATAAAACCGTCCCACCATTCATCGGGCACGTTTGGGGTGAGCGTTCTAAATTGAGCAATCATTTGCTCCAAAATCGGAATGGTGGTGTCAGCCCCTGTAATCGCCAACAGCTCTTCTATCCGCTCTCTGGTTGCTGGGTCAGAGACAGGTTCAGCGTTAGGCTCAAAGGACTCAGAGGATTCAGAGGGCTCGGAAGGCACCGACTGAGTATCGCTTAGCGGGTCATCGTCTAACTGGCTATTGCCAGGGTTTTCTTCTGGGAGCTGCGCTAGCGTGCTCTGTGGCGGTGTAGTGGCTAGGGCTGAAGACTGGCGGACGGTAGCTTCGCCGATGGCACAGGCCATAGCCATGCTGAGTACCAGCGCGGTTTTTCTTATATTGATCATTGTTTCTCTCCAATGGAAGACTACGGAGCGGAAGATTACGAGGCGAAGGATTACGGCCGGAAGTCGTGCGACACATTGTAGATCCATAGGGTAGATCCACAGGTCCCTTTAAGATTACTGATGTTTGAACGTGTATTCGGAGAATTAGCAGTACGGATGTTGCGGTGTTGGTAAGTTTGCTTGCGCCTTGTTTGCCGGGGTTGATGGGGTTTGGGAAGAAGGTGGCAACAGAGGGTGCGGGTGCGATCGCCAAAAAAGCCAGCGGAAAGTTGGATGAAAAAGTAGGCGAGCAGTCGGCGGCACAGGCGGGGAAGATTTAGCAGCGGCTATGGCCCAAGGTAGAGGCAAAGGCAGCGGCGAAGGCGGATGCGCAGGGGACCTGGATTCAGCAGTCGGTGACGGGAGATGTCAATCAGGTGATTGGGCAGATGAGTGGAATTGCCAAGGCAATTGGGTCAGTGACCGAGAATGTGACGATGTAGCCGCTTTCACAGGTCTTTCCATATAAACGGAAGTGGATGCTGTACGGTCGGGAATGAGCCCGCAGCGGTCGGGAACGATTGCGCAGTGGTCGGGAATGATCCCGCAGCGGTCGGGAACGATTGCGCAGTGGTCGGGAATGGTTCCGCAGCAGTCGGCATCAAGTTCGATATGCGCGAGAATGGTTGATAGGCGATCGGGAATGAGTGCATTTGGTTTGAAAGATCTATATAGGAAGGTTGATGTAATTTTGTCAGCGGTGTTCGGGTGAGCTAGATGACGGGTTCTGATGAGGCGAATCGGTTAGGGATTCGGCAGATTAGTGAGGGCGATCACAATCAACTAATCGGCAGTATGGCTGGCAACAGCAAAGCGATTGGCAGTGCGGATATTCAGGGCGATTTAGTCCTGGAGCCAACGGTCATTCGGCAGGCAGCGGAGCGGATTACCTCGCCGTTTCAGCTGCCGCGCAGCGTGGCCGATTTTACCGGGCGAGACACGGAGCTGACGCAGATTTATGAGGCGCTGGCGCAGTCGGGCGAGTCTGGAACGGTGGTTATTTCGGCGTTGGCCGGGATGGCTGGCGTCGGGAAGTCGGCATTAGCCATACATGCGGCGCATCAGATGAAGGCGCGATTTCCAGATGCACAGTTGTTTGTGAACTTGCAGGGGGCCGGAGAACCGGGGACAGATGCGCAACCAAAGGAGCCAGGTGAGGTATTGGAGCAGTGGCTGCGGGCGTTGGGGATAGATGGTGCGCAGATTCCGGCTGAGCTGGGGGCGCGAGCGGCCTATTTTCGCTCGCAGCTGGCGAACAAGCAGGCGTTGGTGGTATTGGACAATGCTCGTGATGCAGCGCAGGTACGGCCACTGCTGCCGGGTGGGTCGGGCTGTGCGGTCATTGTCACCAGTCGGCGAGGGCTAGACCTAGCGGGCACGCGCGAGCTTTTGCTAAAAACGCTGCTGCCAGAGGAAGCTTTGGCACTGCTAGAGAAGATTGCAGGTCAGGAAAGAATAGCGGCTGAGCGAGCGGCAGCTGAGGAGATTGTACGGCTGTGTGGATATTTACCCTTGGCGGTGCGGATTGCAGGAGGTGTATTAAAGCGGCGGCGAGATTGGGAGCTAACGACGGACTATTTGCCGAAGCTGAAGAATGAGCAGGGACGGCTGGATGCGTTGCAGCAACCCAACGGAGAGAATGTGCGAGCGAGCTTTAACTTGAGCTATGCGCAGTTGAGCGAGCCGGATCGACGGCTGTTTGCTTTGCTCGGAACGTTGCCGCTAGATTTTGGTATGTCGCTAATGATCGCGGTTTGTGAACAGGAGTTTGAAACGGTAGAAGAAGGTGTAGAAAGATTACTAGATGCGCAGCTAATTGATGTAACGCAGACGCGGCGGTATCGATATCATGATTTGATGCGGCTGTACGCGCAGGAGCAGTTGCAGCCAGAAGAAAGAACAAGCGTAGAGGAAAAGATCTTTGACTGGTATTGGGTAGGGGCTAATTATTTTAATAAGGCCTTCGACCCTATACGCCGTCGCCAGATAGTAGCGCAGCAGAAGAGTGCCATTGCGCTAGAAGAACGAGAAAAAGCCTTTCGACAAACGGCAGTGTCGTGGTTTGAAGCGGAACGCATTCACCTGCTATCAATGTTTAGTTGGGCCTATGCGCAAAAGAAGTTCGATGAGGTTGTTTATTTTGCTGGGAACTTAGGTAGGTTCTTCCAAGCTCGTAGTTATTGGCAAGATTGGGAAAGCACTCATCTACAGGCACTATCTGCTGCAAGAGAGATTGGAGACAAGGTAGGCGAAGGGAAAACGCGCAACAATTTGGGCTCAGTTTACAGGTCGCAAGGGCGGTGGGAAGAGGCCATTGAACAGTACCAGCAAAGCTTAGTAATATGTCGTGAGTTGGGCGACCGCCACGGCGAAGGCCAAACGCTGATGAATTTGGGAAATCTGCACCAAGCGCGGATTCAACCTTTCAAAGCACAAAATTATTGGCAAGAGGCCCTTGCTAAGCTCCATCCCGACTCTCCAGAAGCCAAACGCCTAAAAAAACAAGTAGAGAATCCACTCTCTACAATGTCAGGCAAACAGCTTGCACTCGGCTGTGCTCTCTCAGCTATCATTTTAACCACCATTCTAATTTTCATCGGATTCAACATTGTGCGGGGCCATTTTCTAATCGCCGTTTTGACCTCACTGGCGTTACTTTGCTTTTGCATCTATCGCGTATGGAGAGTTCGCAGAGGAAACAAAAAAGCAAGCTGACCTGTCCTAATCCTGAAGGGGTGACACAACGCCTAAAAGCTTTATGTGATAGAGCTTTTGCACC
>ERZ1740058.1174-NODE-1174-length-13629-cov-12.737366_pt1 | contig 13629 bp, 13 predicted proteins | sample MGYA00581745_ERZ1740058 | MGnify/ENA primary metagenome ERZ1740058 (study PRJEB43018, sample SAMN04849742) | marine metagenome | isolation source: floating plastic debris | place: Pacific Ocean | collected 2008-08-30 | study: EMG produced TPA metagenomics... | reverse complement strand
TGCTGACCAGGGTTGGCCGAGCGGATTAGGCAGCGAACTCATAATTCGCCTTAGACAGGTTCGACTCCTGTACCCTGGATTAACGGCAACTTTGACTGTACAGACTGATCTGGCGATGACCGCTCGCGATCGCCCTCAATTTTCCTTACCATAGGGGAAACTGAAAGATCGGTTGCTCCGAAACGGTCTACCCTATTATCTGCCCACGATGCTGTCATTTTTAAGCCGTTTGATTGATCGTCATTCTGATGACGTCGTCGCTCAAGTCGAAATCTATACCTGGCAAACTTGCCCCTACTGCATTCGGGCCAAATTGCTGTTGTGGTGGAAAGGCGTCGAATTTACCGAATACAAAATTGATGGTGATGGCGGCGCTCGTGTTCGCATGGCAGAACGCGCTAATGGTCGCAAAAGCGTGCCGCAGATTTTTATCAATAATGCGCATATCGGCGGTTGTGACGAACTATACGCCCTCGATGCCAGGGGGCAGCTGGCACCCTTGTTGACTGAACCGGCTCCGCTCTAACCGACAACTTCCCTCATCCGGTTGAGCGCATAGTTTGGAACGCATTTGCGAAAAGGCCTACCTGAAATCTGTGACCTGATCCCTGAGCCAGCAGACTTGAACTTGATTGGCGGCTCATTTCAGCTATCGCGCTGGCCAATAAATCGATGTGGCTAGTCTGCTCAACCTGCCACGCTGGAAAACGATGAGGTGAGATCGGGGGTGTTTTATAGCAACGGCTCATGACGCAGGCGCGCCACTCCAAACGATGAAAATGCGGTTGTCCGTTGCGGGTTTGAGGTGGTGGGCCAGACAGCTGACTGGTGGGGAGTTTTGAGTGAACTGTGAGGGAATTGACCCACCCTACGCGGGTCTATTTTCAGAGCAAGCCGCAGTTTGATCAGGTTGATCCAGATAGCTGAAATCACCACCTGACAAGCTTTTTGACTCCGACTTCCGAGTTCTGCATTCCGAGTTCTGCTATGGCAGCCGCGACCTTGATCAGTGCCATCCATCATGAGAAGTCTTTTCCTCAAATCGCGGGATCGGGCTGAAGATGGCTTTTGCTATCACGGTAGAGATTTCTGCTCAAGGAAGAGAAATCTATATCATTGACATTTGCATTTCTTAAGAGAATTGTTAAGTTAAGTGTATATTGATGAATTTCATAATCGGTACCTTTCAATCATGCAACTCACCGCCACTGCCGCCAAGCTTTTTAGGCCCAATGTCTCTGCCAATACGTTGTCTCAAACGACCCTCGCGATTTTGCGCGTGACGTTGGGGATCATGATGATTCACAACGGACTTGATAAGTTGGCAGATATCGAAAATTTTGCCCACGCTTATGTCGAGTATCTGGGCCTACCCTTTCCGATCTTTCTCAGTTACGTTGCTGCGTTCACAGAACTGATTGGTGCGCCTTTGCTGGCCATCGGGCTGCTGAGCCGGTTCGCTTCGCTGGGCCTGTTCGGCACCATGTGTGTAGCGATGTATCACCATATTTCGGTAGCTGGCTTGAGCTTGCCCTATCTTGAGCTTTCCGCGATTTATGCGGCTTCTTTCCTGTACTTCTTGGTCAATGGCGCTGGGCTCTATTCCTTCGACGCGCTAATCGCCAACTTCCTAGACAACACCGTCTTGTCGCTTAAAGAGAAGCAGATTATGCGTCTCGAAAAGTCTTATGAGGCGTCTGAGTCGGTGCAGGACAAAACCACGATTTCATAGTCAAGATTGACCCTGGATACAGCGCTTCGTTACTAAATTCAGGCTGGTGATTTTGAACAGTGAGCGGGAGAGCTAAGACAGCCTCCCGCTCACTGTTTTTTAGGCGGTGAACATTGCTGGCTCCGCTGAGCATACTTTTCTAGCACTGTTGGCAGACTCTAATGACTCAGCATTAGCTAATGGAATGCTGAGAGATGGCTGTCTTGCTGGGGAGCGAGGCAACCTCAGAACTGCATACGTTGACCCTCGAGTTGTGTTTGTGGCCGCTGCAGAAAGCTCATAGAAGTGATTTTGCCCCCGCAGTCAGCAAATCTTAAGTCATAATAAAGTCACACTTCTTAACGATGACTCATTCTCGAGCCCGGTTCGTCAAAAAATACAGTTCGTCAGAAAAATATTGTGACATCACTTCAAGATCAGGATCCAATTGCTTTGACGGGAGATGAGACATCTTCAAGGAAAGGTTTCACTGAGGCGTCGAGCGGCTATGGCAAATTGTTGGTAGGGGTCGGCCTCGGCTTGGCGATCGCCCTGGTGGGGGCTCGCTTTGTCGGCGGCGATTCGTCCTCGAGTTCAGTCCCGGTGAGTGAGTCGAGTAGCCAAGTGAGTGCGCAAACGGTGACGGTCGTCCCGGTGCAGGCGGGTCAAGTCACTGAGCAACTGACGGTAACGGGCACGGTGCAGGCAAGCGATTTGTTGGCGGTGACTCCGCAGATTGGCGGCTTACAAATTCGCCAGGTGTTAGTGGAAGAGGGCGATCGCGTCAGTGCGGGGCAGCCTTTAGTCATTCTCGACGATACCGAACTGCGCAATCAGATTGAGCAGGCGCGGGCGCAAATTGACGTGGCGCAAGCGCAGCTCCAGCAACAACAAGCTAATTTGTCGCAGTCTAAGGCGCTATTGATTGAAGCAGAAGCGAATCGACAGCGCTACCAATCACTGGCCGACCAAGGCGCCGTCAGTGGCGAAGAACTTGACAGCCGAGCAACGCAGGCGCTCACGGCACGGGAGTCCGTGGGGGTGGCTGAGGCCAACGTGGCTAGCGCCGAAGCGACGATTCGCAGTGAGCAGTCAGAGTTGGCTCGCCTGCAAACCCAACTGACCCGCACTGTCGTTAACGCACCGCTGGCTGGTATCGTGGCCGAGCGACCGGTGAGTGTCGGGGATGTGTCATCGACCTCGAACCAGGTTGTGTCGCTGATTCAGGGAAATCAGCTGGAGCTGGCGGGAGAGGTGCCCCAGGCCCAGTTGCCGAAAGTGCAAGTGGGCGTGCCCGCCATCGTGACGTCGAGTACTGACCCCGAGCTGCGGACGCAGGGTACGGTGCAAGAGATTCAGCCGCTGATCGATCCGCAAACGCGCACGGCTGAGGTCGTGATTCAGCTGCCTGCGAGCGATCGCTTGCGAGCGGGGATGTTTTTGCAGGCTGACATTCAGGTGGGGCAACGAACGGGGCTAACGGTGCCCGCGACAGCACTGTTGCCGCAACCAGATGGCTCGGTTCGCGTCTATGTGCTGGAAGCTGATCAAACGGCGGTGGCGCGCAACATTGAGATTGGCGCTCGCGTCGCCGGTGTCGGGGAGGCAACCGATCAGGTCGAGATCTTGCAGGGACTCGCTGCTGGGGAACAGGTCATCGTCGCGGGCGCGGGCTATGTCCAAGACGGTGATGCTGTGACCGTGGCGGAATGAAGGTGATGTCTGATACCGAGTTTCTGGCACCAGACAACATAGCTGGCCTCTTTACCCAGCGACTCCCCGGCGTTTCTCAGATAGCCTGGGGCGTTCGAGCTCTGAGAATGGATATTACCGACCCGATTCGCACAAGGAACGACCCGGTTTCAGAGCTGTCGATAAAAATTGCCTGTCGATCCAACCTCTCTCGCGATTGCCATGGCTCGCCTCGCCGCTGCCCCCGCTTGACGCCTTAATCCTGTCTACCCACTGACGACTCATCTTCTTATGTCCTTCAATCTCTCCGGCTGGTCGATTCGCCGCCCGATTCCCACCCTTGTTCTGTTCTTGGTGCTGACGCTGGCCGGGCTGGTTTCCTTTGGCCGCCTTGGGGTGGATTTGAACCCGAATATCGACTTTCCGGCAGTGCTCGTCACCGTTAATCAAACCGGGGCAGGCCCTGAAGAACTCGAAACTCAGATCACCAAAAAGGTTGAGGATGCGGTGGCCGGACTGGGCAACATCGATGATATTCGCTCAACGATCACCGATGGCAGTTCCCAAACGTTTATCAACTTCGCGCTGGGCACTGACTCCGATCGCGCCACTAACGATGTGCGCGATGCGATCGCCCGAATCCGTTCCGACCTGCCCGGTAGCGCCCAAGATCCGATTGTGCGCCGGTTGAACTTTGAAGGGGGGTCGATTCTGACCTATGCGGTGATCTCCGATCAGCGATCGGTGGAGGAGCTGAGCGATCTGGTGGATCGCGAAATCAGTCGCAGTCTCCTCTCTGTGCCGGGTGTCGCGCAGGTTAATCGAGTCGGGGGCGTCGATCCCGAAATTCGGATTGATCTTGACCCTAATCAGCTTGATGCATTGGGCATTACCGCGTCTCAGGTGAATGCCCAGATTCGTGCGCTCAACGTCAATTTACCCAGTGGTCGGGCGACGGTCGGTCAGCAAGAGCAAGGCTTGCGCACCCTGGGCAGTGCCCCGACGGTGGAAGCCTTTGCCACGTATCAGATTCAGTTGCCCAACGGCACCGCAGCGCCATTGAGAAGTTTGGGCACCGTCGAACGGGGCGTCGCTGAAACTCGGCAGGCGGCCTATTTCAATAACCAACCGGTGGTGGCTTTTTCGGTGTTGCGGAGTACCGGCAGCGTGCTGGTTGCGGTCGAAGAAGGGGTGACGGCTCAGGTCGCAGCCTTAGAAGAAACCCTCCCCGAAGATATCGATTTTCAGCTCATCTTCACCCGCGCTACCGATATCCGCGACTCCTATCAGGCTTCGATTGAAGCGTTGGTCATCGGCTGTCTTTTGGCGGTGGTTGTGGTCGGCGTGTTTCTGCGAGACTGGCGCGCCACCTTGATTACTGCGACCGCGTTACCGCTGTCGATCATTCCCACTTTTTTAGTGATTGAATGGTTTGGCTATACCCTCAACAGCATGTCGCTGCTGGGGCTGACCCTGGCCGTCGGGAATTTGGTCGATGACGCGATCGTCGAGATCGAAAACGTTGAACGCCACATTCGCATGGGTAAACCGCCCATCAAGGCTGCCACCGACTCGACCGCTGAAGTGGGCCTAGCCGTGGTGACAACGACCGCCACTATCGTGGCCGTATTTATTCCCGTCGCCTTTATGGGGGGCATTCCCGGACAGTTTTTCAAGCCCTTTGGCGTCACGGTGGCCACGGCCACCATGTTTTCGACCCTGGTGGCCCGGCTGATGACCCCGGTGATGGCCGCTTACTTGCTGAAATCAAAGCCGCTTCAAGGGGAGCCGGAGCCGGCTTTAAACGGCCATCCGCCGTCGGCCCGCCGTCGCCTGCACCCCTATCAAACGCTGCTCAAGGCTGGACTCCGCCATCGGTTGCTGACGGTGACGTTGGCTCTCGTCTTTTTTGTGGGGAGTTTGATGCTGGTGCCCTATATTCCCACCAGCCTGTTTGAATCCGGTGACACGGGCCTGTCTACCGTTGTGGTTGAACTGCCCCCCGGTAATACCCTGGCTGATACTCATCAAATTACGGAACGGTTGACCGATGATTTGCTGTCTCAGTCAGCGGTGCAAACGGTACTGGCTTCGGAAGGCGGGGATGGGGTCAACACGGCAACCCTATTTGTGCGGCTGAAACCTGAGGAGGAGCGCGCGATTACCCAAAAAGAGTTTGAAAAATCGGCCCGCCAGCTGTTTCAAGCCGTGCCGGGGGCTCGCATCAGTTTTGAAAGCCAGGGCGCGGGGGGCGAGAGTAAAGATCTGACGATCATCCTCAAAGGCGAAAATCCGACGACGTTACTAGAGGCTTCTAATGCCTTGACTCGGCAAATGCGAGAAGTGCCTGGATTGGTCGAAGTCACGTCGAGTGCCAGTTTGGTGAAGCCGGAAATCCTCATCACGCCTAATCCCTTACGGGCGGCTGACTTAGGGGTCTCAGTGCAGGCGATCGCCAATACGGCCTTCCTCGCGACGCTGGGCGATACGGAATCGAACCTGGCAGAATTCACGTTGGGCGATCGCCAGATTCCCATTCGCATTCAGCTGGCTCCTGTCTATCGCGACCAGATTGAGACCCTGCGTCAGCTCAAAGTACCGGGCGACAATGGCAATCTTGTGCCGCTAGTGGCGGTCGCTGATGTGGCTTTTGGCAGTGGGCCAGCGCAGATCGATCGCTTTGATCGCTCCCGCCAGGTCACCATTGGCGGCAACCTGCAAGGGATTACTCTGGGGCAGGGACTCGCTGCTGTCAATCCGCTGCCCGCCTTGCAAAACCTGCCCCCCGATGTGCAGCAACAGCCCGCCGGTGATGCAGAGATTATGCAGGAAATTTTCAGCCGATTTTTGTTGGCTCTGGGCACCGCCGTCTTGATGATTTACGCGGTACTGGTGCTGCTGTATAACAGCTTCTTGTATCCCTTCGCCGTGATGGCAGCGCTACCGCTTTCGGTGGGGGGGGCGCTGATGGGCCTGCTGGTGACGCAAAAACCCCTGGGTCTGTTTGCGCTGATTGGCGTGGTCTTACTTATGGGACTGGTGACCAAAAACGCGATTCTCCTGGTGGACTACGCGCTGATTGCCAAGGCTGAGGGCAAGTCTCGTCGCCAAGCCGTTATCGAAGCAGGCACCACTCGCTTGCGCCCCATTTTGATGACGTCGATTTCGACGATGGCGGGGATGGTACCCATTGCCCTAGAGTGGGGAGCCGGGAGTGAAACGCGCAGTCCGATGGCGATCGCGGTGATTGGCGGATTCACAACGTCAACGCTGTTGACGCTGGTGGTCGTCCCCGTTTTCTTTACGTACATCGATGGCTTTCAAAGTGCGATCGGTCGGTTCTTCCGTCGCTTTCGTCCCGCTACCCCGCAGCCCCTTTACAAAGAGTTGGAAGCTTACACCGCACCGACCCAAAAATAGCCCTATAATTCGAGAGCTAATAAGTTTCTGATGATGAGCGCTGAGTGGTGTATACAACACTTAAAGCTCAACTCCATTAACTTCCTTGCGGGTGTAGTTCAGTGGTAGAACGTCAGCTTCCCAAGCTGAATGTCGACGGTTCGAGTCCGTTCACCCGCTTTCCAGCTGTACTTTACCCCCAATCCGAACTATGGCTAAAGGACAAGTTAAGGTCGAAGTTTATTCCGAGCGCTTGTGACTGCCGCGAGCAAACCCACAAGTCCCATAGTTTCTGCGGTGGGTGTAGCCCGGTTACAAATTGATAAATGGCACGGGTAAAGACGGCGATCGCAAACCCAAACATAATCACGCCCTTCAACAGGGCTGCTCCCGCCTGAGCTTTGGCACTGCGATGAATCACATAGAGGCTGGTGCCATAGACCAGGGCATCTCCCAACATATCCAGCGAGTCCCCGGTCAGTGACAGGGACGCCGCCCGCACTCCCGCCCCGAACTCGACGACAAACATCACGAGATTAATCCCCAACACCACCCAAAGCACCCGAGCCTGGCGTTCCTTGAGTTGAGTCAAGGCTTCAGTCTTGTGTTGACAGCAGCGATCGGCCATTGCTTTCACCCAAACGTTCAAATGAGTATTTGAATAGAGGATAAGTCATTGTGACGTTCATTTGAATGTTCTCAGGAAATCTTGCGAGACTCGGTTACGGTGAGTGTAGGGTGGCGCTTCAGATATTGATACTTGTCTCTAGGGAGGCGATTGGATGGGTTGCAGCGCGGAGTCAATCCTCAGGAACACAAGTTTATGATCCGTAAGAGCGTCACATTCTGCCTAAACACCTAACCTGAGATGTGATTAGATCCATTGAAAGCTTTATGACATAGACGTTTTGGTGGGTTTGAGAGCCTATCGCATTAGGTAGAATGTGACGCTCTAATAAGTCTAATCAGTCTTTAGCTTGCCTCCAAAGGTATTGCCCATTTTTTGCCCCGTACTAGAAGATAAGCACCTACAACTACTCATCAACTTCTGAAAAAAGATTTTTAAGAGTTAACCCTTCCTTCAAAAGCTCATTAAGCTTTGGCAGAGTATTTATTTGATCTGGATTTCTCCAGCCTTTACCATACAGTAAAAAATGTTCATGCCCTCTTAAGGTCAGGCAGCGAGGTTGGCTATTTAGAAAACTGATCAAACTCGAACTGAACAATGCCTCAACAGATTGCCTAGGCTCTCCCGTGATTTTATTTCTTTTAGAAAATTGAGGGTATCTCGCCAATTTAATAGAGCTAGAAAATGGTAATTGAATTGTAGGTCGCAGATAAAAAGCAGGCAGATGAAGTGACTCTGATCGAATCAGTACGTAAATCCAGCCTTGAGAAAGAACTTCAACGGGCTCAGGCATATCGACGAATTCTTGTGCGCCAAAATCTAGAATCCAGACATCAGTTTCGTCGATCCGACCAACAAGAGAATATGGAATAGATGATCTTGTCTGGCTTAGTTGAAGTTGAGGAAGCTTGTTGAGTATCGGCTGTAGGTCACTAATTTCCTTCTGAAACGTCAAGCCTAGTTGCCGACCAGTAGCAGCAATTTCTTCCCATTTTTGATTGCGATTTTTGTTGATATTTTGTTTGGCAGATTTCCATAAATGATCCCTTGAAACAAATAACAACGTAACTAGCAATCCTGGTATGAGTGCAAGAAGGACCGTAACGATCAGAAAGACTGTGAAGTCAGACATTCTAAAGTTTGGTATCTGGTTAGTACTCGTATGAAATTGTTACAGATTTTCTCAATTTCCAAAACCCCTAATCCACCAACTGCTTCAGCGAGTAGTTGAGAATTTCGGATACCCTTTGATCGCGCAGTGAATAGTAAGCCAGTTTGCCATCATTGCGATATTTGAGAATCTTCAAATCTCGCAGCTTGCGGAGATGGTGGGAGGCCGTCGCGACTGTCACCTCTAGCAGGGTGGCGATATCGCAGACGCAGAGTTCCTGGTCGTGGCTGAGGGCGTAGAGAATTTTCAGTCGTGAGCGATCGCCCAATGCGCTAAAGATGATTTGGGCTGTTTCCAGAGTGTCTGCGCTAGGCAGCGTATTTTGGACATGGTTCACCAACTCAAGGTTGAAGCACCGAACCTGGCAAATGTCCTTGGGCTTAGAGTTGCTCACAAATGGCTCACGGGTTGCATGGGCTTATTATGGCGTATGGGCTGCGTGCCCAACGCTGATCGCTGGCTAAGCGAAGGACAAGCTGGCTTTGGTGAGGGCGGGCACGATGCGATCGCCGGCCAGCTTTCCCCCAAACAAATTCCGCGCCACGGGGCCAACGTGCAGCGCCGCCCACGGACCCATCACAAACAGTTCGCACCCTGGCCAGCGCAGGTGTTCATCCAATACGGGTAAGCCGTTGATGATTTCGATAGGGTGTTGCGCGAGTACGTCCATCAATAGGGGATGCGATCGGATATCCAGGGTTGTTCCCGTGGCGAGCCAGATGCGATGGATGGGTTGATGGGCGATGCAGTCATGCACTGAGTGGTTGTCGCAGCACACTTTCCAAGCGTCCCCTTGCCACTGAGCAGCCGCCACCTGGCAGTGCTCGTAAACAGTGATGTGCCCCTGGCGCTGGAATCGTCGCAGGCGCGTCATCATGGCGGGCGTGAGCGAACCGCCGTTGCGAGCCTGCTGGATCATCTGCAAACGGGTTTGCATATCGGGTTCGGCGTGGAACCCTTTCAGGTACTTTGGCCCTAGCCATCCCGGCTCAGCATCGAACAGCTTTTCTCGAAACGTGCGCCGCGCCATCATCACCACGTTCGCGCCTCGCTTCACAGCCCCGACCGCCAGGTGTCCACTGGTTAACCCACTGCCGACAATGAGCACTGTTTCACCTTTGAGGGCATTCAAGGCAGGTAACCGGATTTGGTTGGCATGACACAACCGCTCTGGGGGATAGATGTCATTAATTTGTTTAGCCCAATCGGGACAAGAGGGTTGCCCGCCACCCGTGGCTAGCACGACCCGCCGCGCCAGCACAGTGTCGCCTGTGGATAAGGTCAACCGAAATCGAGAAGGTCTTTTCTGCAAGGGTTCAAGTCGGGTGACTGCTGCTGGTACTACATGATTTTGCAACTGCCAGCGCTGCACTACCGTGTCGCAGAATTCTTGAAACAGGTGCGTGCCAGGACGGTCGTAGGGCGGATGCAGTTCGTTATAGCGCCCTTCGGCAAAGGTGCGCAATGCATGGGCATTAGGGTCGGGATGATGGACGGCAGGCGATCTCAATTCGGCAATTTCTTGGGCCGCAAACTGCTGCTGCCACTGGGTCATCCAAGTACCGCTCGGGTCAAATACCTGGATGCGATCGCGCAGTTTCGCTTTCTTTTGCAGTACGTGGGTGACCAGGGTGAGGGCTTGCGGTCCGGCCCCAATGACGGCAATATCGGTCTGCGACTGAGCCATAACGTCTACTTGAGTTGATCGAATCCGATGCGAGCAATATGATAATGATTATCGTTACCACTTGGCAAGCCTATGATCACTGTCGTCGCTGGTCCCTGCGGGGCTGGCAAAACGACCTGGATTCTGCAGGAACTGGCTCAGATACCGACACCTGCGGTTTACGTTACGCCGGGCGTCGGGTCGGTGCCCATTGATGCTACCCGCGTGCAGGCGCGATGTCCCCAGGTCGAAATCTTTGATCACCAGTCCGAAACGGAACTGCTACAGCGCCTAACGGCTGGTGTACCCGCCTACTTTGAGTTGGGCTTTCAGCTAGAGACGGACATCCCGCTATTGGCAGATTGGCCGCATCGTCGGGTGGCGCTGCTGGCTGGGGAGAATCAGGAGGCAGGCTGGCAATTGTGGGCGGATACCGTCATCCAGGGCAATCCATCCACCCTGGATCTGCAAGCGGCGCAGCTGTGGCGGGCTCCCCTGAGTGGTCAAGTATTTGACTCGCCCAGCCTGGATACCTTCTGGCAAGAACTGACTCAAGGAGCCTATGGCGAAGTGCATCGGGCCAAAGGCATTTTTGAACAGAGCGATGGTCAGGCCTTTCATCTCGATTTTATGAACAGCTTGCCGGGTAACGCCTACACTGAACTCAATTTGCCGCGATGCGTGCAGGGGCGTCCCAATCGCTTTAGCGGCCTGGAGGTGGTGGGGCAAGGACTGGATGAAGGGGCGATCGCCGCCACCCTCAAAGACTGCTATTTATCCGACTCACTCCTCGCCGCTCATCAGGCGACCCTAAAAGACTCTGTCCCCCTGGAGGTGGCATGAACATTGCAGTCCTATCCTGTATCCACAGCAATCTCGCCGCCTTGGAAGCCGTCCTGCGAGATATCGACCAGCAGCCCGTTGATCAGATCTATTGCCTCGGCGATCTGGTCGGTTACGGCCCCTATCCCAACGAAGTGGTCGCCCGCATTCGCGAACTCGACATTCCCACCTGCCAAGGCTGTTGGGATGAAGACATTGTTGACGGGCTCAATGCCTGCGATTGCAGCTATCCCTCGCTGTTGGCCGAGACCCGAGGTCACCTGGCCCACGAGTGGACGAATCGGGAAGTCACGCCCGAAACTCGTGAATATTTGGCTAGTTTGCCCCTAACACTGCAACAGGACAATCTGTGCTTCGTTCACGGCAGTCCCCACAGCCAGCACGAATATTTGCTGCCTGATACCAGCGCCTTCATTGTTCTAGAACGAGTCCTTGCCACCGGAGCCGATACCCTTTTCTGCGGCCACACCCACGTTCCCTATGTGCGCCATCTGGAAGACAGCCATCTCACCCTCAAAGTCGATTACCCATCTACCCAGTCACCCATTCCCGCCGCCACTCCCTTACCCTCCCTCAAGCGCATCATCAATGCAGGTTCCGTTGGCGAGCCCCGCCATGGTCGGCCCAATGCCACTTACATTATCTACAACACGGATACCCAACAGGCCGAACTCCGCGAAGTTGAGTACGACTACACCCAAACCTGCGCCGCCATCCTCGAAAAGGGATTGCCTGCCATCTTCGCCTGGCGACTTTCTAAAGGGTTGGAGTACGCCGAAAAAGCCGATGACCCTACTCACGTCTGTGAACGCTAGAGGGGAGTAGGGAATAGGGAATAGGGAATAGGGAATAGGGAATAGAGAAGGCTCAATGCTCAGAACCCAAAACCCAGAACTTAATACCGACAAACCACTCCCCATCTCCCTTGCTTCTCACTCACTCATCTACCCCTCACCCATCCACCCTCCTACTCTTCACCCATGACCCACTGGGCTATTCTCTCTGGCATTAACGGCAATCTCTCTGCCTATGAAGCGGTGCTGGCTGACCTCAAGCGCCAGCGTTGTCAGGTCGAAGCGCTGTATATCTTGGGTGATCTGGTGGGGCCCCATCCGCAATGCGAGGCATTGGTGCAGCGGGTAAAGCAACTGCGCATGGGTGAGCTGGAACCCCAGGTCTGTATCGGCTGGTGGGAGGAGCAGTGCTTCAATCTGCACGGCATCGGCAGCGACCCCGAAGCCTCAGAGTTGCTGGAGCAGATGGGGGCGGATGGGGTTGAACAACTCTGGAAATCGGTGTCACGGGAGACAGTGCAGTGGCTCAGGTCGCTGGATTTTGGCTTCTTTGAGCTGGATTGTTTGCTGATTCACGGCAGTACGGTGGGGTGCCATGATGTGCTGACGCCGGAAACGCCGCCCATGCAACTGCTGGATCGCTTGCTGCGGGCAGATGCCAATACGCTGTTTTGTGGGCGATCCGGGTTAACGTTTCACCTGCAAATTCCGGCAGGGGCGGTGACCTCTACCGTGACGACTTTGGATGCCCCAGCGCAGACCATGACTCAGACGGTGAGCGATCGCCAAATTGTCGGCGTCGGTAGTGTCGGCAAAGAACCGGGGAAAGCCACTTACACGTTATACAGCCCTTACACCAATGCCGTTAGTTTCCGAACGGTACGCTACGGCAGCCAGGGCAAGGGATTTGGGGCGGTTTGACTCGATTCGCGTCAATCAGGATTGGGGTAGAAACGATGGCAATGCTTAACCAGCCCTTTGAAGCGTCAGCCCAGAAATTTGACTCGACCATGAGGCATCTTACCCCCGATTACGAATACTAGAGAGGGTATTCAGAATTTTCTCTCTGGTGAATTTAGGCGCTGCATCACCAGGGTTTGATCGACTTCGTCGGCATCGGTCAATTGCGATCGCTGGTGCTGCGTCCACAGGTTGACCAATAATCCCTCAGACGGACTCAAGAAGAACGCCAGGCAGAAAAAGCAAAACGCCACCAGGACAATCGTTGCTCCAGAGGGGGCATCTAAGTAATAGCTCAGATACATACCAATCACGCTGGAGAGGGCGCCAATGATCGAACCCACCCACATCATTTGATGCAGCTCTTTGACGAGCAGGAAGGCCGTGGCAGCTGGGGCCACCAGCAAGGCGACCACCAACAGCGCCCCCACCGTGGGTAAGCACACCACGATGGTCACCGTCATCGCCATAATGAGGGACGCGTTGTACCAATGCACCGGCATACCGCTGGCCTGGGCCCCTTTTGGATCAAAGGTATAAAACAACAGCTCTTTGAAAAACAATCGCACCAAGACGATAGCGATGACGGTAACGGCCAGGCTCCACCACACTTCCTTCAGGGTGACCCCAAGAATGTTGCCAAACAGGACATGCAATAAATCAATGCGATTAGCACCGGGAATCACGCTGACTAACGTGACGCCAATGGCAACAAATGACGTCAAAATCAGGGCCATGGCGGCATCCGTTTTCACCCGCGATCGC
>ERZ1740058.1173-NODE-1173-length-13633-cov-8.542495_pt1 | contig 13633 bp, 13 predicted proteins | sample MGYA00581745_ERZ1740058 | MGnify/ENA primary metagenome ERZ1740058 (study PRJEB43018, sample SAMN04849742) | marine metagenome | isolation source: floating plastic debris | place: Pacific Ocean | collected 2008-08-30 | study: EMG produced TPA metagenomics... | reverse complement strand
ATATTTCCATCGACAGCATTGCGCAAATCTATACAGTCAAAGCGCTCGGAGTGGCGGCTCCGTACCCACATCAACAGTATAGATCGGCGGCTCTGGGGCAGAGGCCGCTTGCGAAAGATCGAACCATGGCTGAGTTCCCCGAAAAGGCAAAGGTCGTCATCGTTGGCCTCGGCGGTATCGTCGGCGCTTCAGTCGCCCACCACCTCATCGAGCGCGGCTGGGACGACATTGTCGGCATCGACACCTCGGCCATCCCCACCGATGTCGGCTCAACGTCCCACGCGTCCGACTTTTGTTACGCGACAAGCCACGACGCGCTGTCATGCTGGACAACGCTCTACTCCATCGACTTCTACGAAAAGATGGGCGCGTACGACAAAGTCGGCGGCCTGGAAGTCGCCCGCGTTGGCGACGATGCCCGCATGGACGAAATCAAGCGCAAGGTCGCATCCGGCAAAGCCTTTGGCACTCGCGCGCACCTCGTCACACCGGCTGAGATCAAAGAAAAGTTCCCGCTCATCGAAGAGGATCAGGTCCAAGGGGGTCTTTGGGATCCTGACGCTGGCCTCGTCGTCCCTCGCTCCCAGGCCGTCGCCGGCCGGCTGGTCGACGACGCGGTTGAGACCGGCAAACTGCGCGCGATTGCGAACTGTCCCGCCACCGACCTGATTGTCGAAGACGGCCGTATCAAAGCCGTCGTCACACCCCGCGGCACCATTGAGGCGGACAAGATCATCATTTGCGCCGGCCTCTGGGGCCGCCTGATGGCGAAAATGGTCGGCGAGGACCTGCCCGTCATGCCGGTCGACCACCCGCTCCTGTGGTTCGGCCCCTACACCGAGTTCGCCGGCACCGGCAAAGACATCGGCTTTCCGCTCCTACGCGACCAAGGCAACTCTGCCTTGATGCGCTACTCTGGCGACCCCACCACCACCGAGTGCTGCATGATCGAGTGGGGCTACTACGAGGAGGAGGAGCCCCGCCTCTGCCACCCGCGCGACATCTTGAGCAAAGAAGCTTCGCGCATGTCCCCCTCCCAGCGCGATCTCGACATCGATCAGGTCATGCCGGCCCTGGAACGCGCCATCGAGCTCACCCCGATCCTGGGCGAACTTGGCTACGACGAAAAGCGCTCCTTCAACGGCCTCCTCCAGGTCACCACGGACGGCGGCCCCTCCATGGGCGAAAGCCTCAAAGCCCGCGGCCTTTGGTACGCCGTCGCCATCTGGGTCAAGGACGGCCCGGGCATGGCCAAGCTCCTCGTCGATTGGATGACGGACGGCCGCACAGAGATCGACCACCACGCCATCGACTATTCGCGCTTCTACGACTTCCAAACCACCGAAGACTTCATCGAAGCCCGCACCACCGAAACGGCCCGCAAGATCTACAACCCCGCCGTCCACCCGCGCGAACCCTTCGCCGGCGGCCGGGACATCCGCCGCAGCCCGTTCTACGAGCGCGAAGTCGAGCTTGGCGGCCACTTCATGGAGCTTGGCGGTTGGGAGCGCGCGCACGGCTACGCCGCGAACGAGCACCTGCTGGCAAAGTACGCCAACCAAGTTCCGGTGCGCGAGAACGAGTGGGACAACCGGCACTTCTGGCGCGTCTCCAATGCCGAACACCTGGAGATGAGTTCTTCCGTCGGCATGGTGAACCTCAGCCACTTCGCGATCTACGACGTCACCGGCCCCGACCATGTCGCGTTCATGGAGTACCTGTGCGCGGCCAAAATCGGCGGCGACCAGCGCATCGGAAAAGGCATCTACACCCACTTCCTCGACGATTTCGGCATGGTGAAAGCCGATTTCACCGTCCTTCGGATGGACGACCGCATCCGCTTTATCGACGGCGCCGATGCCGGCAATCGCGACTTCATCTACATGCGCCGCATGGCCGAAAGCCTTGGCCACGACGTCTCAGTCACCGACATTTCGACCGACTACATCACGATTGGCGTATGGGGCCCCCACGCCCGCACAACGCTGCAGCGCGTGGTGGACGATGCCGCCGCCATCGAGGCGGACAAGTTCCCCTTCGCCTCGTTCAAGCATGTCACCATCGCCGGCTGTCAGGTGATTTTGTTCCGCATCTCATACGTCGGCGAGCAGGGCTTTGAGCTTCACATGCGCTACGAAGACGGCCTCGCTGTCTGGGATGCGATCCGCGCAGAAGGCGTCATGCCTTTTGGCATCGAGACCTACGCCAATTCCCGCCGCATGGAAAAAAGCCTGCGCCTTCAAAACGCCGACCTTTTGACCGAGTACAACCTCCTGGAGGCAGGCCTCGCCCGGCCGAAGGTCAAGGACGACGACTTCGTCGGCAAGTCTGCCCACCTGGCGCACCGTGCCCGGGACCATCAGCCGGCCACCCTTTGCACCCTCGTCATGGACGAAAACCGCGACAGCACGGGCACAGCCCGTTACCCGGTCGGCGTCCTGCCCATCCTGGACCCCAAGACCGGCCAAACACTGGTCGACACCGAAGGCCGCCGTTCGTTCACCACGTCCATCGCGTACGGCCCATCGGTCGGCAAGAACATCGCGCTCTCCTACCTTCCCCACGAGCATGCCGTGGAGGGCAACACCTTCCACGCCGAATACTTCGGGGAAGTCTTTCCGATGACCGTCGCGGCCGTGGGCTACAAAGCCCTCTACGACCCTGACAACGCCCGCCCAAAGTCTTAAGTGCGCGGGTGAACGAGAGCGGAGCGGTGAACATGCGGGTCTTTAAAGGCAGCTTCACGCAGCAGGAACCCATCCCTCAAGAGGCCATCGAGGCCGCCACCGAGGTAATGCGCTCCGGCCGTCTTCATCGCTACAACACTGCGCCCGGCGAGACCGCCGAGGCGGCCCTCCTGGAGGCTGAATATGCTGCCTACCAGGGCGCCAAATACTGCCTCGCCTGCACCTCAGGCGGTGCCACAATGGCGTTCGCCTTGCGCGCTGCAGGGGTCGCTCCCGGCGAGGCGGTGCTCACCAACGCGTTTACTCTTGCGCCCGTGCCCGGCGCCATCGCCGCGGTCGGCGCCCGTCCGGTGTTTGTGGAGACCACCGACAACCTCACCATCGACCTCGACGATCTTGCCGCCAAAGCCCAAAGCAGCGGCGCGAGCATCCTGCTCCTGTCCCACATGCGCGGCCATTTGGTCGACATGGACGCTCTCGCCAAGGTGCTGGCGGACCACAACATCACGCTCATCGAGGACTGCGCCCACACCATGGGCGCCACTTGGAACGGCACGAAAAGCGGCAACTTTGGCCTCGCCGGCTGCTTTTCGACCCAGACCTACAAGCACATGAATTCCGGCGAAGGAGGCTTCCTGACCTCCGACGATCCCGCCTTCATGGCCCGCGCGATCATGCTGTCGGGCTCCTACATGCTCTACGAGCGCCACGGCGCCGCCCCGCCGGCAGAAGCGTTCACCGACGCCCGCCTCAACACGCCCAACATGTCCGCGCGGATGGATAACCTGCGCGCGGCCATCCTGCGCCCGCAACTGAGGACGCTGGACAGCGCCATCGCTCGGTGGAACGCGCGATACCAAGCCGTCGAAGCCGTCCTGAAAGGCACGCCGGGCGTCAAAGTCCCTGTCCGGCCGCGCGAAGAGTTCTACGTCGGAAGCTCGTTCCAATTTCTCGCCCCAGGGATCAGCGAAGCCGCCGCCAACGCGCTTCTTGCCGGGTGCGCCGCCCGCGGTGTTGAGCTGAAGTGGTTCGGCGCCAAAGACCCTGTGGGCTTCACCAGCAACCACCAAAGCTGGCGCTACGTCGATCCCCAAGCCCTTCCGCAAACCGACCGCGTCCTCGCGGGCCTCTTTGATATGCGTCTTCCGCTCACCTTCTCGGTGGAGGATTGCGAGCTCATCGCGGCCATCATTAAGGAAGAGCTCGAACGGGTGCTGCAGCCGGCCTAAAAGCAACGGCGCCGATCACCGCACGAACCGACGAGCCAGCCCATGCCGCGCCTTTCCGCCGACGAGCCGTTCCTGCACCCAGAGGTCACGCTCCACGGTGACATCTCTCTGGGCCGTTACGTCGAAATCGGTCGAAATGGGCGTATCACCAACGCGGCCATCGGCGATTACGGCTTTTGCGACCGCTACGTCGACATTGCCAACGCCGACATTGGCAAAATGGCCAGCATCGCGGCGTTCGCCCGGATCGGTGCCGTCGATCACCCGCTCGAACGCGCCGTCCTCAGCCACTTCACGTACCGCTCCAACGACTACTGGGATGACGCCGAGCCCGACGACACCGTCTTCGCCCGCCGCCGCGCGCGCCGCGTGACCATCGACCATGACGTTTGGATCGGTGCCGGCGCGCAGATCAAGCCGGAGGTGACGATGGGTATCGGTTCCGTCGCCGCTGCAGGAGCGCTCGTCACCAAAGACGTGCCCTCGTTTTGGATCGTTGCGGGGTTACCGGCCAAACCGCTGCGCCGCCGTTTTCCCGACGCGATTTGCGACGGCCTCGAACAGCTAGCGCTTTGGGACTGGGACCACGACACGCTGCGTGCGCGCCTTGACGATTTGCGCGCCCTCAGCGCCGAGCAAATCCTTGAACGCTACGGGTGATCGACCACCAGCGTTACGCGTTCACCAACGAACCACGTCCTGCCCCATTCGACCCGCCGGCCGTCGCCATCGGCGTTGATGCTGGTGACCCGGGCAAGTGCCGCACCGACCTTCACCTCCAGGAGGCCCGCCTGCAGTGCGTCGGCCACTCGGGCATCGATGCGGCTTTCCACGCGCACGTGATCGCTCACCCCGCATGCCTTGAGCGCAGCCGTCACCGACGGGTCCGCCCGCAGCGCGTCGGGCAACTGCTCAAGCCCGTCCGCCGGAAAGCATGACTGTGACAGCGCGATGGGTCGTCCGTCGGCAAGGCTAATCCCGTCCAGAACGTGCACCTGCGCGCCTGGTGTCAGCGTCAGCGCTGCGCTTTCCCGTTCTGTTGCCGCGCGAGTCTCCAACGAGAGCATGCGCTTTTCGGGCGCGCGCCCTGCCAAGTTCTGGTGAAACCGCACCCGCCGCCCCAGCGGATAGGCCGCCGGCTTGGCCGCCACAAATGTGCCAGCGCCCCGCCGCGCGTGAACGAGGCCGTCCTCTGCCAAAACGGCCAGCGCCGCCCGCACAGTGTGCCGGTTCACCCCAAAACGCGCCGCGAGCGCGCCTTCTGTGGGCAGTTGATCGCCCGGCGCCCAGCCGCCCGCTGCAATGTCATCACGCAGTGATGCTGCGATGCTATCGCGCCGTGTCATCGCTGGCGTGCTCTCGACATCTCGACAACTCCCTCGTGCCCACCTATGATTTATCTAGTTGTATAGTTAGCCGAGGATTTGTCGACCCATGGACCGCCAAGCCTGGCTTTCCACCTTCGCCATCGCGCCCCACGCCGACCTCATCGCCCGCGCCGCACCGTTCGACGCGCCGGCCCAAACCCTGCGCGCGCCGGAAATCGGCTCCGTCATGGTCCGAGGTCGCGCCGGCGGGACGGGCGCGCCATTCAATCTCGGCGAGATGACGGTGACACGTTGCTCGGTCCGGATCGGCGATCACGATGGTCACGGCTGGGTTCAAGGCCGCTCCAAACCCGCCGCCCGCGCGGCCGCGATCCTCGACGCGCTGCTGCAGGGGGAGAGGGCGTCAGAGGTGGAGGCTGCGGTCATCAAACCTCTTGCAGAAGCCGCTCAGACCCGCCGCGACGCTCGGGCCAAGAAAGCCGAGGCCACCAAGGTCGATTTCTTCACGCTCGTTCGGGGCGAAGACCAATGACGGCCATGACCGGTGCGTTCGCCGATCCTGCCCGCGATGGCGCGCGCGCTTTCCGCGCCATCCTTGATGCCATGGCCCGCCCAGGCCGCATCCATCCAATAGACGGCCCAAACGCGCCCGAACTCTCCCCGGCCGCGGCCGCTGTCCTCCTCACCCTTGCCGACACCGACACACCCGTTTGGCTCGCCATCGATGCCGCGCGCCCTTGGCTCAGCTTCCACTGTGGTGCCCCGAAGGCCGATAAACCGGGCTGCATGTTCGCCGTTGGGCCGTGGGAAAGCCTTGCCCCCCTCGACCCCTACCAGCCCGGCACAGCCGATTACCCGGATCGATCCGCCACGCTGATCGTGGAGATGGACGAACTCGCCGCGGAAGGTGCCACACTGTCCGGCCCCGGCATTGATGGCACCACGACCCTTTCACTGCCCGACCCCGCCGCCATGCGGGCGAGCAACGCGCGCTTTCCGCTCGGCCTCGACTTCATCTTATGCGCCGGCAACAGCGTCGCCTGCCTGCCCCGCTCCACAAGGATCGCCTGAATGTACGTCGCGACAAAAGGCGGCGAGAAGGCCATCGACGCCGCTCACCAGTGGCTCGCTGAGGAGCGCCGCGGCGACGTCAACGTTGCAGAGCTGACGCTGGAGCAAATCGCCGAGCAGCTCACCCTTTCGGTCGCCCGCGTCATGGCTGAGGGCGCCGTTTACGACCCGCCCCTCGCAGCGCTCGCGATCAAACAAGCCCGCGGCGATCTCATCGAGGCGATCTTCCTTGTCCGCGCATACCGCACCACGCTGCCGCGCCTTGGTGCCAGCCACGCGGTCGATACCGGTGCGATGGCCTGCGATCGCCGGATCAGCGCCACATTCAAGGATTTGCCCGGCGGCCAGGTTCTTGGTCCCACCTTCGACTACACCCACCGCCTCATCGACTTCACACTGGCCGCCGATGGCGACCCTACGCCCGCCCAGGCGACCGATGGCGCAGGCGAGGACAAGCCCCGCGTCCTCGATCTGCTCGGCCGTGAAGGCCTCATGGAACCGTCAGGGGAGGGCGATCAAACCCCGTTAGACATAACCCGCACTCCGCTCGACTTGCCCACCACCCGCGATGCCCGGCTCCAGGTGCTCGCCCGCGCCGACGAGGGCTTTTTGCTCTCCATGGCTTACTCCACCCAGCGCGGTTACGGTCGCACCCACGCCTTCGTCGGCGAACTGCGTATCGGTGCCGTGGCCGTGGAAATGGAGATCCCCGAACTCGGCCTCACCATTCAGATCGGCGAAATCACGCTCACCGAGTGCGAGACCGTCAACCAGTTCACCGGCTCCAAAACCGAGCCACCCCAGTTCACGCGCGGTTACGGCCTCGTCTTCGGCCAATCGGAGCGCAAAGCGATTTCGATGAGCCTCGTGGACCGGGCACTGCGTGCCGCAGAGCTCGGCGAGGACCTGTCAGGCGTTCCCGCTCAAGACGAAGAGTTCGTCATGATGCACAGCGACAACGTCCAGGCCACAGGCTTCCTGGAGCACATCAAACTGCCCCACTACGTCGATTTTCAGGCCGAGCTTGAGCTGATCCGTCGCCTCCGCCGCGAGGCCGAAGCCAACGCCCAACACGAGGCCACCGAATGAGCGTGAGCACGATCATTTTCGATCTCGGCGGGGTGCTCCTCAACTGGCAGCCCCACCGCGTCTGGTCGCCGGAGCTGGGCGAAGCAGAGGCGCGCGCTTTTATGGACCGCATCAACTTCCCGGCCCTCAACGTGCGCGCCGACGGCGGCGAAAGCTTTGCCGACCTTGCCAAAGAGATCGAAGATCCCGCCGACGCTGAGCGCTTCCTCGCCTACCCAAGCCTCTTCGGCCGCGCCGTCGAAGGCGGCATTCCGGGCATGTGGGAACTCCTCGACATGCTCGTCGCCCAAGGCACCCCGCTGCACGCGATCACCAACTTTCCCGCAGAGTGCTGGACCGCCGCGGTCACCGCGCACCCGCAGCTCGGCACGTCTTTCGGCGAGATTTTCGTCTCTGGTCGCGAGGGGATCATGAAGCCCGACGAACGAGCCTTCCAGCGCTTGCTGGACCGCGCCGGCGTCGCCGCAGCCGACTGCCTGTTCATCGACGATAGCGCCAAGAATGTTGAAGCCGCCGCGGCGCTCGGCCTCTCGGCCCACCACTTTCAAGGCGCAGAGCCGCTGCGCGCAGATCTCACCGCGCGAGGCCTTTTGTGAGCGACTACAACTTCGCCTACCTGGACGAGCCCACCAAGCGCATGATCCGCCGTGCACTCCTGAAGGCGCTCGCGATCCCCGGCTACCAAGTCCCGTTCGCGAGCCGCGAAATGCCCATGCCCTACGGCTGGGGACCTGGCGGCGTCCCAGTCGCCGCGGCGCTCCTCACGCCGGACGCTACGCTCAAAGTCATAGCTCAGGGCGCCGCTGCCACCACCAACGCTGTCTCCATCCGCCGCTTCTTCGCCAAGGTCGCGGACGTCGCCACCACAACGCGAACAGAGGATGCCACCGTTATCCAAACCCGACACCGCATCCCCGAAACGCCGCTGACGGAAGGACAAATCCTGGTCTACCAGGTCCCGATCCCCGAACCGCTTCGCTTCCTGGAGCCGCGCGAGACCGAAACGCGCCGGATGCACGCGCTAGAAGACTACGGCCTCATGCACGTGAAGCTCTACGAGGACATCGCGCGCCACGGACACGTCGCCACCGCTTATGCTTACCCGTTGCGGGTCGCAGGCCGGTACGTGATGGACCCCAGCCCCATCCCAAAATTCGACAATCCGAAGATGACCATGGACGCGATCCAGCTGTTCGGCGCGGGCCGGGAAGCGCGCATCTACGCCATTCCACCCCACACTGAGACCGTTTCGCTCGACTTTGAGGACCACCCGTTTGAGCCCGGTCGCGCGCCGCACACATGCGCGCTTTGCGGCGCGGAACACACCTATCTTGACGAGGTCGTCACCGACGACAAAGGCGGCCGCATGTTCGTCTGCTCCGACACCGACTACTGCGAACAGCGCCGCGCCGCTGGTTTCGTCGGCACGAAAGCTGCGGCATGACCCCGCTCCTCGACGTTTCCGGTCTCACAAAGCGATACGGATCGCGCATTGGGTGCCGGGATGTGTCGCTCGATCTCATCCCCGGCGAGGTTCTTGGCATCGTTGGCGAAAGTGGCTCGGGCAAAACCACGGGACTCAACTGCATCGCCAGCCACCTTAGCCCCGACGCTGGCCGCATCACTTACCGCGGCCACGACCTCATCGCGATGCCGGAGCCAGAACGTCGGCGCCTGATGCGCGCGGAGTGGGCCTTCGTCCATCAAAACCCGGCTGATGGTCTGCGCATGAACGTCACTGCTGGCGGTAATGTCGGCGAGCGTCTGATGGAGAGCGGCGCACGCCACTATGGCAACATCCGCGGCGCCGCCTCTGCCTGGCTCGAACGCGTCGAGATCGATCCGGCGCGCATTGATGATCGCCCCACAACGTTCTCGGGCGGCATGCGCCAGCGCCTGCAGATCGCGCGGGCTCTCGTGACTAACCCGCGGATCGTGCTGATGGACGAGCCCACAGGCGGGCTCGATGTGTCCGTCCAGGCTCGCCTCCTCGACCTCCTCAAAAAGCTGGTCCACGACATGGGCCTCGCCGCCATCGTGGTCACCCACGACATGGGCGTCGTCCGGCTGATGGCCGACCGGCTGATCGTGATGAAGGACGGCCAGGTCGTTGAACAAGGCCTCACCGATCAGGTGTTGGACGATCCGCAAGATGCCTACAGCCAGCTTCTCGTGTCCTCGGTGCTTCCCGTATGACCCCGGCAGTTGAAGTGTCTGCGGTGGCGAAAGGCTTTACGCTGCACAACCAAAGCGGCGTTCAAGTCAACGTCCTTGACGACGCAAAGCTCACGGTCGCCCCTGGCGAGTGCGTGGCGCTGGGTGGCGCTTCGGGCTCCGGTAAATCGACGCTCCTTAGGCTCCTCGCGGGCAACTACCTCGCCACCGAGGGCTCGGTCCGCATCGCTGGGACAGAGCTTGTCGGCGCTCACCCCCGTACCATCACGGCGCTGCGCCGCGACACGGTGGGCTACGTGTCGCAGTTTTTGCGGGTCGTGCCGCGTGTCCCGGCGCGCGAGGTGGTCGCCGAGCCGCTCCTTGCCGCCGGGACTGCACGTGATGACGCTGAGGCCGCCGCCGAAACCCTCCTCGCGCGCCTCAATCTCCCGCGCCCGTTGTGGGACCTGTCCCCCACCACCTTCTCGGGCGGAGAGCAACAACGCGTGAACGTCGCCCGCGGCTTTATCAACGCCTATCCCGTGCTCCTTCTCGACGAGCCGACGGCCTCGCTCGATGCCGCGAACCGCGCAGTGGTGCTGTCAATGATCGAAGAGGCCAAAGCCCGAGGCGCTGCCATTGTCGGCATCTTTCACGACGCCGACGCCCGCAGCAGCGTATGCGACCGCGTTGTCGATGTTTCCGCGTTCACACCGGCAGATCGGCGCTAGCGAGGTGTCGGGCTGAACAAGCCCAGGGCCTGCTCCCGTGCGTCGCGGTGGAGCGCGAGGAGTGTCTCGGGCGCATCCTCGACAGGGCTTGCCCAACCATGTTCCACCATCCAGCCGGCCAAATCGATCCCCCCCACGCTGCACGATGCTAACAGCGGCCTGTCTTCCGGGAGCTCCTCCTCCAGCGGCATGCAATCGATAGCCCGCCGGCGGATGAGGCGGCGCAGGGCCGTACGTGCACGGCGCCCACACGGCCAAGTCTCACCGCTTTCGGTCGTGCACACAGTCTCTGGTGAGGGCGCGGTAATGCTGCCGAGGGAAATGGCGTGAGAGCGAACATTGATGAGGTTGGCGCCCTCAATTACAACGAGCCGGTAACGCTCCGGCGCCGGCGGCGGGGGCTCAGGCAGCGTCACCGTGGACGGCGCACGGCGCAGCGGCTCGTCCAGCTGTAACGGCGCAACCCCAGCCTCGCTAACCTCGCGGACTGGTTTTTCAGGTTCCAGAGGCAGGGGGGCGACCGGCGCCTCAGGATTGCCGTCCGGCCCGAGCCGGCTTGCAGCCACTAGGCGCTCGCGATCAGGAAAACTGGGCGCATGCTGCCAAACAAAGATCACTGAGGCCGCAAGGAGGCCCACGGCGCTTGCGAAAAACAACAGCGCAATGACGTTGCCGGCGGTAATCGTCGTGCGACGAGCGGGACGCGTACGCTTGCGTCCACTGCCCAAAAAACTGTCCATGGCGGCCGTTCCCATAATAACGGGATGCCACGACAAAACCGTCCGGCTGACGCAGCGTCAACCGATAGGCGGCGCAGTGGCCGCGTGTCGCGCTTTAGGCTGTGGACGCTTTGCTCGCGCGTGCGGGGCGCTTGTCCTGGCGCTCGGCGATGCGGGCCGCCTTACCGGTCCGGCCGCGCAGGTAGTAGAGCTTAGCGCGCCGCACCTTGCCGCGCCGCACCACTTCAACGCCCTCAATCATCGGCGAGTAGATCGGGAACACGCGCTCCACGCCCTCGCCATAGGAGAGCTTACGGACCGTGAAGTTCTCGTTCAGCCCCGCGCCGGACCGCGCAATGCACACGCCCTCATAGGCCTGAACGCGGGTCCGCGTTCCCTCAGTGACGCGCACCGATACCCGCACGGTGTCGCCCGGCTGAAATGGCGGCAGGGTGCGTTTCTCTTCGATCGCGGCCATTTGTTCGCGATTCAATTCATCGATGATGTTCATGGTGCCAAGTCCTGCTGCGCCGCCCGCGTCCGAGCGCGCAATCAAAGCCACTGTTTGAGAATGATTCGAGACTACGGGTGAATAGTGGCGCGGGTGCCGTTTGTCGAGGGGTGGAGGTGTCTTCAAACTGTCAAATCAGCCGTGCAGGCAGGCTAACCGGCCACAGGACGCTCGTCCGAAATCACTTTGCCATCGTTCGGTAGCCCGCCCGGCGGAGCCGCTGCCACGCTTCCGGTGAGGTTGGTCACCGCCTTCAGCGTCGCTGCGATGCCCGAAAATGACGCCTCCTCGGCGCCGTCCACCAGAAGCGTCATCGTGTCGGTGTGGTCGGCCCGGTCCACCACCAGGCGCGCGGCTGCGATTTCGGGGTGGCGGCGGCGGACTTCAGCGATCTGCGCGGGATCGACGAACATCCCCTTCACTTTGGTCCGCTGGTCGGCCCGGCCCATCCAGCCTTTGATACGCGTGTTGGTCCGCCCGCAAGGGCTTGGTCCGGGCAGAACCGCAGACAGATCGCCCGTCGCAAATCGGATCAGTGGGTAAGTGGGATTGAGCCCCGTCACCACCACTTCACCGACTTCGCCCTCTGCCACCGGATCCCCAGTGCCTGGGCGCACGATCTCCAGGATCACGTCCTCGTTGACGATCAGCCCCTCGCGCGCCTCGCTCTCATAGGCGATCACGCCAAGGTCGGCCGTCGCATAACACTGTAGGACGGTCACACCGCGCGCCTCGATCCGGGCGCGAAGGTCCGGCGGCAGCGCGGCGCCCGACACCAGCGCATGGCGCAGCGGAAGGGGTGTTCCAGCGGCCTCAGCCCGGTCGAGCAAAATGTTGAGGTAGTCCGGCACACCGCAATAGACGGTGGCGCCTGAGGCGGCGATGGTCGGCAACGCTTCGTCCGCTTTGCCGGGCCCGATGGCGAAAATGGTGCAGCCCAACGCCGAGAGCCCGCTTTCCAAAATGAAAGCGCCCGGCGTTGCGTGATAGCCGAACGTGTTGACCACCACGTCCCCGCGGCGCACGCCCGCAGCGTAGAGCGCCCGCGCGGTGTTGAAGGGGTCAGCCTCAAACCCTTGAGGCACGAACACTGGGCCAGGCGAGACGAACATGCGCGCCACGGACGTTCCTTCAGGCAAAAAACCGCCGAAGGGGGGCGCTGCCCGCTGGGCGTCCATCAGCTCGGACTTTCGCGTGATGGGAAGCGCGGCGAGCGCAGCGGCGTTTGTCACAGTCGCCGGATCGACACCGGCGAGCTTATCCGCCCAAGCCGGCGCGGCCACAATCGAGCGTAGCCGCTCCCGCAGTTCGTCAAATACCGCAGCGGCGCGTTGCTCGGGGGCCTGCGTTTCTTTGGCGTCGTAGTGGCTCATCCCACGCTCCATCGCGCTCGCTTTTTTCCCAGCATGCGTAACCTCTCATGGGTGCGACGCAAAGGCTCAACGCGCTGATTTGTTCAGCAAGATCCTCGCCGGGCGCGGGTGGCGTGCCGTGCCTGCGTTGTCATGCAGATTTACGGGGGCGACGCGCAACGCGCTCCTCTGGCGGCAGCTCACTCGGCCCCACATGGGCGTCGAGCCAATCAATCAGCTTGGCCGCCGCGTCCCATGCCCGGAAAAGGTCGTCCCGCACGCGCGCGCTCTGGGCTTCCTCGCGGTCAAACTGCCGGCCGGCGACGATCTCCTTCATGCGCAAAAGCTCAATGTGCGGGTGGTCGCGCGAATACCCCTTCGGCGCTGTCTTGAGGGAGCGCCCCCGCACGTCGAGGGTCATGGACGCCTGGTCCACGGCCTCGCGCAGTTTGGCGGCCTTGCGCCGGTCGTCGATGGCCTCGCGGTACCGCTTCAGCTGGTCTGACGACATGTCGTAGTAGCCAGTGCCGCCATAAAGCCCGAACGCATCCAGCGACGCATAGAGCCCCGCCGACGTCATTTCGCCTGGCTTTAGATCCGGCCGGGAGTGGAGGACGGCAAACAAGTTTTGCTTGTAGGGCATCTTGTTGGGGCTGAAGCGCACATCGCGGTTCGGCCGCGCGAGCTTGATGGTCCCGCCATACTTCGCCTGCGCCTCGTCAAACAGCGCCACCATCGGCGCTTTCACCGAGGCGTCGAATG
>ERZ1740058.1172-NODE-1172-length-13642-cov-19.133510_pt1 | contig 13642 bp, 10 predicted proteins | sample MGYA00581745_ERZ1740058 | MGnify/ENA primary metagenome ERZ1740058 (study PRJEB43018, sample SAMN04849742) | marine metagenome | isolation source: floating plastic debris | place: Pacific Ocean | collected 2008-08-30 | study: EMG produced TPA metagenomics... | reverse complement strand
GCAACCGTATTCGCGAAATTGTTCTGGCTCTGCGGATTTTTTCGAGGTTGGATGAGGCTGAAGTCAAATCAATCGATATTCATCAGGGTTTGGAAAGCACTCTGATGATTTTGCAACATCGCCTTCAGGCTAGCCCTAACCGACCCGCCATTCAGATGGTTAAAGATTACGCGACGCTTCCACAGGTTGAATGCTATGCCGGCCTACTCAATCAAGTCTTTATGAATATTCTGGTCAACGCCATTGACGCGATCGCAGACAAGACCCAAAGCTATACGGCAGAGCAATATCTCGCGAATCCGGGTCAGATTACGTTACAAACTTCAGTGATCGAGCAGGAATGGGTGCAAATCACCATTGCCGATAATGGTCTCGGCATTCCTGCAGAGATTCAAGACCGAATCTTTGAACCTTTTTTCACCACTAAAGCAGTGGGGAAGGGGACTGGCATGGGGATGTCTATCAGCTATCAAATCATTACTGAGAGACATCAGGGAAAGTTAGAGTGTTTCTCGACTCCAGGTCAGGGTACGAAGTTTGTGATTCAAATTCCGATTCGACAACCGGCTCGGCCCAAACCGGTTCGTGCAGAGGTAGACTCGGATGCAGTCATCCCCCTTTCATGAACAGCCACGATCATCAAATATCAGCCTTGAACCCACCTGGGTGGTTTCGGATTCTGCATCGTGGTTATGAAGCTTTGTCTTCACCCCCTGGTCTTCACGTTGTCCCCGTCTGATTGCCCGCGATTATCTAGCAAGCCACAGTTTGATCAGGTCACCCCAGATGGCTGATACCAGTTCTCCGTGATCGGACTCCCGATGCAATCTTGAAAACGCAGGGGAGCCGAGGGGCAGGGGAGCCAGATCTGTAACCTTATTTCAGAGAATCGGTATGAAATCACCATCTGGTAGACTTTACTCCGATTAATTCCGAACTCCGAACTCTGCATTTCGCATTCCGCTATAGCGATCGCAAAAACGCCACTAGGGCCGCGCGATCGCCCGCCGACATTTGCTGAAAGGCTTCCTGCGCCGCTGCGGCTTCGCCACCGTGCCAGAGAATTGCTTCAGCCAATGTGCGGGCTCGCCCATCATGAAGATACCCCGAATAGGGCAGCACCGTTTGCGCTAGACCCACGCCCCAGAGTGGCGTCGTGCGCCATTCATTACCGCTGGCTTGAAAGTCAGGACGGCCATCTGCCAATTCTGCCCCCATGTCGTGCAGCAGCAGATCTGTATAAGGGTGAATCGTTTGATGGCGCAAAGCGGGAATTTCATGGATGCCGGTGTGGAGTTCAGCCACGTGGCAGGCAGCACAGTTAGCATCGGCAAATAGCCGCTCGCCGCGCTGCACCTCCGGATCATTCCAGCCCGTGCGGGCGGGCACTGCCAAGGTTTGAACATAAATGGTCGCGGCTTCCAGAATCGCTTGGTCGATGTCGTAGCTGCCATCAATATCAGGAAACAGAGGATTGGTCACGCCCATATCGTTGGCATAGGCCGAGGCCGACTGCTGCAACAGGTTGGGAGTGTTGGCCTTCCAGCCAAAGCGACCCAAAACATCGGTTTGCTTGACCACGTCCCAAACCCGATTCGGTCGTCCCGATATACCGTCGCGATCGCTGTCATCGGGATCAGCCAACTGCACCAGGTCAGATTCGGGCACGGCCTCCAGCAATCCCAACCCAAAAACGGGGAGCGGAATGCGGGTAGAGACCGCGACATCTGTCGCCAGTGGTGTGCCATCCCATCGGGTGAGTTGGGTTTGGGGCGATCTCAGTGAATAGGGTGTGCCGTCGCCATAGCGGCCAGCGACTTCCTGCCAGGTCACGTCTACGGTAGCTTCGGGGGGATGGCCATAAACGCCCTGCTCTTGCACCTGATTGCCGATGCCCCAAACCGGCGCGGCGTTACCCGTCGGTGCCGCCGCCTCTAACGCATAAACGTAATCGGCGGGGAGCGTAATTTCGGGGCATGGAGTCAGTTGACTGACTCGCACGACCCGCTGTCCTTTCTCGGGTAGGCCACGGCCGTTGTTGATGTGGCACCCGACGCAGGAGCTGCTGTTGAAGAGGGGCCCCAGCCCCGGATTCACGGTGGCAGGGGCGGTGACAAACGCGGCTTCAAAGGCCAGGTCACCGGTGGCATGGCGTTCATCCCACCGGGCATCCAGGTTGGGGGCCGGTTGGGTATAGGCCTGAGAGGAACGATTGGTAATGGTCGTCGCACCACCGGCTCGCGGTGCAGTCTGGGCAGCAGTGGGTAGATGCAGAAGGCAGGCGAAAATCATGCCCGCGATCGCGGCACCGAACCCCAGCAGCAGGCGAGGCCGCCAGCGACCGTTGCCAGCGCGAAAGCGATTGAACGGATAAATCATTGCTGTACTAAGGGCAGAATTTGTTCTTGAAAGACGTCAAACAGGTCTAAAACACTTTCCTGGGCAGCGGTAATTTGCGGCTCCGCGCTGGGATCGCACAGGGTCTTTTCAATCGGGCCGGGAATCGCCTCAATCTCGGCCATGGCCAGCTGCAGCTGCTCTCGAATCTGAGCGTCTAACGCGGGATCAATCTTGGCCACAAAGCTACTCAGTCCGGTGTCCGCCGCATCCGCCGCGTCATACTCTCCCAAGTAGGCATTTTGGGCACTGCGGAGATTGTCCTTAAAGTCTGCGAGAGAACTTTGGGCAAAGCGACTCTCTAGCAAAAAGGGATTCTGCGCCGCCATTGCCTCACCGATTTTGACGTTGCCCAGCTCATCTAAGATGCCGATAATCCCCTGCACGATTTCCTCTCCGGCGGCCTGCAGCGTGGGGTAAATCTCGCTGCCCGCGCCCGCGTTCACAAACTCACTGCGGAATGACGGATAGCCTTGAATGCCGTCTGTCCAGCTCGTGAGCAGGTCATTTGCGGTCTGGTCAAATACGGGGGCGATCGCTGCCAGATACGCCACCTCTCGCTCGGTAAAGTCGGCTAGTGTCTTGTCATTATCGGTGCCAAACAGCAGGAACCCAATGGCATGAAATCCTTTTTGGCTAGTCTGCAGATCACTAACATAGTCTGGCGTCAAGGTGTCGCCGCTTTCTAACACGGCAACCACATCTGCTTCATTGAGCGGCCAGTCGTCCAGTTCGGCATCGAGTCCTAAAAAGGCGGCAGGCCCAAAGGCAAACGCTTCGCTCTGCTCCCAAGGGGTGCGGGTCGCCAGCCAAGCTTCTCGTGCCGTGGCCAACGTGGCATCGGAGGGCGCATCGACAAAGGTGGCGATTTCGGTCAACAACGCGCCCGTCTGCTCGGTCAATGATTCATAGTTGGGGATGATCAGCTCATCGACAAAGTCGGTAAGCGTTTGGCGATCCTGAAATCGTTGAGACGGGGGCAAAAATACCCGAGTCGTGAAGGCTGGTGCAGCGCTTTCACCACCTTCACCGCCTTCACCGCCTTCGCCACCTTCGCCGCCTTCACCACCTTCGCCGCCTTCAATTTCGGCACCGCCCTCACCACCGCCTTCAACGGCCACGGCCACACAGGCATTGTTCTGGCTCAGCAAGGTGGGGGTCGACTCATTTGATAACGCTAGACCGTCCTCGACATGAGAGGAAGTGGCTAACGCCGGAGCGATCGCCCCGATATTCATGAGGGCGTACGTGCCAATCCCAGTCCAGAGTTTCAACTTTTTGCTCACAACCGACTCTCCAAAAAAAATTACCCGGCAGCACTAACGCCACGTTGGCGTCGATGATGATTCGCTGCCTTTTACTATTGACATCAAATCTCATAGAGATCAAGCTTTCAACAGATTTTATTAAGGAAATTTTGCAGGTAACGGCAAATGCCTTTGATCAAAGATAGCCAGTTGCAAGCCTCTTGATAATGAATGCAAGGCCTCTTTGTAGGCAAAAGCCTTCATAGCGCTGAGAGTGGAGCAGATTGCAGCAACCAACGCATCGGCTCAAGGTTTAGCCAGCCAGGACAAGAATGGCCAGCATCGATCACAGCTAAACGAAAAAGAGTGGCAACTATTTTCTGCAGCTTTCAACATCAGATCCCATTAGATATCAGATGCCATTGGTAAATGCCCTCAATCAAATCTAGAGGAGGGAATTCGCAGACTTATCGAAATAGATTTCCATTAAGGCCGCCACGATCTCCAGCTCCAAAACAATTTTGTTGATAGCTAAAGTCAATAAAGCAGAGCATTTTGGGTCAAGGTCGATTTCAGCGATCGCAGCATTCCCTGCTCAAGATTGCTCATCCGCCTAGGGCTAGGGACTGTCGTTCGTTAGCGACTCAATGGATATACCGTCACTTCAGTCCAACTGGGTTTACAGAGTGGTTGCTGCAGTACCTTTCCTGGGGTTGGGGGGATTAGCTGATGACGCGCCCATACCGCCCAAAGAGAAAACGACCCAATCCAGGAAGACTCTCACCCGATCTGGGGGGCCTTAGGTCGGGTAATTAGCCGGGGAGTCTGATACAAAAATTGATATTTAACTATTGAGAACAATTCTGATCTATTCTGTTCTCAGCTTATTGAGAAATTGAGTCAATAAGCTCTCTCGAATTGAACTTTTACCGTTAAGGATTCAATCAAGATGCAAACCTATGGCAGTGCCGAGATCTCTTACGGCTGGTGGGCGGGCAATGCTCGTTTTGCTGACCAGTCGGGGTTGTTTATCGCCGCCCACGTCGCGCAAGCGGCCCTGATCACGCTGTGGGCTGGTGCCTTTACGCTGTTCGAACTCTCTTGGTTTGACCTCACTCTGCCAATGGGTGAGCAGGGGCTGATCTTGTTGCCGCATCTGGCCACGCTGGGACTCGGAGTGGGCACCGGGGGGCAGATTGTGGATACCTATCCCTACTTTGTGGTGGGCGTGCTGCATCTCATCTCTTCCGCCGTGCTGGGGGCCGGGGCCTTATTCCACGCCTTCAAGGCCCCGGCGGATCTCAAGGACACCCCAGGAGCCGCCCAGCGGTTTGATTTCAACTGGGATGACCCCGCCCAGTTGGGGCTGATCTTGGGGCATCATCTGCTCTTTTTAGGGGCTGGGGCGCTGCTGCTGGTAGCCAAGGCCACGACCTGGGGCGGGCTTTATGACGCGACGACGCAGTCCGTAAGACTGGTGCAGCCAACCCTTGATCCCCTCGTGATTTATGGGTATCAAACCCATTTCGCCAGCGTCAGCAGCCTCGAAGATCTGGTGGGTGGCCATGTTTACGTCGGGGCGCTGCTGATTTTGGGGGGCGTGTGGCACATTATCGTGCCGCCGTTGCAGTGGGCCAAACGAGTACTGCAGTTTTCGGGTGAAGCGATTTTATCTTATTCGCTCGGTAGCATTGCCCTGGCCGGGTTTGTGGCGGCTTACTTTTGCGCGGTCAATACGCTGGCCTATCCGGTTGAGTTTTATGGGCCACCCCTGGTTGTCAAGCTAGGCATTGCCCCTTATTTTGCCGATACGGTTAGCTTGCCGCTAAACGGCCATACGTCTCGCTGCTGGTTGGCGAATGCGCACTTCTATCTGGCCTTTTTCTGTTTGCAGGGGCATTTGTGGCATGCCCTGCGGGCCATTGGGTTTGATTTTCGTCGCGTCGAACAGGCCCTCAACGCGATGGAGTCGTAATCCACAATTCGTTTTTGGGGACACCTGTGTGTTCAACCTAACTACCTGAAGTCAGTGTCCCCTTTTCTGTTCTTTGGATCTGGATGTTGGTGATGAATTGCCCCTGTTGTGCGGATGAGTTGCTGCGACATATGGCTCAATCGGGCCTGTATTGGTTTTGCCCCACCTGTCGCCAAGCGATGCCGCCAGGTCAAGCCATGGGGGCAGTTCACCGCACCCACCGCGATCGCCGCGATCGTTCGCATTGTTGAAATTTTGAGGATTGTGATGAGTAAGATGGCGCTCTTTTTTGGCACTCAGACGGGTAACACGGAAACCATCGCCGGGCTGATTCAACAGCAGTTAGGCGGCGCAGCGGTCGTCCCGCTCTATGATGTGGCCGATGCCAGTGCTAGTGATTTTGCCGACTACGACTGTCTGATTATTGGCTGTCCCACTTGGAATATTGGCGAACTTCAAGCCGACTGGGAGGGTCTCTACGATGACCTAGACGACGTGGATTTTAGCGGCAAAAAAGTTGCCTACTTTGGAGTCGGCGATCAGGTGGGCTATGCCGACAACTTTCAAGATGCGATGGGAATCTTGGAGGAAAAAATCGCGGCGTTAGGCGGACAAACCGTTGGCTATTGGCCCGTTGAGGGCTACGACTTCACTGACTCCAAAGCCCTGCGGAACGGTAAATTTGTCGGGTTAGCACTGGATGAAGACAACCAATCGGAACTGACGGCCAGTCGGATCGAGACTTGGGCCACTCAATTGAAATCAGCGTTTGGCCTTTAAATATCGCGATCGCCCAGTCTCTGAACGCATCGTCCTATGGCGTTGGCCAGCGGTCATAGGACTGGATGTTTCCCTTCAGAATTATTGCAGGACAGGTGTTATGACCCATGAAAATTTGACCGCAGCGACGCCAACCGCTCTTTGGCTCAGCGTGAATCCCAGTTTCCGGCGCTTAGAGCAGCCCCTACTGGTTCAGTTAGACGAGGCTGTGAACATTGCCCATTGGGGCTATCAGCAAACGCCTGATGAACCTAGTTCTTTAGATGTGGCTGTAACGCTGCTCCATGACTATGTGAAGGGGGGCGATCGCCCGCTGCATCTCATCGGTCACGGGACGGGTGGCCTGGTGGGCTTGCTCTATGCCCGACGGTTTCCCCATCGGGTCAAGTCGCTCACGCTGTTGGGCGTTGGCGTTCACCCCACGGTGGATTGGAAGTCTCACTACTATACGCAGCTAGACTTGCTGCCCTGCAGTCGCCGCCGGATCTTGGCTCAAACTGCCCGCAGTTTGTTTGGGCCGCAGTGTCAGCAGTGCGTCGGCGGCTGGATTCAACTGCTAGAGCGTGACCTAATCAGTTCGCTGTCGCTGCATTCTCTCTTAAGCCGCTTCAGTTTATTTCCTGCCGGTGTTTCCGTGCCGCTGCTGGTGTGTGGTGGGCAAATCGATACTGTGGTCGATCCGGTGCAGCTGCAGGGCTGGCAACCCTGGCTCAAGCCAGGCGATCGCCTCTGGCTCTGCCCTGACGGCCGGCATTTCTTTCACGCCACGCATCCGCAACTTTGCAGTGAGCAAATTCTCGACTTTTGGCAATGGCTGGAATTGCCTGACCCGGTGGCGATCTCGCCCGCTACTGCCCGCCTAACGCATTGAGGATGCTGGCCGATGCTCGACTTCCCCTCTGTTAGCCGCCCCCTGCTGCCGCTGTTGATGCCCGTCGCGATTTGGGGTGGCTTGGTGCTGTTCATCACATCCGGATTATTCGCGCTGGATGATGGCCTCAAACAGTTGCAGCGGCTTCATCAAGTCCCCTGCGATCGCTGCCGTTATCACACCGGTAACGCTTACCTACGCTGTACCCTTCAGCCGCTATCGGCCTTTTCGGAAAATGCTATTGGCTGCCCAGACTATGAACCGCAGGGTCCACCCGACCGGGTATCGGTCACCCCCTGGATTTCAGTTGATGCCCACGACCGGCGACTCAAACGCTGCTTTTGGGCGCATCCAGCCGTCGCGATCGCCCGCAACCCCTCATTGACCGCCCCCAACCATGACCGATAGATTCCGTCAGTTACAGCCACTTTCAAGGATTCAGGCCGTCTCGACTGAGCCTGCATCGGCGACGAAATCCCAGTCCTTTCGGCGCAAGCATCTGCTGCCCGCCCTGCCCGATCAGGTTTGGCAGATCGACCACGGAATTGTGCGAACCCTCACCTGGAATCCTCAAGGCCATGTGACCACCCTGAGTATTTGGGGGCGCGGCGGCATCGTCGGCTTACCCCTCACGCGCCAACAGCCCTATCAGATGGAATGTTTGACAACGGTTAGAGCGAGTACAACCCTAATGGGCAGTCATAGTCGCTTTTGGCAAAGCACGTTGCTCAATCATCTCTGGCAGCAAGAAGAACTGCTACGCATTGTGCATCAACCTTCCGTGCGAGAACAACTGACCCAGCTGCTGCGCTGGCTGGCCGATCGCTTTGGTCGCCCCGTGCCTCAAGGGCAACTGCTAGAGTCGATGCTGACCCATCAGCAGATGGCCGAAATTTTGGGCACCAGCCGAGTGACCGTGACTCGCTTACTCACTCAATTAGAGCAGGAGGGACAATTGATCAAATTCAATAAGTCCGTAGGCCAGTGGACGGGCAATGCTCCCTTTGCCTTTTCGTGTCGGGCGCTTTTATTAGTGCCGCATGCTTGAGGGAAGCCGCTGCTCCAGGCGACGGATCATCGCGATCGCCAGCGCCCCTTATTGCCGATAGGCTGTCACAAATCGCTCGATCCCGGCATAGTCGTTGGTGGCTTGGCCATCGGTATAGGCTTGAGATTCCCGCAGTAAATGGATGACCGCAGGGGCTTGTCCGGCCATGAGCTCCACTCCCCAAAGGCCGCCGGGTTGCAAATAGCGCGGCGCGGTGGCGACCAAGTGCCGCACGGCAGCCAACCCGTCTGGGCCGCCGTCTAAAGCCAGGTGGGGCTCATGTTGCGCCACTTCGGGGTCAAGGGTGGGCACGATCGCGCTAGGAATGTAGGGCGGATTTGAAACGATCCCGGCGAGCTGACCAGCCCAAGCGGTCAGCGGCTCGAACCACGATCCCTGCAAAAACTGAATGCGATCGCCCAGGCCATTTGCCACTGCATTTTGGCGGGCGATCGCCAGCGCTGCATCACTCACATCCACTGCCAAAATGTGCGCCTGGGGCAGGGCTGCCGCTAACCCAAGGGCGATCGCCCCGCTGCCGGTGCCCAGATCAACCCAGGTACCCTGCTGCAGCCTGGCTGCCTGCGGGCTTTGGTTGATTAGCGCCACCACGATATCGATGATCAGTTCAGTTTCCGGCCGGGGAATCAGGACGGCCGGGGAGACCCGCAGCGTGAAGTTGCGCCAGACCGTTGTGCCCACCAGTTGCTGAATGGGGGCGCGATCGCTGACTCGCTTTTGCCACAGCGCTTCCAAGTCAGGCAACTCAATTGCAGCGGGAATGGCCGGTTGCTGCGCCAAGCTGCCTAGCCGCAACGCCAGGGTTCCCACCTGACACAGACCCTGCAGCAGCCAGTCCACTTCAGCTGGATCGATATGAGCCTCTTGGGCCTGGGCGATGGCCTGCGATCGCCATGTCCACAGGTCTGCTCCCGAAATTGTGTAAGCAAATTCGACCATAGTGATTCAACGGGAAGACGATTGCCCGGTGTGGCACTCCGGGTGGATGAATCTGCCAGTGCTGGACTGTGGCCCCTATCGGTTCTGCGATTGGCTGTCTAGGAAAGGCTCACCCGACCGTCAGAAACTCTCACCATCGGCTGCACTAGAACTCCACAGCAGAAGTAGAATCACCCTTCCCGTTTCTGCCCCCTTACCCTGCGGCTTCCGAGCCATCGGCAATCATTGAGGCAGGAGCACCGCCGCTGAATTAGAGCACACGCAAGACACTGGGCACGCTCCGAATACTGGCCGACGCACGCAACTCATCTAGCGCCGTTTGAAAATTGTGTTCCGACACCTCATGAGTCACCACCACAATTTCACCAATACCGTCGTGCAAGTCAATTTGCACCACCGATTCAATGCTGACTTCGTGGTTGCCAAAGCATAGCCCCACCTGGCCAATTACCCCTGGCTGATCTTCCGCCAACAGCCGCACATAAAAGCGACTGACGATATCGGTCATGGGGCTAACCTGGCAATAGTGCTGGTGGGTGCAGGCTAGCAGCGGATTTTGAGGCTCCGCCTTAGCGGCGACGCTTTGCGATTTCAGAGTGGCGGCAATATTTAAGATATCGGAGGCGACCGCGCTGGCCGTGGGGCCTTCGCCCGCTCCTGGCCCAAAGAACATCACTTGGCCAATCGGCTCACCCTCCACCAAAATGGCGTTGTAGACCCCGTTGACGCTAGCGAGGGGATGGTGATCAGGCACCAGCGTCGGATGCACCCGCAACTGCAGCTGATCAAGCGCTTCGTTAGAGGTCGGACAGATATCGCGGCGGGCGATCGCCAGCAGTTTAATCACAAACCCCAAGCGCTCCGCATAGGCAATATCCGCTGCGCTCACGTGGCGAATGCCCTCGCAATACACGTCAGAGAGCTTGATGCGGCCCCCAAACGCGAGCGAGGCCAAAATGGCAATCTTATCGGCGGCATCTAGCCCATCGACGTCGGCGGTGGGGTCAGCTTCGGCATAGCCCAGCGCTTGGGCATCGGCCAAAATGGTCTCAAAGTCGCCGCCCTCCTCTTGCATCCGGGTCAGGATGTAGTTCGTCGTGCCATTCACAATGCCCGTCACCGCCTGAATGCGGTTGACCCCCAACGCCTGTTTCAACGGTTGAATGACGGGAATACCGCCACCGACTGCTGCTTCCAACAGCACATAGACGCCAGCTTCATTCGCGGCTGTAAAAAGTTCGTCGCCATAGCGAGCAATCACCGCCTTGTTGGCCGTGACCACGTGCTTGCCCTGGTGAATCGCCTTCAGCATCAGCGATCGCGCCGGTTCTAAGCCGCCGATTAGCTCCACTACAACATCAATACTGGGATCAGTCACGATGGCTTCTAGATCGGTGGTAAATCGGTCGGCAGCAATCTCAATGTCACGGGGTTTGTCGAGCGATCGCACCCCCACCCGAGCCACCTCGATGTCACTCACGAGAGGATGTCGCCCTGTCGGGTCTAGCAAGATTTTTGCTGTCCCAGTGCCCACTGTCCCCAATCCCAACAGACCTACTTTAACCGCCACGTTGTCTCTACCTTCTGTCCGTTTCCTACTAATGGTAGGGGATGTCTGACGCCAAATAAAAACCGGAGAGGGGTTAAATCCTCTCCGGTCGTCATAATCATCAAAAGGGCGTCTAAGCTAGCCCCTCGTCTACCCCGTTGCCATCAGCCAGGGGGTGTCAAAACTATAGGCTCGCTGAGCTCTAGTAGGTCTCTACGTGCCAGCGATGCTCTTTCTTCATTTGCTTACGGAAGTCTTCCCAGTTGGCACCGTTCTTTTCTGCTTCTGCAGAGAGCGCCGCATCAATACCGTCTTCCATGCCCTTCAGACCACACATGTAAGTGTGAGTTTTAGGGTCTTGCACCAGCTCCCAAATTCGGGCTGCGTTCTCAGCCACCCGATTCTGAATGTACATCTTGCCGCCCTCAGCATTTTGCTGCTCACGGCTGATGGCATAGGTCAGCTCAAAGTTATCTGGGTACTTCGCCTGAATTTCCTCTAGCTCCTCTTTGTAGAGAACATTGGCGCTGTAGGGGACACCGAAGATCAGCCAAGCCTTACCTTTGAACTGATAGTCGGGGTTTGCTTCCCGCTCAACATCCTTAAACATGCGCCACAAATACGCTCGGAAGGGAGCAATCCCAGTGCCCGTTGCCAGCATAATTACGGTGGCATCCTCATCATCCGGCAGCAGCATTTCCTTACCGACGGGGCCGGTGACCTTCACGTCAGCGCCGGGCTCAATGTGACAGAGGTAAGAAGAACAAGTACCGTAAACGGTTTCGCCAGTCTCGGGATCTTTATATTCCAGCTCTCTGACACAGAGAGAGACGGTCTTATCATTCATGTCGTCCCCATGCTGCGTAGAGGCAATGGAGTACAAACGCAGCTTGTGGGGCTTGCCCTTGTCATCGGTACCTTCGGGAATGATGCCCGCACTCTGGCCTTCGAGGTAGCGATAATCGCCACCCGAGAGGTCAATTTTGATGTGCTGAACGATTCCTGAACCGCCTTCGGCCACCAGCGGCTCATTCGAGATCACCTTACCGACGAAAGGAGCTTTCGGTTTGTAAAGGTTGACAGGGATATCTTTTTTCGCCTTGGGCGTCGCTTGAGTCATAGACTTACCAGTGTCTTGCTTTGCGGTCGCTGCAGGGGGGCTCTGCCCATTGGATTCGCTGACCGAACGGATGGCGACAATCTCCCCGCCGAGGCGAGTGATGCGCTGCATCTCTTGGTTCATCCGATTGTAAGGAACCGTGATAAATACACTGCCACTCTTGCGAATGGGGGTATTTATCTTGTCAGTTTCAGCGTTTTGACGCAGTCCCTTGACTTCGTATACAAATAAGCGACTTCCCGCTACAGAGCTGGCGTTGCCGCCACTTACGCTTGGATTGTACATGTGCTGACTATATGACTCCGAGAATCTGCCTTGACTAGCAAAGTCGTCTATCCAAAACATGCTTCCCAACTTAGGAAACACCCATAGATAACGCTTGCCGAACATTTTCTCTAGCGTATCACTGTAACGGAAAGCTCTCCTAATCAAACCAGCTCGGAAAACTGGAAATGCTGGAGAAACTGAACCCAATGCTGAGCACCTGTGACCTGCAGCTTTGAATAATCTAATCGGCGGCCTGCGAAAACACTGTGTCGTCCAACGCAATTTTAGATTTATTAAAAGATTATTCTGCTGCGAACACTTTTTGGGCCGATGTAACCGCTGGTCGTCTTTGCCCGACCCCTTGACTGATATAGAAAAGCCGGTATTTGCCGGTGAAAGAGTTGGCAAAGCCCTCGGCGATCGCCCGGCCAGCACAGCTGCTCAATGGGGGTGAAGGGGCTGTGAGATTCAGCGCAAAGAGCCGGCAGCGAATCACTTCAGTCAAAATCACATCAAATATTTAATTGGCTCTGCGCTTGTAAGCCGTGATACCAATTTAATAGTATTCTGTTTATTAACAGCGTAAACATCGGGATTCTCGTGCTCGGAATGGTCTGAACCGGCTTGACAGGTCTGTGCTTGAGCAAGGCTTTTGACCAGCGGTTTACGGCTCTTATTGCCCACCCATAATTAAAGTCTGTTAGTTGTGGTGGCGGCAATCAAAGCCTTCTATCCGGCTTGCTCAACCCGATTAGGACGATGTGTAGACGCTGACTATAGTTGCTTCACTAAATTAAGGTATTCGCAACGACAGCTTGATGGGTGGCTGCTCCCGCCTTTGTTCCGCCGTTGCGCTCTAACTTAATCTCTATCGCAGTTGTTTTCTGTTTTGCTCGAGGAAAGCTATGACAAGTAAGCCGGATCGCGTGGTTTTAATTGGGGTTGCTGGCGACTCTGGATGTGGTAAGTCCACATTTTTGAGACGATTAGAAGATTTGTTTGGGGAAGAGTTCATTACCGTCATCTGCTTAGATGACTATCACAGCCTTGATCGCAAGCAACGCAAGGCAGCGGGTGTCACGGCGCTGAACCCCGAAGCGAACAACTTTGATTTGATGTACGAACAAATCAAAGCGCTCAAAGCTGGCACTTCTATCGACAAGCCGATCTACAACCACGAGACTGGCGAACTTGACCCACCCGAGCGCGTCGATCCCAACCACATCATCGTCATTGAAGGGTTACACCCAATGTATGACGAGCGGGTTCGCGGCCTGATTGATTTCAGCGTGTATCTCGATATTCACGATGACGTCAAAATCGCTTGGAAGATCCAGCGCGATATGGCTGAGCGGGGTCACACCTATGAGGACGTGCTGGCCTCAATCAACTCCCGTCGTCACGATTTTGAAGCCTACATCGACATCC